>Ga0073934_10008141_pt1 | contig 14155 bp, 17 predicted proteins | sample LarsenN4metaG_FD_76834 | JGI IMG/M metagenome (GOLD analysis project Ga0073934, IMG submission 76834) | Hot spring sediment bacterial and archeal communities from British Columbia, Canada, to study Microbial Dark Matter (Phase II) - Larsen... ...
AAAGCCTTTTTCACAACATTGAATAGCACTAATCGATACGCAATCCTGTTTAGAATCCAGACAGCGAAAAAGGCAGAGACGCGTGCGAAGCGCATTCAGCAGTTCATAGAAATGCTGGAGCGAGGCGAAAAGCTCTATCCGTAGATAAATATTGGCGTAATTCATTATGTCCCGGAAATACACTCTCAATGAGATCAAGGCTGAAGTGAATCGCCTGGCTGCACAGATTAACGCATCGGCAGACTTGTTGCCTACTTACGGGTATTCAAAGGATGGCGCTCGTCCCCATATCGAGATCGATTCGCGCGGCTATCATTATATTGTCGTTGAGCGCGGACAAGAAATGAGTCGGGTGACGACGGATGAGCTGGATGAACTGCTCTATCATGTTTTTAAAAATGTAACCTCTTATCTTGCCGGTAAATACGAATCAAAGCATCGTATTGACAGCCAAGATTCGAGGCGATTGATTTTTCAGCATCAACTGGAATTGCTTTCCCTGCTTTCTCCAAAGTGGAGTCAAATCAAAGCTCGGGAACATGAACGAATCCTCAAGCAACATCCTTTTGATGATCTGGCAAATATTCGAGCAGAGCTGGCAAAAAACCTCAGGGTACAAGGTCTTTCCCGTGAAGCGGCGTGGAAAAAGGCTTGTGAGAAATATCCATTGCCAAAATAAGTTTCCACTTGACGCAATCCTTTATCACGAAGATAATCAAAGCACCCGCTTATGTCAAACTCGATCAGCGACTCAGAACTCCACGAAATTGTGCAACGCGTGCTCAATCAGGTTCTGGGCTCTTCTGCGCGTGAGCCGGCTGCGTCAACGGCTCCCTCTCCAGCCCGGACGGAAGCCTCCGGGCGAAAAGTGGTTGCCATCGGTGCAGATCACGGGGGATTCGAGTTAAAAGAGGCACTCAAAACCGAATTGAAGACTCTGGGGTTTGATATCAATGATGTTGGCACGAACAGCAAGGAGGCGGTGGATTATCCAGATTTTGCTCATGCAGTCGCTCAGTTGGTGGGCACAGGAAAGGCCTGGCGCGGCATTATGATCGACGGAGCTGGCATTGGAAGCTGCATCGTGGCAAACAAGGTTCCGGGTGTGCGGGCGGGCATGGCGTATGATTATTCCTCGGCGGTGAACAGCCGTGAGCATAACGATACAAACGTACTAACGCTGGGCGCGGGTCTGATCGGCGTTAATCTTGCCAAGCAGATCGTCAAGACCTGGCTGACCACTGAATTTGCCGGCGGACGTCACACGCCGCGCATAGATAAGATAAAATCGGTGGAGAAGAAGTATTTGAAGTAATGTGTCATTGCGAGGAGGGTCGTAGACCCGATGAAGCAATCTGCTCACGAAGTTTGAGATTGCTTCGGGCTATCGCCCTCGCAATGACGGAAATGCAGCATGAAACCAGACACTAAACTCATTGAACAGCTGGTCGAGATCATCACCCGCGAAGTGCTGGTGGCGATCGCGGAGGAAGAACAGCGCGCCTCGCACCCGGAAGCGTATCAATGCAAATTCGATTGCGCGGACCAGCTTTGCGTGCGGGTGTGCTATGACAAGATGGGCAATGTGATCAACGCCGGGGCGGAGCGGTTGTCGTCTACTCTGGGTGTGATTCCACAGAATCTCGATATCGCAAAGATGATCGATCATACCCTGCTCAAACCCGATGCCACTCAGCAGGAGATTGCTCAGCTTTGCTTCGAGGCGCGCAAATACAATTTTGCCTCCGTGTGTGTCAACCCCACCTGGGTCAGTCTGTGCGCGGAGCTCTTGAAAGGTTCGCCGGTGAAAGTTTGCACGGTCATCGGCTTCCCCCTCGGCGCGACCTCTTCAGAGAGTAAGGCCTTCGAAACCGAGACGGCGATCAAACAGGGCGCCACCGAGATTGACATGGTGATCAACATCGGCGCGTTGAAAGCACGTGATCTCGATACGGTGGCGAAGGATATTCGTGGTGTAGTCAACGTAGCACACGCGCGCGGCATTATTGTCAAAGTGATTATTGAAACCGTTCTCCTGACGGATGAGGAGAAAACAATTGCCTGCCTCACTTCAAAAGAAGCGGGCGCGGACTTTGTTAAGACCTCTACAGGCTTTGCTGGTGGGGGAGCCACGGTGAAGGATGTCGCGTTGATGCGCAAGACCGTCGGCCCACAGATGGGAGTCAAAGCCTCGGGCGGAGTCCGCACCTATGAGGATGCGGAGAGCATGATCAAAGCTGGCGCCACGCGCATCGGTGCAAGCGCCGGGGTGAAGATCATCCAGGGCCCGAGTGGTCAGTCGTCCGGTGGGAACGGCTCGTCATCCACAAAGAGTTATTGAGCAACAGAGCACGCAGAGTTCTCTGATCTTTCTCTCAAAATCTCTGTGTGCTCTGTGGCTGATTTTAGGAGCGCGATATGTTGATAGCAAAAGTGATCGGTACAACGGTATCCACAATCAAGGATGAAAAACTGGAAGGACGCAAATTATTGATTTTGCGTCAAACGGATGAGACCGGCGCGGCCTCCGGTAAACCATACGTCGCAGTGGATACTGTGGATGCCGGTGTTGGCGATCTGGTATTGACTGCCGCGGGTTCCTCTGCCCGGCAGACCAACATCACAAAAGATACGCCGGTCGATGCGGTGATCATGTCGATTATCGATTCGCTGGAAGTGGATGGTAAAGTTGTATTTCGCAAGTCGTAATCTATTAAACACAAAGGACACTACGGTTTTCTTTTTGCCTCCTTTGTGTACTTGGTGGTAAAGGTCTTAAAAATCAGAAAGGAAACGAACATGGCTGTAGATCCTGGGATGATCGCTCTTGGAATGGTGGAAACAAAAGGTTTGATCGGCGCCATCGAAGCTGCCGACGCGATGGTCAAAGCGGCGAACGTAGTTTTGATCGGCTCGGAATATGTGGGCGGCGGTTACGTCACCGTGATGGTGCGCGGGGACGTGGGCGCGGTCAAAGCCGCGACCGACGCCGGCGCGGCGGCCGCCCGCCGCGTGGGTGAGCTCGCTTCGGTCCATGTGATCCCACGCCCGCATACAGATGTGGAGATGATCCTGCCGCAGAACTCGAAGGGTGCTTTCGGCGGCCGCTCGGACGGTGGCGGTGAGTCACCTGCTCCTAAGAAGTCGAAGTCAGGATAATTGATCCGCGATGCCTAAAGAGTTTTATACCGAGAAAGACATTGAGGATCTGTTCCAGCGCGGGATTCGGTCGTTGCAGATTACCGATAATGTCGTCTTGACAGAGCTCGCGTACGAAAAGGCCAAGCGGTTGGACATCCAATTGATCACCGACCGCGCCGATAACCCTCCTGCCGCGCCGGTGCGACCCTATATCTCGGAGCAGCAAACGCGCCGCTCTGTAGCGACGATCGGTCCTGCTACTCCAGCTACATCTCCACCTACGCACGCTTCGATTGCGCAACACTCAGCGCGAGTTGAAGAGCAAAGCGATATTGAGAATCGAATTCGTTCTGCAGTGATCGCACGACTGGGGAATCAGGTGGATACGAAATTGCTGGATAAAATTATCCATCGCGTGGTCAAGGGGATAGGGCTGAAATAATGTTATTCGGCAGGGTGAGAGGTACCGCGATCTGCACGATCAAATACCCCGGCACAGAGGGCGTGAAGTTGCTGGTGGTCCAGCCGCTGAATAAAAAGCTGGAACCGATCGGCATTTTGCAAGTCGCCGCGGATGTGGTGCATGCCGGCCCGGGTGATCTGTGCGTGATGGTGCGTTCGCGTGAAGCCGCGCTCGCCATGCGCGATGAGAAGTTTGTGCCGATCGACCTCGCGCTCGTTGGCATTGTGGACGAATTAGAGGTGAAGCCCGATGGCACGTTCGATTACACATTGCGGGCCGGGCAGAATTTGTTTACTTAATATGTTCTGTCGCGCTGAGCGGAGGCGTAGCCGCAGTCGAAGCGTCTCGTTCACCGGCTTGAGATTCTTCAGTTGCAAATAACGCTCCTTCAGAATGACATAATAAAGAGGACCTATTGATTCTAGGCAAAGTCGTTGGGACGATTGTGACAACCATCAGCCACCCGCATTACAAGAACCGTCGGCTGCTGGTGGTCCAGCCGTTGGTGATGGACGGGGATCTTCCCGAGCCCAACGAGGACTTTATCGCGTTGGATAACACCCAGGCAGGCATCGGAGACACTGTGTTGGTCAATCGTGAAGGCAACGGCGCGCGGCAGGCGCTAAAAATCCCCGATGGGGCAGTGATTTCCGTGATTGTGGGCATCGTCGATTCGGTCTATCTGCAACGTTGATAGCGTGAGGAATATCCGAAGTCGAATGGACTTCGGATTCTGTTTTAATAATAAGGGGTTGAAGCTGTGGAGGCATGCGAGTCGGAGAGAGCAATGTCTGTTTTGAAAGCACTGAATTTACTGGTCCGATTCTTACTCGAGCTTTGTATGCTGGGCGCGGTAGGGTATTGGGGATTGAGAACTGGTTCAGGTTCGGCAATGAAGATCATTCTTGGAATTGGATTGCCTATGCTCATGGCTGTGGCCTGGTGGTACGCGTGGAAATTGAGCGGCATACCGCGGCTGGCTCTAGAGTTAACTTTGCTGGGATCAGGCGCAGTTGCCCTGTTTGCCAGTAACAAACCGGACCTGGGCTGGATCTATACAACCATTCTGGTGCTCAACAAAGTATTAATGATTGTCTGGAAACAATAAGAAAGGAATTGAAGTATGAAAGAATTTCGTAATCCTCAAGACATTCATGAACCGGTGGGTTCGTATTCACACCAGATCGAAATTAAAGGAAATGAACGGCTGTTAGTGATCTCTGGCCAAGTTGGCATGCGACAGGATGGTACTGTGCCTGAAGATCCATTAGAGCAAATTGACCTTGCCTTTGAGAACATCCTCCGCAACCTGCGCGCCGCGGGCATGGATGTCAAAGATCTGATCAAGGTCAATTATTATCTGGTCGGTGAGATCGATATGGCCAAGCGCCGCGAACTCATCTTGTCCAAGTTGCAGGGACATCGACCGTGCAGTACACTGGTATATGTCGCTGCGCTGGCGAGCCCTGTTTATCGAGTCGAAATCGAAGCATGGGCCTCGCGCGCGGAATAGAAGTCAATATCTAATCAGGAGGCCTGGTGAAAACTGGAATTGTCGGAAGTGGCTTTGTGGGCGCGACGGCTGCATACGCGCTGGTGATGCGCGGCGTTGGCCGCAGGGTTGTGCTTGTCGATCAGAATCGGGCGCGGGCGGAAGCTGAAGCGGACGATATTCTCCATGCGGTTCCCTTTGCGCATCCCCTGGAGGTCACGGCAGGAGATTATGCTGACCTGGCCGGATGCAGGGTAGTGATCGTCTCGGCGGGAGTGGGGCAGAAGCCCGGCGAGTCACGGCTTCAACTACTGGAGCGTAACGCGCAGGTGTTCAAGCAGGTAATACCCGGCATCCTTCAACATGCGCCGGACGCTATTTTATTGATCGCCACCAACCCGGTCGATGTGATGACTCATATCGCGGCGCGGTATGCGGGAGAGTCCGGGGTTCCGTCCAGCCGCGTGATCGGCTCAGGCACCACGCTGGATACGGCGCGCTTGCGCAGCCTGATTGGGCGGCACCTGAACGTTGATTCCCAGCATATCCATGCCTATGTGCTTGGCGAGCATGGCGATTCGGAGGTGATCCCCTGGTCGTTGGTCAGCGTTGGCGGAATCCCATTGGAGGAATTTTGTAATAAAGGAGACATTTCCATTTGCCCGGATGATTATGAATTCATCGACGAAAAAGTTCGTCGGGCGGCCTACCATATCATCGAAGGCAAGGGCGCGACGTATTATGGCATTGGCAGTGCCATTGCTCGCATTGTGGAAGTCATCTTACAGGATGAGCGCTCCATCCTGACAGTCTGCACGCCAACAGAAGATATTGCCGGCGTCAGGGATGTAACCGTCTCCCTGCCGAACCTGGTGGGCGGCGAGGGGATCATCAAAACGTTTTTCCCCAATCTGAATGAGAACGAAAAGGATGCTTTGCGGGCCAGCGCTCAAGTCGTACGCTCGGTCATCGACAATTTGAAGATGTAAACAAAAACATCCGGGTCATGACCCGGATGTCTGTTTCCATCAAGTTCTTATACCATGAGCGCTAAAAATTCTTCGCGGCTCAGGGTTTCCTGCTGAAGCAAGGATTGTGTGACTCGCTCCATTGTCTCGCGTTTTTCATGAACGATGCGTTTCGCTTCAGAATAGCATTCGTCGAGAATGTGCTTGATGGCCTGATCCATCGCTTCGAACGTTTTCTGACCGGTGCGTGGAGCGGCCATCGCCTCATAGCCTTCCGGCTTGTTGAACACCCGCAAGCCGGTCTCGCTCATGCCGAGCCGCATGACCATTTCTTCTGCGAGCTGGGTGGCGATCTTCAAGTCGTGGCCCGCGCCGCTCGTAATATCATCACAGAACAATTCTTCCGCCACGCGCCCGCCCATCAGGCCGGTGATGCGGGCCAGGATCTGGTTGCGGGACATCAGCAGGCTATCCTGCTCTGGCAGCGACATGGTGAAGCCGCCCATTTGTCCGCGCGGGATGATCGTGATCTTGTAGACCGGGTCGGAATGGGGGGTTTCGTGCATCACGACCGCATGGCCCGCTTCGTGATAGGCGATCGTGCGGCGTTCTTGATCTTTCATCACGCGGCCTTTCTGTTGGACGCCGCCGGTCAGGGTCTTCTCAACCGCTTCCTGGAAATCCTGCATTGTGATGGCTTCGTGCCCGCCGCGCACCGCCAGGATGGCTGCTTCATTGACAACGTTCGCCAGGTCCGCGCCCACCAGGCCGGGAGTGGATTTGGCAATATCCATCAGATTCACATCCGCTGCCAGGCGACGATCTTTGACATGCACCTGGAGGATCGAGTGACGGCCCTTGATATCGGGGCGGGGAACGTTGACATGACGGTCAAAGCGGCCGGGGCGAGTGAGCGCCGGATCAAGCACATCCACGCGGTTGGTCGCGCCGAGCACGATCACGCCTTCGGCACCCGCAAATCCATCCATCTCAACCAGCAGTTGATTGAGGGTCTGGTCCTGTTCCATTTCACCGCCGCCGCCGCCTGCATTGCGTTTGCGCCCGGCCGCGTCGATCTCATCGATGAAAACAATACAGGGAGCCTTTTGACGGGCCTTCTTGAAGAGTGAGCGAACACGGCTGGCGCCCACACCCACAAACACCTCCACGAACTCAGAACCTGAGGTGGTAAAGAAAGGCACACCTGCTTCGCCGGCAATGGCCTTGGCTAACAAGGTCTTTCCCGTTCCCGGGTCGCCAACCAACAACACGCCACGCGGCATGCGCGCACCCATGTTCTTATATTTTTCACTGTTTTTCAAGAATGTCACAATATCAATAAGTTCTTCGCGACTTTCATCAATCCCCGCAACATCTTTAAACGTGGTATTCGGAATATCACCTTCGGTGTATTTCTTACGAATCCCTGCCATGGCTCCACCATTGAAGCGAACCATCGCGAAGCCCAGCAAGCCCATCATGGCAAGGCTGATCAAGATATTCACAACCCGATCGCCGCTCATGCTTTTGTTTTCAACGAGCTCATACTCTAGCTTTGACAACTGGCTTCCATTCACCCCCAGATATCTCATTTGTTCAAGGAATGGTGCAGATTTATCGCGGCGGGTGAGATCTTGTGATTCATCTTTGTAGATGATCGTTAAGGTGCCGCTGGCCGGGTCATCTTCAATCTTTAATACTTCCCCGGCGGAAATGGCGGCTGCCACTTCGCTCAATGGAATGGGTTCCTTGTTAGGTCTCGATGTAAAGAACAGAGTTCCTGCAATGATCGACCCGGCCAGTAAGAGTGCCAGGGTCAATCTGCCATACTTGTGTTTTTTGAAAAAATCTAAAATTTGGGTGACTGATTGTTTCATAGGGCCTCGATGTCCGTTCACGGACGCATTGTTAATTCTCCCCATGTTACCGTGTTAATGGGGGTTTTTGCTTTTCAGTTTTATTAGTATGGTTAATATGGAATTAGAATTTTATTATTTCTCGAAACTAATCTAAGGTATCGATGTTGTACCTTTTCTGCACATGACGCAGACGGTTTGCTGAGGTTACATGCTGGGCCTATCAATAAGGCAAGGTAACGAATTATTAACCCCCTCCATTAAATGGGGATGAAAATATATTAAGATTTCTCTATGACAATAGATGGAATATATACGTTGAATGAAGTTTCGCAGGAAGGTTACTTCATAAAGAAATATATGCGTTCGCCGCGAAAGAGCTTTTGCCCGGGATCCCAGGGAAATAAGATTGTTACTGCAAATTCAACTCGTTGCCGGGTCGGGGAGGGCATATCGAGCCATTGCGACTCATAGGTGCCGGTTGCAAATGCCTCCTCGAAAACGCCCTGCGGCCCAATCACAATGTTTTGCAGATCGAAATGAATATTGGGGAAGGCACCCAGTAATTGCTGATAGAACTGAGTCGCGCCTGCTTTGCCATGCCAGCTCGTTCCAGTGTTCACGACTGTATAAACACAGTCCTCGGTGAGAGTTGCCATCAAGCCGGGGATATCGTGCGCTTCCTCGGCCGCGGAATGCGCCATCCATAAACGGCGGATGGCGCGGCATTCTTGCGGGTCCAGTCTTCGCCGAATCGATTTAACAACCTCCGAGCGTAGATTTGGCTGCATATGATTTTCCTTTCCTAATGAAGTTAATAGAAAATTCTCCCGCCGTACTATACAGGAAATATGGATCAAAATCAAGAATCGACTCCTTACCAGCCTCGATTACTCCACCCTTCCTGAAGCTCTTCGCGAAATCTTTGTACCCATTCCTCTGAAATGGAATCAGCCGTCGGCGCTAAAGAAGGAACAGGTATTTCTACGTTGTTTGTATTGATCTCGAGGTATTCCAGTATCTTTCTCAGGGTCTTTTCATATTCCTGAATAAAATCTTCGTATACTATGGTTAATGGGACGATATTTCCTTCGGAAAAGAACTCCTGAATCCCTGCTTCCCGCATCGAACACTCACGATATAGATGGTGAATGGCATCGAAAGAATAGGCTCCGCTGAGATCTACCGATTTGGGAGATGCCATCGCACGCCGGTGCCATTCCTGTGATTTGATGGCTTTCCACCACGATACTGCCAGACGGACTTTGTTCCGGCGCGTCATAAAGATATGACGGTGATTCGGAAAGGCGTGCTCCCAGATATTGGCGCGATTTTGCTCAGTGGATGGACATGTTGAAAATTGACGGAAGATTTCAATGAGATGACTAAAATGCGGTTCACAAAAGGAATGCTTCAAGCCAAATATGCCGTTCATTGTGCTGCCGATTTTCCATAAATATCTTTGAAGCTCGGCCGGATCGCTAACAGGGTAATCTTTCAGTTCTAGCAGCCACTCATGCGGTATGCCTGCAATTCCTATGGCTTCGAGCGTTTCCGTCAATAACGTGCTGCCCGTACGCTGACTGAACCAGATTGTATAAGATAAACGTGGTTCCATAGTTTCTGTCCCTGCAAAAGATGAAGAGATCGTCTAAATAAAATGAAATTTTATATCGGTTGCCCCATTTGGTCCTGGAAGGGGTGGGCTGGCAATTTTTACCCGGAAGGTACAAAGCCCTCCGAATTCTTACACGAGTATACTCGCCGCTTAACAACTGTTGAAGGGAATACTACTTTCTATGCCGTCCCTGCGCAAAAGACGTTGGAAGGGTGGGTCGAGGAGATGCCCGAGACCTTCCGTTTTTGCCCCAAGGTGCCGAAAGCGATCAGTCACGAAGGCAAGCTGATCGAGAATGTCGAGCGGGCGCGCGAATTTATCAAGATCATGAGCCAGCTTGGTACGCGGCTTGGACCAATGTTCCTGCAATTGCCGCCGCGTTACTCTCCGAAGCTGCTTGGCGATCTTACAGCATTTCTCGCCCAATGGCCGCCTGAAGTGCGCCTGGCGGTAGAAGTCCGTCACCTGGATTGGTTTGACTCACCTCATGATGAGGCACTCAACCAATTGCTCACGGAACATAACATGGCACGCGTCACCATCGATACACGTCCGATCCGAGACTTGAACGGAGATGAGATCTTAGCCGGTTCCGTTTATCAGAGTCTGGTCGAAGCGCGCGAGCGCAAGCCGGATGTCCCCGTCGTTCCGAAGCGCACCTCCGATTTCATTTTTGTGCGTTATATCGGGCATCCAGAGATCGAGGTCAATGAACCGTATCTCAAGGAATGGGGAGATTATTTGATCTCGCAATTGCAAGACGGCGCGGATGTTTATATGTTTTGCCATTCGCCCAATAACTTTGCGGCGCCATATTTATGCAGGAAGATTTATTCACAGGTGGAGAAAGAAGTCGAGATCCCGCCTTTGCCGTGGAGTGAAGTGGATAATGAAAACTATGAACAGGGGCAGTTGTTTTAGTTGACCGTGCGAAGGTTTACTGGCGGGATGCCATCCCGCCCTACAGCCTTTGCAAGGCTGGACCGGGTTATTCTCCTATGTTCTGTAAAAAGATCTCGACGAGCTGCGGGTCGAAGGATTTCCCGCTCTGTTCACGAATATATTCCAACGCCTTTTTACGCGGCCAGCCTTTACGGTAGGGACGGTCGGTTGTAAGTGCATCCCAAACATCCACAATGGCGAAGAGCCGCGCCTCCAGCGGAATCTGTGTGCTGGCTAACCCGCGTGGATACCCGCTGCCGTCCCACTTCTCATGGTGGCAGTAGGGAATGCTCAATGCATCTCGTAAGTAAATAATAGGCTCCAGCATATCGTAAGCCAGTTGCGGATGTTTGCGCATGATCTGCTGTTCTTCATCGTTAAGTTCTTCGGGTTTGTGCAGGATGTGATCGGGAATCCCCATTTTTCCGATGTCATGCAGGAGCGCGCCGCGGCGTATGAAGACCAGGCGGTCTTCATTGAAGCCCATCTTGCGGGCCAGCATCACGGTCATATCTGTGACGCGCTGTGTATGACCCTCTGTTTCGTGGTCACGCAAATCCAGGGCACGTGACCAGCCCTCAATCGTCGCATCGTAAGCCATTGCCAGCTCGAAGTTGGAGCGCTGCAAGCCTTGAAAGAGCATCGAATTTTCTACGGCAATCGCGGTTTGTCCACCGAGGGTTTCAAGAAAGTCCAGCCAATCGTTATCCGGGTTAAGCCGTGTGCGGTTGAAGATCTCTAAAACACCTTTTACTTCTCCTTTGGTGATCAACGGAACTGCATAATAAGAAATGAATTGCTCATCGGCAATTAACTGAGCGCGCATATACTTCCTGTCCGTGTTCAAATCAGGAACCTCAATGATGCGCCTTTCCACGACTGCCCGGCCGGCATTGCCTTCCCCGATACGCAAACTGGTTGTTTCAATATTGCGGGTACGAAAACCTTGCCCGGCTACATATTCCAGCTTGCCGCTGCCCGGCTGTATGAGTAAAACAGAAGCCGCATCCACCCCGAGCTGTTTGATCACCTCATTGATCACGAGTTTGAGCGTGATCTGCAGATCAAGAATATTACTGATCGCAAGATCGATAGAACGCAGTGCAGCCAGCCGATTGAGTTGTTGGACCGTCTGCTCATGAAGCTGCATGCGGTGAATGGAATTGCCGCCAATCTCTGCCAGTGCATTCAGGATACGGATTTCCCCTGTGGTGAGCTGGCGCGGGCGCGTCACATTGATCAACATTGCGCCCACGACATTTTCCTCCGCGTGCAATGGGACACAGGCACCACCCCCACCCGCCAAACTTTGACTGAAGCTTTTTTCATTCGCCTGCTCTGCAGAAATGAACTCGCTGGCTATGATGGCTTTCCCAGACTGGGCGACTTGTCCGGGAATACCCTCTCCAACTTTGTACGAGGAACCGATCCATTCATCGCTTCCCCCTCGCTGGATTTTTAATTCTATAATTTCATTAATTGGATCATATAACCAGATACTGCCCACCTGCGCTTCAATCAATGTCAGAGTCTGATCGAGCAAACGGGAGAGCATTTCATCGAATGTTTTCGCACCGCGCAAGTGGGCGCTGACGAGCGCGATCGCTTCCAGTTCCCGCTCACGTTCTCTGCGCTCGCGGCGCACCCTGGCTTCCTTTAATTCACGCTCGATCGCCGGGATCAAACGTGCAAAGTTTCCTTTGATAATAAAGTCATGTGCGCCGGCTTTGAGGGCATTGACCGCGCTTTCCTCCCCAATGGTGCCTGAGGCAATAATAAAGGGCAGATCGATACCCGTCTGCTTTAGCAATTCCAGCGCCCTGGGTGCGCTGAACCTGGGAAGTGAAAAATCACAGATGATCAGATCCCACGGCTGACGCGCGAGCGCGGCTCGCATCCCGTCTGCTGTTTCCACACGTTCGGATTCGACCTCGTATCCGCCGCGCTGGATTTCCCTCAATAGCAAACGAGCGTCGTCTTCGGAATCTTCAATGATCAGAATCCGCAGGGGAGAGCCCATGAAAGTTATCTGGGTGGAGCTTCATTTAACACCAGCCAGTACAAACCAAGCTGACGAACTGCGCCGATAAACTGATCGAAGTCCACAGGTTTCTGGACATAGGAATTTGCCCCCAGGCTGTAACCGTTGAGCCGGTCCTGTTCTTCTTTTGAAGAAGTCAGGATGACAACCGGTAGAAGTTTCGTACTTTCATTCGCCCGGATGCGGCGTAATACCTCCAGCCCATCGATCTTTGGCAGCTTTAGGTCCAGCAGGATGACCTGCGGCAGATCATGTGGATCACGGTCCGCATACGCGCCCTGGCAGAAGATAAAATCCAAAGCTTCTGCGCCATCCCGTACAACCACAAGCTCATTCCCAATATTATTTTTCTTTAGAGCTCTCAGGGTTAACGCTTCGTCATCGGGGTTGTCTTCCACCAGCAAAATCATTTTATGTTGCATGTGCTCTCCATTTAAAGCGTAAAGTAAAATGTCGCGCCCTTGCCTTCAGCACTTTCGGCCCATATCCGCCCGCCATGGATGGAAATGATCCTTTGGACCGTTGCCAGCCCGACACCCGTGCCCGGAAACTCACTGATCGAATGCAGTCGCTGAAAGACCCCGAACAATTTGTCTGCATACGCCATGTCAAAGCCCACGCCGTTATCGCGCACGTAAAACGTCCGTTCTTTGACATGGTCTTTTTGTCCAAACTCAACCGTTGCCTGGTTCTGTTTGGCCGTAAACTTCCAGGCGTTGCTCAGCAGGTTCTCCAGTACGATATGGATAAGGTGAGGATCTGCCTCTACCATGAGATCGGGGGTAAACGCAAAATTCACCTGCCGTTCGGGGTGACTTTCCTGTAAGCCTTGCGCGATCTCCTCTGCCATCCTGCTCAAGTTGATAAATCTGGGCTGCAGAGCCGTGCGTGTCACACGAGATAGATTGAGCAGATCGTCGATCAAGACAGCCATGCGCTGAGCTGCGGCGCGCACCCGCTCCAAATAGCCGCGCGCATCGGCCGGGAGCTGCTCTCCGTAATCTTCCAGGACAACATGGCTGAATCCATCGATGCTGCGCAGCGGAGCACGCAGGTCGTGTGAAACAGAATAGCTAAATGCTTCGAGCTCCTTGTTGGCAGCCTCCAATTGAGCCGCGCGTTGTTTTAGATCTTCGTTCAGCTTTTGGACATCTTCTTCCATGCGCCTGCGCTGGGTAATGTCGCGGATCGCCGCGCTGACAAGGAGTCCTTCCTCTGTTTCCAGCGGACTGAGGCTGATCTCCACCGGGAATTCGGTACCGTTTTTTCGCAGGCCAAACAAATCCAGCCCCATCCCCATGGGGCGCACAGGATGTTCACCATAATAACCATCGCGGTGCCTGGCATGCTTTTTGCGGAAGCGTTTCGGGACCAGGACTTCAATCGTCTGACCCACCAGCTGGACACGGTCGTAGCCGAACATTTTCTCGGTCTGTGTATTGACCACTTGAATCACACCCTGTTGATCCACAACCACCATCGCGTCGGGTGCAGACTCGAGCAGGCCGCGGAACTTCTCATCTGCACGTTTACGGTCCGTGATATCACGAACCGCGGCGATGATCAGCTTATCCTCCTCGGTTTCCATAGGGCTCAGGCTGATCTCCACCGGGAACTCGCTTCCATCCTTGCGA
>Ga0073934_10008143_pt1 | contig 14153 bp, 16 predicted proteins | sample LarsenN4metaG_FD_76834 | JGI IMG/M metagenome (GOLD analysis project Ga0073934, IMG submission 76834) | Hot spring sediment bacterial and archeal communities from British Columbia, Canada, to study Microbial Dark Matter (Phase II) - Larsen... ...
CACCGCCGTCGACGTGCTGGTCACGCGCGACTCGGTCCGCGCCCTCCGGCGCTAGCCGGCCGCCCCGACGGCGGGCGGCGGCAGGCGGACGGCTCCCCGGCGCCGCTCCCGCGCCAGCCGAGCATGCCCCGCAACGGGGCAGGCGCGCTTCGCTGTCGCGTCCTGGCGCAACGCCGACTTTGATTCCAGGCGTTCAACTCGCTATGGTACACATGGAGACGCCGGCTGACGGCGCGGAGTTTTGGCCTAGAATGAATACATTCGAGCGACTGTTCGGGCTCAAGGGGGAAGCGCGCGTCCGCTATCTGGCTGGGGAGTTTCAGGTGCTTTCGGCCGGGGACTTCGTGATCTGCGCGGTGACCGGCAAGCCCATTCCGATTTCCGAGCTGCGCTATTGGAGCGTGGAGCGCCAGGAGCCCTACGCCACGGCCGAGGCCGCTCTGCAGCGCCACCTGCAGTTTCGCAAGCGACCGCCGCGGGAGTGAGTGCCGAAGGGGCTACTCAGGTTGCGCCGGCCTCAGGACCGGACGGCCCGGCGGCGCGCCGAAGACAGCGCGCCGAGCAGGATCGCATCGAGCCGGTCGCGATCGCCGTCCGCGAGACGCACCGCGATTCCCACGGCGCGGGCCGTCTGACGCAGGGCGCGCAGCGACGGGGTGCCCTGGCCCAGCCGGACCCAATCCTTCTCGGTCGTCACGAGTGTCGCACGATCCGCCTCGGCGAGGTCGAGCAGCCGCCGCGCCTCGGCTTCGCTGAAGGGGTGATGGTCGCGAAATCCCTGCGTGCGGCGGACTTCGGCGCCAAGTTCCCGCAGCATGTCGAAAAAGCGATCCGGCGCGCCGATCCCAGCGAATGCGTGCACCCGAAGCCCCGCCAGCCAGGCCACATCGGCCGCAGGTGCCGTCGATGCCGTGAGGACCGGACCGGCGAACTCGCGCCGCAAGGCAGCGATGATCGGGCATGGTGCGGCAAGATCCGATTGCCGTCGATTGACGATGATGGCGTCGGCGCGCGACAGCTGACTTTCGAGGCGGGCGCGGAGCGGACCTGCCGGCATGACGCGACCGTTACCGAGGCCCCGGCGGCCGTCCACCACCGCGATCGCCAGGTCTTTGGCAAGGCTGGGATTTTGCAAGCCGTCATCCATGATGATGGCGCCGGCGGTCGCAAGCTGCGCGGCGATGTGCCTGGCGCCGGCCACGCGGTCACGGGCGACGATGACCGGCGCCGCTCGCGCCAGCAGCAGCGGTTCATCGCCGACGTCGGCTGCGGTGTCGCGTGCCGGATCGACCAGATGCGGGCCGGCGCGCTTGCCGCCGAACCCCCGGGTCAAGATCGCGGGACTGACGCCAAGCGCCCTCAAACGGTCGGACACGTACATGGCGAGAGGCGTCTTGCCGGTGCCGCCGGCCGTGAAATTGCCGACGCAGATCACGGGGATCGCTGCCCGGAACGGGGTAACCCGCGAAAATCGATAGTCCGCGATCATGGCCCACAGCGCGGCCACGGGGCCGAGCAGGCGTGCGGGCAGCGCGGCTTTGGAGCCATACCACCAACGCGGCTCATCAAGGTACACGTTCGCTCTCCTGCGGCGCCGGCAGCAGCGGCCGCAATGCGGCAAGCGTGCGCTCGAGGGCGCCGGCGAGACGGTTGATCGCCTCCGTCGCGCGCCGGCGACAGTCGTCGACCCTCTCGGGGCAGGTGAGGAGAGCCTCGACGCAGCGCGCAAGCGACGGCGGATCCTCGACCAGGAACGCGCCGTCGGCCGACAACAGGGCATCGTAGGGTTCGGCGAAGTTCTCGCGGCTCGGTCCCGTCACAACGACCGCGCCATGCCGCACGGCTTCGATCGGGTTCTGCCCGCCGTGCGGAATGAGCGAGCCGCCGATGAAGGCCACCGGCGACAACGCATAGAGCGTCCCGAGCTCGCCCATGGTGTCGGCCACGTAGATGTCCGTCGTGGTATCGGGGCGGCCGCCGAGCGCGCGCCGGACGCTGGTAAGGCCCGCGGCGGAAAGCTCGCGAACGATCGCCTCGCCGCGTTCCGGATGCCGCGGCGCAATGATTGTGACCAGCCCGGGAACTTTCTTGGCGATCATCCGATGAGCCGTCGCAACGACGCTCTCTTCGCCGGGATGTGTGCTGGCGGCGAGGAAGCGCGGGCGGCCGGCGAGAGCCTCTTCGAGCCGTCGCAAAGCCTTGGGATCGGCGCGCGGCGCTGGCGCGTCGATCTTCAGATTGCCAACGGTGTCGACCTGCGCGGCGCCGAGCGACCTGAATCGCGCCGCGATCGCCTCGCTCTGCGAAAGCACCAGCGCGAACTGCGAGAAGAGCGCAGCCGAGAGCCGCCTGCGACGCTGCCAGCGCAGATGCGAGGTTTCGGACATCCGCGCGTTCACGACCACCATCGGGATCCGGCGCTTGCTCGCACCGACAATCAGGTTGGGCCAGATTTCCTGCTCCGTGAACACGGCCAGCGACGGGCGCCAGAAGTCGAGGAAGCGACCGGCGAGCTGCGGCGCGTCCAGGGGGGCATATTGGTGCAGCGTGCGCTGAGGCAAACGGTCGGCCACCAGTCGTGCCGACGTGACGGTGCCGGTCGTGAAGAGAACCCAAAGATCCGGGCGGTCGCTGACGAGCGCCTGGATCAGCGGCAGCACCGAGTTCGCCTCGCCGACGCTCGCCGCATGAACCCACACGAGCGGGCCACGGGGGCGTGCAAGGGACGGGTGCCCCAGGCGTTCGGGCAGCCGCGCCTTGTCCTCCTTGCCGCGCCGCAGGCGCGACCGCAGCAGCCATCCGGCCATGGGGCATGCGAGCCAGGTCAGCAGCCGGTAGGCTTCGAGCTGGGGTGCGGTCGCCGCTGCACTTCGCGGTGGCGAAGAGCGCATCAGTGTGTCCTTGCCCATTGGCGCCTGCTTATGGCCTCGTGCGGTCGGCTTGGCGACGGGTCGGAACTGTCCGCCGCAATCACGCACGACTCGGGGGAGGCAGGCGGCGGACGCCGGTTGCAAACGAGGGCGATGTTGGGTCCATCCGCTTCCGCTTCTATAGGCACTGCAAGCAGGTTGCCAAGACTTCCGTCGCAATCAATAGGTCCGGCTACGGGGCATTTCTGTTCGATCAGTCCTCTCACGGAAGATTCTCGCCGCAGTTCCTCCATTCGCGTTGGCCACATCGTCTGTCGGGATTGATCCCCTGGCCCGTCCGAAGCTATCAGGGGCCGACCGTCATTCGGGTTGCAAGCCCCCGCCCGATCAGGCAGACGAGGCGCGAGCGGGGACGGGAACGGAATGCAAAAGATCGCAAAGAATCAGAGGCGGGCCTTGCGAAGGCGCGTGCGCGGCTGGCGACAGGCGATCGGCGTCAAGTCACCGGATTGGCTGAAGTCGAGTCTCGGCCCTGCCGTCTATTATGCCGAGATGCTGATGGTCGATCACGGCATCTTCCGTCTGGCTTATCTCAACCGGCATCGCATCGGCGCTTCCGCGTGGCGGTCGGCGCAGCCGGCGCCGCACCAGATTGCGTCCTTTGCCCGTCTTGGCGTTCGCACGATCGTCAACCTGCGCGGTGAGAGGGTTTGCGGGGGATATTGGCTGGAGCAGGCCGCCTGTCAGAAGCTCGGCCTCAAGCTCGTGAACTATCAGGTGCGGTCGCGCGCCGCGCCCTCGAAGGAGGAACTGCTCGGCGCACGTGCGCTTTTTGCTCAACTCGAGTATCCAATCCTGCTGCATTGCAAGTCTGGTGCGGATCGCGCCGGCCTCATGAGCGCCCTCTATCTCATCTGCCGCGAAGGCGTGCCCGTGGCCCAAGCCAAAGAGCAGCTGTCGGCACGCTATGGGCATTTCCGGCACTCGGACACTGGAATCCTTGATCATTTCTTCGAGCGATACCTGGAGGACAATGCGCGCCAGCCCATGGCGTTTTTCGATTGGGTCGAGCGCATCTACGATCCCGAAGAGCTCCGCGCGAGCTTCAGAGCCAGGCGCTGGAGCAATTTCATCACCAATCGCATCCTGCGGCGCGAATAGACCGCCGCCAGGGGAGTCGCGGCAGGCCGCAGGAGCTTCTGAGTTGGTGGCCAGCGCCGTGCGGCCGCGCACGACGAAGGTGGCCGGCCGGCGCCGCTTCATCACGGGCAGTTCGACGTGCCCACGAAGGGGCGCGTTTGCCGGGCGGGAAGGCGCGGGCGTGCGGACTTGCCGGAGCCGCTCGCGCCTCGTGGTGCTTGAACGGGTTCTGGGCATGGCCGCGAGCGCGGCTGACCGTCTCGGAGAGCCTCTTGCCGCGCCCCTTCGAGGCTCGTGACGATCAAGCGGACGTCGGTGCCATGTACGGTCGCCTCGACGCGGGCGGAGAGCGTGCGCAGCCGGCTCCACGCGCGGGCGCGATGGGCAATCTGATCGACACGGCGCACGGCGGGCTCCGAGATCGTGCGGCGGCAGTCGCAATGCTCGCGCCGGGGCGCCGCAATCTCGGAGCGCCTGGCATTGAGAGCGAAACCAATCATGTCATCGCAACGCAGCCGCTGCGGCAACGTTAGTGCGGGCTCGCTGCAGTAATGATTGCCGCTCATCAGGACGGCGACGCGGGGCCGGACAGGTTGCGCGATGGCGATCCCGGCAGGATTTGAACCTGCGACCCCCAGATTAGGAATCTGGTGCTCTATCCGGCTGAGCTACGGGACCGAATGAACGCGGGCGGCACTCCGCAGCATTCGCGAGCCGCCCGTTGGCTGATCCGAGCCCGACCGGGGGCGAGCGAGGCTGCTCCTCAGGACGGGCTGGCGCAAACCATACCTAGCTGCACAGCCGCTTCCCGGCAAGGCACGTCTCGGCCCATACTGGGCTTTCCGGCGGAGGGACCCCGCGAGCGACCCGCGCTCCCTTCTTCCCGAATGTTCCAGTCGAGGTGCTCCATGAAGCTTGGCTTTTTCGACGACTTCCGGCTCGGGGTCGTGCAAGGCGACGCCATCGCCGACGTGACGGCGGCCGTCGCCGACATCCCGCACACCGGTCCCGGCGATCTCATCAACGGCGTCATCGAGCGCTTCGCCGCCTATCGCCCGCGCATCGAGGCGGCGGCACGCAGCGCTGCGCCAAAGCCGCTTGCCTCGGTTCGCCTGCGCCCGCCGCTGCCGTCACCCCGCACCATCGACTGCATGGCGGTCAACTACATGGAGGACGGCACGCGCAGCGAGCCGGCGCCGATCAACGCCTTTCACAAGTCGCCGTCGGCGATCATCGGTCCTGGCGACACCATGGTGCTGCCCGACGTGCCGGCGTCCGTCTTCGAGGGCGAGGCCGAGGTGGCGGTCGTGATCGGCAAGCGCGCCAGTCACGTCAAGGCGGCCGACGCCATGCAGTACGTCTTCGGCTACATGAACTTCATCGACGGCTCGGCGCGTGGTCTGCCGCCGCCCAACAATGTCTTCTTTCAAATGAAGTCCCGCGACACCTTCGCCCCGATCGGCCCGTTGATCGTCACCGCCGACGAGATCGCCGATCCGATGCGCCTGCAGGTGAGACTCTGGAACAACGGGCGGCTGCGGCAGAACTTCAACACATCCGACATGGCGCACGACATCAGCCGCTGCATCGAGTGGGCAACCTCGATCCACACGCTCCTGCCCGGCGACATCCTGGCGACCGGCACCAACCACCGGGGGCTCCATGCCTTCCATGACGGCGACGTGATCGAGCTCGAGACGGAGGGCCTCGGCCGGCTCACGATCCGGGTACGCGACGACCTCAAGCGGCAATGGGAGACGGAGACGCGGTCCGAGCGCGAGGCGCGCGGGCTCAACCCGCTTGCGCCGCAAATCGGCGGCAAATACGCCCCCGTCAAAGGCTAGTCGCGACCGACGCATGGAATTGTGGCGCCTCCCGCGGTCCGGCGCACCCGGAACCGATGGGCATCGCCGAGTCATCGCCGGCAACCGCTTGGCGTCACCACGGGATCACCTCGCCGCGCCAGTCGACGAAGGCGACGCCGCCCGTTCCGCGCCGTCGCATGAGCACATCGGCCACGCCCTTGACGCTGGTTGTAATGTCGAGGGGGGCCGACGGGCCGCCCATGGCGGTGCGCACCACGCCGGGGTGGAGCGCCAGCACCGTGATCGGCCGCTCGGTGTGCCGCGCGCGGAAACTGCGCACGAGCGAGTTGAGCGCCGCCTTGCTCGCGCGGTAGAGCTCGGCCCGGCCGTCCTCGTTGGTCGCGATGCTGCCGAGGATCGAGGACATGAAGGCGACCGTGCCGCCGGGCGCCACGGTCCCGATCAGCGCGTCGGCGGCGCGCACCGGCGCGACGGCATTGGTCAGGAAAATATCGGTGACGTCAGCGTCCGGCACCTCCGAAAGCGGCACGCCGCGGCCCAGCATGATCCCGGCGTTGAGAAAGAGGAGATCGTAGCGGCTGCCGGCGAGGCGCCCGGCAAGCCCGTGCACATCGGCCGCCGTTCTGATGTCGCAGCGCTCGATCGCGAGGCGGTCGGGATGTCGCTGGCGAAGGGATTCAAGTTCGGGGGCGGCTCCCCGTGCCGTCGCCGTCACATGCCAGCCGCGCGCGAGGTGCTCGCCGGCGAGCCCGGCGCCGAGGCCGCGCGAGGCGCCGATGATGAGCATTCTGTCCATGATTTCCGTCCTCTTCCCCGAGCCTGCCAGCATGGGCCACACGGGTGAAACGTCAAGCGCGGGCTCTGCCGGCGACCGGCGCGCGCAGTTGGCGCGCGCGCATCGGTTGTGTCACTCTCGGAACCGTTCGCAAAAGGAGCGACGCCACATGAAATGGAAGATCGGCGACGTCACGGTGACGAAGATCGTCGAGCTTGAGGTGACCGGCGGCAGCCGCTTCATCCTGCCCGATGCCACCCCAGAGGCCATCAAGCCCATCTCCTGGCTGATCCCGCACTTCGCCGACGAGAATGGCCGCCTTAAGATGAGCATCCATGCGCTCATCATCGAGGCGCCCGGCCGGCGGATCATCGTCGACACCTGCCTTGGCAACGACAAGAAGGAGCGGCGCATCCCGACCTGGAACGACCGCACCGGCCCCTTCCTCGAAGATCTCGCCAAGGCAGGCTTCCCGCGCGAGACGATCGACACGGTGCTGTGCACGCATCTCCACGTCGATCACGTCGGCTGGAACACCATGCTCGTCGGCGGCAAATGGCTGCCGACGTTCCCGAACGCGGAGTATCTCTTCGGCCGCGTCGAGTACGAGCACTGGTCCCGGCAGCGCGAGCGCGCGGACATGGTGCACGTGATGGCCGACAGCGTCGAGCCGATCCTCACGGCGGGGCTCGCGAAGCTCGTGGAATGGGACCATGAAATCTGCCCCGAGGTGCGGCTGATGCCTTCGACGGGCCATTCGCCGGGGCACGCGAGCGTGCTGATCTCCTCCAAGGGCGAGCACGCGATGATCACCGGCGATTTTGCGCACCACCCCTGCCAGATGGCGCATCCGGAGTGGGCGTCGACCGCGGATTTCGACAAGCAGGCGGCCGAGGCGACGCGGCGGCGCATCTTCGCCGACCTCGCCGGCAAGCCCGTGCTCGTCATCGGTACGCATTTCGCGGGCCCGACCGCCGGCCGCGTCGTGGCCGACGGCAAAGCGTGGCGGCTTGCCGTGTGAGCCGCGACGATTGAACCCGCGATCCACGCCAGATTTGATCAATTGTCAGGAGAGACCGCATGTCATCCGAACGCCTGCCGATGCTTGCCCCCGAGGCCATGAGCGAGGCGCAAAAGAAGGCCGCCGCCGAGTTCGCCGAGGGCCGCGGCTACGCCGTGCGCGGCCCGTTCGCGGCGATGATCCGCAGTCCCGAGGTGATGCTGCGCGCCAAGGCGATGGGCGACTATCTGCGCTTCAAGAGCAGCATTCCGCCGAAGCTCAACGAGCTGGCAATCTGTCTGACGGCGAGATATTGGGGCCAGAACTACGAGTGGCACGCGCACGGTCCGCTGGCGATCAAGGCGGGGCTCGATCCCGAGAAGGCGAAAGCCGTGGCGGAAGGGCGGCGGCCGAAGAATCTCGATCCCGACGAGGAGATCGTCGTCGATTTCTCGACCGAACTCCTTCACAACAAGTGCGTGAGTGACGAAACCTACGCCCGCGCGCTTGCCCGCTTCGGCGAACAAGGCATCATCGACCTCACCGCCGTCAACGGCTACTATTCGCTGATCGCGATGGTCCTGAACGTCGCCCGCACGGCATTGCCGGCCGGGGCAACGCCGCAGCTCAAACCGTTTCCGGCCTGATCGAGGGACTGCACCCGCCGCTGCTTGAGCCGGCATCGGAGTGCGGCGCGCGGCGCACCCTCAGCACGCGGAGGTGCGTCCATGTACGCCGCCATTCGTCTTGCCAAGGCCAAGCCCGGCGCCGCCGAGGAGCTCGCCCGTCGCATCAAGGAGGGCGCAATCCCGATCATCAGTGACGTGCCGGGCTTTCAGGCCTACTACGTCGTCTATGCGCCCGACGACACGGTGACCGCGATCAGCATCTTCGACGACGTCGCGGGCGCTGTCGAGGCGAACCGGCGCGCGCTCAAGTGGATCGACGACAACCTGACCGGGCTGCTCACGGGACCCGCGAGCGCCGTCGCGGGGCCGGTCATTTTGCACACGCTGGCTTGAGAGCCAGGCGAAGCGGGACCGAGACTGTACGTTTCTGCGTGCGGCGGCCGCGCATCGGTGTTACCTTTCGCGTTGGGGGGCGGACGAGATCGCGCCGCTCCGAAAGACGCCCGTCAAATCCGCAACAGCGGCCGGGCTTGCTGGCGAGATGCGGCTGCGGTGTCGCCTGCTCTTCCATATGAAGCGTGCAGGAGAGACCCATGCCTGACAGCGTCTACAAGATCATCGAGCTTGTTGGCACCAGCACCGAGTCCTGGGAGAAAGCCGCGAAGGCCGCGGTCGAGCGTGCCGCGAGAACGCTGCGCGACCTGCGCGTCGCCGAAGTCTCGGAGCTCGACATGCACCTCAAGGACGGCAAGGTCGAAGCTTATCGCGCCAAGGTCAAAGTCTCCTTCAAGTACGAAGGTGAATGAGCGCGGGCTCCCGTCGGTTTGCGGCCGTCGGATGCGCCCGGCGGCTCGCGCCTCATCGACCAGCCCTCTTTCGCCGAGCAGCCAGCATGTGCAAGCGGATGGTCGGGGGCCGGATCGTGCCCGGCAGGTGGGACGAGTTCGAGGCCGCCGTCAAGGCGGCGATGGCCTCGCGCGGCGAACTCGCCGGCCTGCGCAATCACTGGCTCGCCCGCGATCGGGGTGACCCCAACGCCGGCTACTCGATCACGCTTTGCGAAAGCGAGGCCGCCATGCGCCTTCTGGGAAAGCCCGCGGCGGCGCGAGGTGATGGCGCCGTTCGAGCCCTGCTATGTCAACCAGTTCACGGTAACCCGCTGCGCGGTGCGCTGGTCGATGCGCGCCTGAGCGGCGGGTCATGAAGCAGGCGGTTCCGCACCCGGAAGCGGCCGTCGGCCGGCCGCCTCTGCCGCCATTCAGGTCGCGGCCAGCGCCTGATCGAGGTCGGCGATGATGTCGGCCTTGTCCTCGATGCCGATCGAAAGGCGGACGACGTCGGGGCCGGCTCCGGCGGCGAGCCTCTGCGCATCGGTGAGCTGGCGGTGCGTCGTCGAGGCCGGATGGATGACGAGGCTGCGCGTGTCGCCGATGTTGGCGAGGTGCGAGAAGAGCTTGAGCGACGAGACGAGCTTGACGCCGGCTTCATAGCCGCCCTTGACGCCGAAGGTGAAAACCGAGCCCGCGCCTCTGGGGCAGATGCGCTTTGCGACGGCGTTGAATTTGTTCGACTCGAGGCCCGCGTAGCTCACCCACGCCACTTTCGGATGTTGCTCGAGATGGCGCGCGACGGCGAGCGCATTCTCGCAATGGCGCGCCATGCGCAGCGGCAGGGTCTCGATGCCGGTCAGCACCAAAAACGCGTTCATCGGCGAGATCGCCGGGCCCAGGTCGCGCAGGCCCATCACGCGGCAGGCGATGGCGAAGGCGAAGTTGCCGAAGGTCTCGGCGAGCCGCATGTTGTTGTAGCTCGGGTTCGGATCGACCAGCGTCGGATACCTGCGCTTTGCGCCGATCCAGTCGTAGGTTCCGCAGTCGACGATGGCGCCGGCGATGGAGTTGCCGTGCCCGCCCATGAATTTCGTCAGTGAATGGACCACGATGTCTGCGCCAAAGTCCTTCGGCCGGCACAGGTAGGGCGTGGCGAGCGTGTTGTCGACGATGAGCGGGACGCCGGCCGCCTTCGCAACTTTGCCGATGGCCTCGAGATCGACGACGATGCCACCGGGATTGGCGATCGATTCGCAATAGATCGCCTTGGTCTTCGGCGTGATCGCTTTGGCGAAGCTCTCGGCATCCGTGCTGTCCGCCCACACCACGTTCCAGCCGAACTTCTTGAAGCCGTGGTTGAACTGGTTGACCGAGCCGCCGTAGAGCTGGCGGCCGGCGACGAACTCATCGCCTGGCTCGAGCAGTGTGTGGAAGACGAGGTGCTGCGCGGCATGACCCGAGGCGACGGCGAGAGCGGCGGTGCCGCCTTCGAGCGCCGCCACCCGGCCTTCGAGCACGCCCTGCGTCGGATTGCCGATGCGCGTGTAGATGTTTCCGAACACCTCGAGATTGAAGAGCGCCGCCGCGTGCTCGGCGTCATTGAAGACGAAGGAGGTGGTCTGGTAGATCGGCGTCGCGCGGGCGCCGGTCGCAGGGTCCGGGGCGGCCCCGGCATGGATGGCGAGCGTGTCGAATCCGGGCGTGCTGTTCTTCTCGGCCATGAGATCAAGTCTCCAGTCGGGGGTTCGAGACGCCCATGAGTGGCCGCCGGCATTCATCAGTCAACCCCGAAGTGCGCTCCCCCGCCTGCGTCCGGTTTCGCATCGCACGGCGCCGGGAGCGGCGGGACGCCCCGCAGGCCGAGTGAGCATCCCGCCGTCGCCGCTTCAGGAGAGCGGCCTTGCGGCGCTGCCCAGGAGCGGGAATCAAAGGTATTCTGACTAAAACGCGCCGCGTCGCACGCCACCTCCGCATGCCGCCGTCTCGCCACGATCGCGAGGCGTCGTGGCAGACCGGGCCGCTTGCGACGCCGGTCGCAGTGCAACGCAGCACGGATCGCAACAGCACGGATCGCAACAGGGACGATGACCAGCGCCGTCGCAATTTTTCCGACACCCGTCGCCGGCTGGTCGCGCCGCCTTGCCATGTTCAGCCTGCAGCTCCTCATCGCAGGCCTGGTGCTGCACCGGTTTTTCTCACTCTCGACGCCGGTGACGCTGCACATCTTCGCGACCTCGATGCTTGGCGCTGCGGTCGCCGTTCTTCTCGCCTTCGTTGCCTTCGCCATCATTTGGCGGCTTGGGCGCTCGGGCGCCTGGAGTGCGGCAGCTGGGCTCGTCGTCGGCCTTCTGCTGCTCGTCTGGCCGCTCGCCTATCTGCCGCAGTACACCTCGCTGCCGCCGCTTGCCGACGTCACCACCGACACGGCCGCGCCGCCGCGGTTTCTGGCGCTGGCCAGCCAGCGTCCGCGCGACGGCAATCCGGTCGAATACGCGGGCGCCGCTCTTGCCAGGCTGCAGGCCGAAGCTTACCCGGACCTGCGGCCGATCGTCATTCCACGCCCCGCCAATCAGACGTTCGATCTTCTCGGCGACATCGTCCGCCGTTTCCGCTGGCAGATCGCGGCTGAGCAGCCGCCGCGCGGACGTGGCAATCCGGGCTACATCGAAGCGACCGAGCGGACCATGGTGATGGGCTTTCTCGACGACATCGTTATTCGGATCGATGGCGATGCCCGCGAGACGCGCATCGACGTGCGCTCGGCCTCGCGCTACGGCCGGCATGATCTTGGCCGCAACGCCGCCCGCGTGCGCAAGCTTTACGCCGAGATCCGCGCCCAGCTCGAATCGGGCGCCGCGTCGACGGCCAAACGCCGGCGTGCGCGGCCGGGCGCCATCGTCGCTAAACGGGGGAAAGGCGGGCCTGGAGCAGCGGCGCTCCATTCGAAGCGACCAGGCGCTGCGCCATCAGGTGCTCAACGTGCGCCGCAACCGAGAGCGACGCCGCCCGCACGAGGCGAGGGTCAAGCCCGCGATAGACGATAGGTACGATCTCGTCGATCGTGGCCTTGCCGTCGCGGATGCAGTCGAGAATGGCGCGCTCGCGCATCTGCCGGTGGACGATGAACGCCTTCACCACGCGCTGCGGCTGGTAGAGCCGGCCGCCATGGCCCGGAAGGAACGCCTCATCGTCGCGTTCGAGCAGCTTCTCGAGCGAGCGCATGTAGTCGGCCATATTGCCTTCTGGCGGCGCGACGACGCTGGTGTTCCACGACATGACGTGATCGCCCGAGAACAGAAGGCGTGTCCCCTCGAGCGCGAAGCACAGATGATCGGGCGCGTGGCCCGGCGTGTGGATTGCGGTCAGCACGAAGCCGTCACCCTCGAGGCGGCCGCCGTCGCCGAGCTTGATGTCGGGGATGAAATCCTGGTCGACGAACTCCGTCCCGGACGGGCTCGTGCGGGCTTGCCCGCGCGCCCTGGCGATGCGGCCGAAGCCGCACGTCTTGGCGCCCGTTGCTGCGAGAAGCCGCGCCATGCCGTCCGTATGGTCGCGGTGCGTATGGGTGATGACGACGGTGGCGAGGCGCCGCGATCCGATCGCCTGCATGATGGCGTTGAAATGCCGGTCGTCCTCCGGGCCCGGGTCGATCAGCGCGAGGTCGCGACCCCGGCCGATGAGATAGGTGTTGGTGCCTTTGTAGGTAAAGGGGCCCGGATTGTTCGCGACGATGCGCACGATGCCGGGCGCGAGCTCGCGGGGCACGCCGTACTCGAAAACGATCTCCTTGCGGAACGGGATGTCGTCGGCCATGCGGCGGCTCCGGCGGTTGAGGGACACACGCGGGCCGAGACATAGACGATCGGGCGTGGCGCTGCAAAGTGCCGCGGCTTGCTGGCCAGACCTGCGGCGCGCACAACCCGCGCTGGCCTCTGCCCGGGGCGGGCGCGTCCCGGCTGGTGCGCCTCGCGTCGCCACGCGCCCGAGCGTGGCCTTGCCGCGCCTTCTGCCGCAGGATTGCTTTGCGAACAAGCCGGGAGGCCTGCGATGTCGGACGATGACGTTATTCGGTACCACGTTGACGGCAAGGTGGCGGTCATCGCCATGTGCCGGCCCCCGGTCAACGCCATCGACCACCGGATGATCGACGCCCTGCATCGGGCGCTCGCCCGCGCCGAGGCCTCCAAGGGCGTGCGCGCCGTCATTCTCACCAGCGCGCTCGAGGGCATGTTCTGCGGCGGGATGGACCTCAAGATGATCGCCGCCGGCGACGTCGCCAATCTTCGCGAGTTCGTGACGAAGTTCTACATCGGCACGATGAACATCCAGTACGCGATGACGAAGCCGACCATCGTCGCCGTCAACGGTCCGGCGCGCGGCGCCGGCATGACGCTCGCGGTCACGAGCGATGTCATACTCGCCGCCGACGACATCGACCTCGGCTATCCGGAGATCGACGTCGGCGTCATCCCGGCTATCCACTTCGTACACCTGCCGCGCCAGATCAGCCGGCACAAGGCCTTCGCGCTGCTCTTCGGCGGCAGGGCCATTTCTGCCGCCGAAGCCGAGCGCCTCGGCATCGTGAGCGAGGTCGTCCCGCGCGCGGAACTCATGAACCGGGCCATGGCTCTCGCCGGCCTGTTCGCGGCGAAGTCGCCCGCCATCATGGCGCTTGGCCGGCAGTCCTTCATGCGTGCCAACGACCTCGACTACCGCCGCAATGTGGAAAATCAGATCGAGACGCTGTGCAACATCTTCACTTCGCCCGATGGCCAGGAGGGTCTCAGGGCCTTCCTGGAAAAGCGGCCGCCGCGCTGGCGGGAGTAGGCGAGCCGTTGCAGTCTGCGACGGTGCGCGGGTCGGGCGCGGCCAGCGCGAATGCGGCGCTCCGCGCGATCCGCAGGCGCCTCGTGTCAGGCAAAGGGACGGAGCGGCCGGGCCGCGTCCGAGGAGGAAATCCGGGTCTGCGGCCCGGCCGCTCCGTTGCCGCCCGCTTTCTCCACCCGCTGGTGCCCCTCGGCGGAGGGCTCACACGAGTCCCGTCGGACCGGCGCAGCGGCAGGCTGGCGAACGTAGGTGCGAA
>Ga0073934_10008144_pt1 | contig 14148 bp, 10 predicted proteins | sample LarsenN4metaG_FD_76834 | JGI IMG/M metagenome (GOLD analysis project Ga0073934, IMG submission 76834) | Hot spring sediment bacterial and archeal communities from British Columbia, Canada, to study Microbial Dark Matter (Phase II) - Larsen... ...
CGCTGGCGTAGTCGTCTCCGACGAGGTGCACGCCAATCGACAGACTCCGGAGCCGCCCATCGTCCATGGACGACAGATGCAGCGATGACGCCCGGCGGCTGACGAATGCAAACGACGAGCGATAGTACGGGTTCGTCGTGAGCGCCATCTCGAACCCCGTCGGAATGCCGATCACCACGTCGCAGACGCCCGCATCGAGTGTGAAACGAATGAAGCCCCGTCGCTGCGGCCACCAGGTGTACTCGACTGTCTGCCCGGAGTCTTTCGCAACGAGGCCGGCGAGCGCGTTCTCGAACCCTTCAGCGCGCGAATTCGAGAACGGAAGGTTGTTGGGATCGGCACACACTCTGAGCGGCACTCTCTCGGCCGAGGCGCCACATCCCGAACTGAACAGCGCCGCGATTGACACCGTGAACGCGAATCGCGCGACCCGGACAGCGGCCGTCGTCACGCTGCGGCCGTCGCAAGCCTTCTGCCAGGCCCCGCGCCGTGATACATACCGGTGACGTGTGTCATGCCCTGTGCGAAAGCCCTCGACCCGCGGACCCGCGGGCGCCTCAATCTGCGGTGAAACGTGGCTAAAGTGTTGCAGGCTGCAAGCGGCCGCCCCAATGTGCGGCCGCGAAGTCGCCCGATCGACTGGTCGATGCGCCAGCGGAGGCGCAGCTGGCGTCTGCGGACCGATCCGCGCTCGCTCGCGCCGAAAGGAGCACTGAGCGCGGGGGCGCGCGCGCGCCGGTTACTCTGGTCGTGGTGGCCCTGGGCGCTCCTCGCGTTGTGGGCGAGCAGTCAGCAGGGCTGGTGGTGGGCACTGGGCACCGGCCTCATGGCGATGCTGTCGTATCTGACGACCCCCATCTCGCTGCCACCGAGGTATGGGCTCTCGCACGAGTTCGAAATCGAGTCGCAGGAGTTCCTGGATACGATGGCCGGCGCCACCGGCGCACCCTTCGTACCCGGCAACTCGGTCGAAATCCTGAACAACGGCGACGAGTTCTACCCGCGCATGCTCGACGCCATCGCGAGCGCTCAGCATTCGATCACGATCGAGGCCTATATCTACTGGGCGGGCGAGGTCGGCCTGCAGTTCGCGCAAGCTCTGGCGGAGCGGGCCCGCGGCGGCGTGGTCGTGAAAATCCTGCTGGACGCGATCGGCTCGTCGAGCATCGGCGGCGAGATCCTGCAGACGCTCGAAGAGGGCAGGTGCCAGGTCGCGTGGTACAACCCGATTCACTGGTACACCATCGGCCGCTTCAACAACCGGACGCATCGCAAGTCGCTCATCGTGGATGGACGAGTCGCCTTCACCGGCGGCGCCGGAATCGCCGACCACTGGCGCGGCCAGGCCCGCGGACCAGATGAGTGGCGCGACATGCAGATCCGCGTCGAGGGGCCGGCGGTCACACCGCTGCAGACCGGATTCGCGCTCAACTGGCAACAGAGCACGGGGGAACTGCTGAGCGGTTGGCTGTACTACCCGACCATCGCCGAAAGCGGGCCGCTGCGCGTCCAGACCGTGCTCAGCTCACCCGACTCGGGCGACTCGACCGCTCGCATCATGTATTACCTGGCGATCGTCTGCGCGCGGAAGTCGATCTACATCGCCAATCCGTATTTCGTTCCGGATGCAGTCGCGATCGAGACGCTCATCGACGCGAAGCGGCGCGGCATCGACGTACGCATCATGGTGTCCGGGATCCGCAACGACAACTGGATTGCCCGCCACAACAGCGTGCGCCTGTTCGGCCGGCTGCTCGGCGCGGGGATCGAGATCTACGAGTACAACCGCACGATGCTCCACCACAAGACGATGGTCGTGGACGGCGTGTGGCTCACGATCGGCACCACCAACTTCGACAACCGGTCGTTCGCGCACAACGAGGAGAGCAACGTCTGCATCTTCGATCGTTCGCTCGGCCGGCGGCTCCAGCACATCTTCAAGGACGACATGGCCGTCTGCGAACGGGTGACGCGCCGCAAGTGGAAGCAGCGCGGCGCCTGGGCGCGGACGCAGGAGTTCATCGCGTCGTTTCTGGAGGAACAGGCCTGATCGGGCGTCCGGGAGGCCGTCGAGCGAGCCTGCGATATTTCTAGCACATGTGCGATAGACATAGCATACACGCTCGCGGGCGCACGGGCCCGCACGGCGCCCCGGATGCGAGCCCGGAGTCCGGCTCGGCGGACCGATCCGTGATGGCGGGCGCGGATCAAGAGTCCCGAGTGCCGGATCCCCCGAGGGCCGGATCCCGGATCTACAATCCCCCATGCTGTCACGACGAGCAATGCTCCTGGCGCCGGCCGCAGCCTTCGCTGCGCGTGGAGTCCTTGCCGCAGGAAAAATGACGCTCGCCCTGCACCAGAACACGTCGGCCGCCGCCGGCTACCGCGGCTCGCTCGAAGGCTGGGCCAAAGCCGGCATCAAACAGGTCGAGCTGACCAACACGTTGCTCGACGGGTTCCTGAAGACGGATTCGCTGCCGGCCGCCAAGCGCGTGCTGACGGACCTCGGTCTCACCCCGGTGTGCTGCGCCTGCGGCGTGTTCGGACTGTGGGAGCCGAATCCAAAACGCCCCGCTCTCCTCGATGCGTTCAAGAAGCGCTGCGAGCAGTTCGCCACGCTCGGACTCGCGCGCATCTACTCACCCGCCCCGGCGACCGAGAGGTACACCCAGGCCGACTACCAGCACGGCGTCGCCAACATGCGTGAGAACGCCGAGATTGCGAAGCAGTTCGGCATGGTCATGATGGTCGAAGCCGTGCGCCTGTCCACGTTCATCGGCACCCTCCCCACGATGCTGCGCATGATTCGTGAAGCCGCGCATCCGAACATGGCACCGCTGCTCGACTTCTATCACTTCTGGTCCGGGCTCAATAAGCTCGAGGACCTCGATCTCATCGCACCCGGCGAGATCGGTCACGTTCACTTCCAGGACGTCCCCGACACACCGCGTGAGCTGCTGGACAACACCACGCGACTAATCCCGGGCGACGGCGTCGCGCCGATCGACCGCATGCTGCGCACACTCGCGGACAAGGGATATACAGGCCCGCTCTCGGTGGAGTTGTTCCTGCCGCGCTTCCAGCAGGGCGATCCCTATGAGATCGCCGGCGAGATCCGCAGGAAGTGCGAAGCGGTCATGGGCCGCGCCGGGGTGCTCTAACCTTCGAGCTACATCTCGACCTGCACGCCGAGCTCGACCACCCGCTCCGGCGGCAGGCGGAAGAACGCCGTTGCGCGGACCGCGTTGCGCGCCATCAGCACGAACAGCTTCTCGCGCCAGATCGCCATGCCCCGCTTGCGCCTGACGATGATCGTCTCGCGGCCGAGGAAGTAGGTCGTGTCGTCGGGGGTGATGAGCAGCCCGTGTTCGCGTAACTGCATCAACGCGTCCGGCACGTCGGGGTCCTCCATGAAACCGTACGTCACCCGCACGTTGAACAGGTTGTGCCCGAGTGACTGGATGGCGACGCGGTCCTTGCGGGCGACGTGCGGAACCTGGGCGGTCGCGACAGTGAGGATGACGACGCGATCGTGCAGCACCTTGTTGTAGCGGAGGTTGTGCACCAGCGCAGGAGGTGTGCCGGTGGGTTGCGCGGTCATGAAGACCGCCGTCCCTGGCACGCGCAGCGGCCGGAGGGCCTCGACGGTCTCCATGAAGTCGTCGAGCGGAAGCGCGCGTGCCGTCAGCCGGTCGGCGACGAGGCGCCGGCCGGTCTTCCACGTGGTCATCAGGGTAAACAGCGTCAGCGCCACCGCCAGCGTCACCCAACCACCCTGGAACACCTTCAACGCGTTGGCCCCGAAAAATGCCAGGTCGATGACGAGGAACGAGAGCATGACCGGGATGGCCAGCGACTTCTTCCACTGCCAGCGCTCCGTCATGATCACGTAGAGCAACAACACGGTGATCACCATCGTCAGGGTGACCGCGATGCCATAAGCAGCCGCGATCGCGCTCGACGAGCCGAAGCCGATCACGATGAACACCGTGGCGATCATCAGCGCCCAGTTCACCTGCGGAACGTAGATCTGGCCGATCTCGTGAGCCGATGTGTGCTCGACGTCGAGGCGCGGCGTCAGCCCGAGCTGCATCGCCTGGCGGGTGATCGAGAACGATCCGGAAATCAGCGCCTGCGATGCAATGATCGCCGCGGCGGTTGCGATGCCGACGAGCGGCAGCAGCGCCCAGGACGGCGCGAGCTGGAAGAATGGGTGGGTGGCGTTTTCGTTGACCAGCAGCAACGCACCCTGTCCGAGGTAGTTCAGGACCAGCGCCGGCAGCACGAGCGCGAACCACGCGAGCCGAATCGGCCGGCGCCCGAAGTGGCCCATGTCCGCGTAGAGCGCCTCGCCGCCGGTGACCACGAGAAACACGGCGCCAAGGACGACAAAGCCCGTGAACCCGTTGCTCTCGAAGAAGGTGACCGCGTGACGCGGATCGAAGGCGCCAAGCACGGCCGGCTCCCGCACGATTGACGCAATGCCGAGAGCGGCAATCGTCAGGAACCACACGATGACGATCGGCCCGAACAATCCACCAACTCGATGGGTGCCGTACTTCTGGATCAGGAAAAGAGCCACCAGGATGACGACGGTTGCGGGAACCACGTACGGGCGGAATAACGGCGTGACAACCTCGAGCCCTTCCACGGCGCCCAGCACCGATATCGCCGGCGTGATCATTCCGTCGCCGTAGAGCAGCGCCGTACCGAAGATGCCGAGTGCGATCAGCACGGGGCGTCCTTCGGCGAGCCGGGTCGCAATGCTCCGGCCGCTCCCGCGCGGCGGCACCAACGCCGTCAGCGCAAGGATGCCGCCCTCGCCCTGATTGTCCGCACGCATTACGAGAGCCACGTACTTGACCGAGATCACCAGCACGAGCGCGTAGATGATCAACGAGAGAACGCCGAGGACGTTCTCGTAGGTGGGCGGCACGGGATGCGAACCGAAGAAGCACTCGCGCAGCGCATAGAGCGGGCTCGTGCCGATGTCGCCGTAGACGACCCCAAGCGCGGTGAGCGTCAATGGCAACAGACGGCTACGTTGGGGAACCGTACGGGCTGCAGTGTCGGGAGCTGCGCGCGGAACGGGCGCTGTAGCGGACTCGGGAATCGGATTGGACAACTCCTCCATTATGCGAGGGGTCTCCTCGCCGTGGTCGTGGCGGCGCGCCGTACTTATGAACTTTTTATGACTTTCTCGGTTGCGCCTGTTTCAGTCGGACTGCGAACCGCCGTGCGCACCTGAGCTCGAGCGCCCAGGCGCAGACCGCTGGTGTGAGCAACAACGCGGGTGGCAGCCATCGAGCCGCCGCGGACAGTCCGGGAACGATCAGCGCCACGAGCGCCGCAACGCCGGCCAGCAGTCCGAACCTGGCAACGAAGAGGCGCCGGAACACACGGGCGCGATCCAGAGCCAGATAGGCAGCCAGGATCTCGCGCATGTCCGCGGGCGACGCCGACGCGGAATCGAGCGCCGTGACCTGCATGACGGAGTCGCAGGCACGATAGCGCCAGCCACATAAGAAAGGCGTAAAGAGTCCGTAAGAACTCGCGCACGCCATCGCTGTGTGCCAAGTGGCAGAATTGGGCACAGTGCCGATGCGCCGCTTTCGCATGCGCGACGTCGCGCTTCTCTTCGCCAGCCTCGCGGTCATCGCCGGGTTGTCGGCTGTGCTTCGCCTATTCCCCGACGTGAGCGCGACGACGATCGCGCTGGGCTTTCTGCTGATCGTCCTCGCCACCGCGACCATCGGCCGTCTGGCGATCGCGATCGCCGTCTCGCTGGCGGCGATGCTGGCGCTCAACTTCTTCTTTCTCCCGCCGGTCGGAACTTTCACGATTGCCGATCCTCAGAACTGGGTCGCGCTGTTCGCGTTTCTCGTCGTGGCAGTGATCGCGAGCAACCTCTCGGCGGCCGCGCACAATCGGGCCAGCGAGGCCATCGCGCGGCGCAATGAGGTCACGCGACTGTTCGATCTGACGCGCGACGTGCTGCTGACCACCGAAACGACCGGCGCCATCGACGCGCTGGCCCGCCATGTAGCGCGGCGGTTCGAGCTCTTTGCGATTGCGATCTGCCTCCCCGCCGAGTCCGGCTGGCGGATCTATCAAGGTGGGACCACCGAGCTCAGCATCGACGAAGGCACCTTGAACATGGCGCTGGCACAGGCCCGCGGGACGGTCGAGTTCGATGCGCGTCAACGCGCATACGGGGGGCACATCCGGGCAGGGAGCCGGAACGAGGTCCTGATCGTGCCGCTCCGTCATGGAACGAAAGCCGTTGGACTGCTCGCGACGATATCGTCGACGCTCGACATCGGAACGATCGATGCGGTCGCAGGGGTTGTGGCGATCGCGATCGAGCGAGCGCAGTTCCTTGCCGAGCGCGACGCCGCGGACCTCGTCCGTCAGAAGGCGGACCTTGCCGCGACACTCCTGGCATCGCTGAGCCACGATCTGCGCACGCCGCTCACGGCGATCCGGCTCGCCGTGGAAAACCTCCGCGGCGAGCTCCCGCCGGACGAACGGCGCGAGCAGGCGCGCGCCGCCATCACCGAGCTCAGTCGGCTGACACGACTGTTTCAGGACATTCTCGACATGGCGCGCATCGACGCGGCCGCGATCCGCGTCGAACGCGACTGGGTGACCGCCGAGGACGTGGTGGATGCCGCGATGGCTCACGTACGCCATCAGCTCGAAGGACGCTCCATGCGGGTAGACGCCGCCGACGAGCTCGAAGTGCAGATCGATCCGAAGCTCGCATCCGTTGCGCTGTCGCACATCCTCGAGAACGCCGCGCAGTATTCACCAGCCGGCGGCGAGATCGTGGTGCGGGCGGCTGTGCAACACGACGGACTTCACATTTCGGTGACCGATCACGGCCCGGGCCTCGAGCCCGGGGAGCTGGAACACCTGTTCGAGCGTTTCTACCGCGGACACTCGGCCCGGCAGGCGACGTTCGGTACTGGCATGGGCCTCTCAATCACGCGCGGCCTGCTGGCCGCCGCCGACGGACGCGTATGGGCGGAAAATGTCCCCGGTGTCGGCGCCCGCTTCTCGATCGTCATCCCTGGCGCCGTCCGCCCCGCTCCAGTCGTCCACTAGCGATGGCGGCGCGAATCCTCATCGTGGACGATGAACCGAACATCCTCGGCACCGTCTCGCCGCTGCTGCGAACGAGCGGCTACAACGTCTTGTCAGCGACGAGCGGGCGGGCCGGTCTCGACGCTGTCGAACGAGACAAGCCCGATCTGATCGTGCTCGACCTGGGGCTTCCCGACATGGACGGCGTGGAGGTGTGCCGCCACATGCGGCAGGCGACCAGTGTGCCAATCGTCGTGCTGTCGGCGCGCGGCGCCGAAGGCGACAAGGTAGCAGCGCTCGACGCCGGCGCCGACGACTACGTCACCAAGCCGTTCGGGACCGAGGAACTGCTCGCCCGCATGCGTGCCGCGCTGCGGCGCGTGGATAGCCCCTCCACGGGCAGCGAACCTATCGTTCGTGGCGGCCTGGTGATCGACCGCGAGCGGTTCCGCGTGCTGCGTGACGGCGAAGAAGTGCGCCTCACGCCCAAGGAGTTCGAGCTGCTCACCTACATGGCGCAGCACCCTGGCAAGGTGTTGACGCATCGCGTGATTCTCAAAGCGATCTGGGGACCACATGCCACGGGGCAGCCGGAGCATCTGCGCGTGCTGATCGGGTCGCTGCGGAAGAAGATCGAGCCGAATCCGTCGGCGCCACGGTACATCCTCACCGAACCGTGGGTCGGTTATCGATTCGCGGACGTGTCCGACACGTAGCGCCTTCGCAAGGCTACGGCGGTCCGCCCAAGCTTCACGCGGTGGCGACGGACAGAACCCGGCCTACGCTAAAGGACTCGGCAAAAAGGAGTAAAGAGTCCGTAAACGAAGCCGGCACCCGCCCGGATCGCGCGTTAGGATGAGGCGATGCCGGAGAGACCTCGGCCCAGCGGCGAGCAGTTACTGGCCAGGCTCCAGACGGAGTCTCACGCGCGTCTCCGGATCTACATCGGCGCCGCGCCCGGGGTCGGCAAGACCTACTCCATGCTCCAGGATGCCCACGCGTTCAAGCGCGAAGGCACCGACGTGGTCATCGGTTTCGTCGAGACCTACGGGCGCGTGGAGACCGACGCCCAGATCGGCGACCTCGAAGTGGTGCCGAGGCGTCAGATCCACTATCGCGGCGTGGTGCTCGAGGAGATGGACGTTGAAGCCATCCTGCGGCGCCAGCCCCAGCTCTGTGTGGTGGACGAGCTCGCTCACACCAACGTCCCCGGCAGCAAGCACGGCAAGCGTTATCAGGACGTCCTCGAACTGCTCGATGCCGGTATCGGCGTGCTCACCGCCGTCAACATCCAGCACCTCGAAACGCTGAACGACGCGGTCGGTCGAGTCACCGGCGTACGGGTGCGCGAAACGGTTCCCGACACGTTCCTCGATCGCGCCGATGAAGTCGTCAACGTCGATGTGACCGTCCAGGAGCTTCAGAGTCGATTGCGCCAGGGCAAGGTCTACAAACCGGAGAAGGTGGAGCAGGCGCTCACCAACTTCTTTCGCGAGACCAACCTCTCGACTCTGCGCGAGCTGGCGCTGCGCGCGGTGGCCGACGAAGTCGGCGAAAAGGCCGCTTCCCGTCGTCAGCGCGAGGGGCTGGAGCCCGCGCTGATCCCCGAACGGGTCATGGTCTGCATGAGCTCGAGCGGTGACGCGCCGCGCGTGATTCGGATCGGCGCGCGCATCGCCGGCCGCCTGGGGGCGCGATGGTATGCGGTGTACGTCGAAACGCCCCGCGAGGCGCCGGGCCGAATCACCGCGGCTGACCGTGACGCCCTGCAGCGGAACATCGCGCTCGCCGAGAGCCTCGGCGCCACCGTCGTCCGCGTCAAGGCCGATCGTCCCGCGGACGGACTGATCGCGTTTGCGAAACGCGAAGGCATCACTCACGTCATCTTCGGACAGACGGCGCGCAGCCGATGGGAGATCCTGATGAAAGGGTCCACCCTCAACCGCTTTCTCGAAGAAGTGCGCGACGCCGCCATCCAGGTCGTGCCGCTCGGCGAAGGAGCCACCCCACCGCCCGCGGAACCGCGATGATGAGTTTCGATTGTAGACACAACATGTGACGAGCGAGCACTATTCACACGGTCGATCGATGACGCGTTGCCGTTCTTGTCAGGTTAAACCCTGAGGTTCTTCCGGTCCGACAGTTGCACAGTCGTGCCGGACCCCCGCTTGTTCCTGTTCCTTTCATAGAGCGCAGCGACGCGCCGTCACGCGGACGAGGGGAGGTGTGTACGCGCGCCGGGCGAAGGAGACCATGATGTCCAAAGACACTCAGGGCCGAGGCAGGTCTCGGCTGACACGACGAGGATTTCTGGGTGGAATCGGTGCAGGCGCCGCAGGCGCAGCGGGGGCATTCGCCCGACCCTCGCCGTTGACGGCGCAGACCTCGCGCGTCAGCACGCGATCGGATCGCTTCAGCCGCCTGTTCGACAAACTGCCCCCATTCGCAGAATCGACCATGCGAGTGCAAACCGCGTTGCGGGAAATGGGCGTCAAGGGCGGATTGATGGACGCCGGCGATCCACTGAGCGAGGGCCCGATCCGGTTGATCACGAACCCGGAACTGAGTCCGAACAATCGGGACAACCCCGGGACGACGGCGGGCGTGACGTTTGTCGGCCAGTTCCTCGATCACGACATGACGTTCGACACCACGTCGAGACTGGGCATTCCGACGCGGCCGGAACGGTCGGTGAACTCTCGAACGCCGAATTTCGACCTCGACTCGGTTTACGGAGGCGGACCCACCGCGGACACGCATCTCTACGATCCTGCGGACCGGGTGAAGTTCAAGGTGGAGCACGGCGGCCTCTTCGAAGACCTCCCCCGCTCATCCGATGGGACAGCGATCATCCCCGACCCTCGCAACGACGAGCATCTCATCATCGGCGGTCTGCAGGCGGCCTTTCTCCTATTCCACAACCGCGTCGTCGACATGCTGCGAGCCAACGGGACGGCGCAGCAGCTCACAATCGCCGATGACGGCGAAGAGGACGCGCTCGCCGTTGCGGATGCCGCCGGTTTCAGTGATTTGGCAGAGGGTATGAGGCTGCGGACCGTGTTCGGCGAAGCGCGGCGTCTGGTCACCTGGCACTACCAGTGGATCATCGTCAACGAATTCCTGCCGAACATCGTCGGCTCGGCGCTCGTCAACGACGTTCTGACGAAAGGGAGGCGCTACTACACACCGCGCGCCGGCGAGCAAAGTATCCCGGTCGAGTTCCAGGCGGCCGCGTATCGGTTCGGGCACAGTGTGGTGCGGCCGTCGTACCGCGCGAACCTGGCCGGCGACCGCGGTCAGCCGTTCTTCGGGTTCATCTTCGACCCGGCAGGTCAGGGACAACCGGATCCCGTCGACCTGCGCGGCGGCGCCCGCGCGCCCCGCCGCTTCGTTGGGTGGCAGACGTTCTTCAACTTCGGCGGCACGCAGGCGACCAACGTACGTTCGAACAAGATGATCGACACCAAAATCTCCTCACCGCTGTTCGAGCTGCCACTGGGTGCGATTGCGAGCGGGGATCCCCCAATTTCGCTCCCCCAGCGCAACCTGCTTCGGCACCTCACCTGGTCGCTGCCCTCCGGCCAGGATGTCGCGCGGGCCATGGGGATCACGCCACTCGGGTCCAGCCAGTTGACGGAGCTCGCGACGTTCGGAACGGGGTTCGAGCGCAGTACTCCGCTGTGGTACTACATCCTCAAGGAAGCCGAGCTCGCAGGCGGGACGCATCTTGCCGGCGTCGGCGCGCGCATCGTCGCCGAGGTGATCCTCGGGCTGCTCAGCCTGGATAGCAATTCCTACCTGGCGCGAAACCCGCGCTGGCGGCCGACGCTGCCCAGCCGCACACCCGGCACGTTCACGATGGTGGACCTTCTCACGTTCGCCGGCGTCGATCCCGCGAGTCGCGGGCAGTAGGAGCGGCGGAGGCCGGCAAAGCGCAAGGGACTGTCAACCAGCCGCGGGGATATCAAGGGCGGAGCCCCGTGGCTGGTTCGCTGGACGGCTACAATCGTTGCATGCGCACCGCCATTTTCGCCGCCAGCCTCTCCCTCGTCATCGTCATCGCCGCTGCGGTTCCCTCCACACAGCAGCAGACCGGATACGACAGTTACTTCACCGGCCAGACGATGCGCGTGGACTACGTTCACTCGGGCGGACTGGGCGAGGAGATCGTCGCGCTCGATCGCGTCGTCAGCGACGGCGCGTGGCCGGGCAGCCGCACTCGCCTCGTTGACGATCTCAACCTCGGCAAATATCTGTTCGAGGTCGTCGATCGAGCGACGAATCGCACCATCTACTCGCGTGGTTTCGCATCTGTCTATGGCGAGTGGGAGACGACGGCCGAGTCCCGTCGCGTCCATCGATCGTTCGCCGAGTCGTTGCGCTTTCCGTGGCCCAAGGCGCCGGTGCAGGTGGTCCTGAAGAAGCGCGACCGGGACAACAGCTTCCGCGAGTTCTGGTCCACCGTCGTCGACCCCGGTTCGCGATTCGTCAATCGTGGCGATCCCCCGAAGGAGGGAACCGTCTGGTCGCTCATCGACAGCGGTCCGTCTGCGCAGAAGGTGGACGTCCTGCTCATCAGCGAAGGGTACACGGCTGCACAGATGACGAAGTTCCACGGCGATGCCAGGCGGCTCGTCGAAGCGATCTTCGCCCTCGAGCCGTTCAAGAGCCGGCGATCCGACTTCAACGTGCGCGCCCTCGATCTGCCGTCGCAGCAGCCCGGCGTCAACCGGCCGCATGTCGGATCGTTTCGGCGCACGCCGATCTCGACCGAATACAACATCTTCGACAGCGAGCGTTACGTCCTGACGCTCGACAATCGTGCGCTTCGTGATGCGGCTGCTTCTGCGCCGTACGAGTTCATCGAAATCCTGGTCAACGAGGAACAGTACGGCGGCGGTGGCATCTTCAACGACCAGGCGACGACCGCCGTGGACAGCGGCTTCGCCGAGTATGTCTTCATCCACGAGTTCGGCCATCACTTCGCCGCGCTCGCCGACGAGTACTACACCTCAGACGTCGCCTACGAGCCACGCGGCGCCGACGAGCCAGAACCGTGGGAGCCGAACATCACTGCGCTTCACGATCCCAAGCAGTTGAAGTGGCGCGACCTCGTCGAGCCCTCAACGCCGCTGCCGACGCCGTGGGCCAAAGAGGACTACGAGGCCAAGAGCCGGGAGGTCCAGGCGCGGCGGCGCGAGTTGCGCGCGAAGAACGTGCCCGAGAAAGAGATCGACGAGCACTTCCGCCAGCAGATGGCGTGGGACTCAAAATTCCTGTCGTCGATGAAGTACTCGGGGAAGGTCGGCGCCTTCGAGGGCGCCGGCTACGAGGCGAAGGGGCTGTACCGACCGGAAGCCGACTGCATCATGTTCACGCGTGATCCAGTCGGCTTCTGCCGCGTCTGCCGTCGCGCGATCGAGCGAATCATCGATCAATACGCGCGGCCCTAGTCTGGCTTGGACGTGTATGCCTATCCAGTCGTGGTGCGATCGACCGGCTCGACGCGCAGAACCGGCGTGGGCTTGCCATCGCGATCGTCGGTCACGAGATAGATGTAGCCGTCCAGGCCCTGCCGGATATCGCGGATGCGGCCGCGCTGCTGCACCAGCGTCTCCTCGTTGATCACCCGCTGACCCTGGAGCGTGAGCCGCGACAACTGCTGGCCCGCCATACCGCCGATGAACAAGTTACCGCGCCACTGCGGGAACTTGTCGCCGGTGTAGAACATCATTCCCGAGATACCGATCGACGGCACCCACACCCGCACCGGCTGCTCCATCCCCTGCCGATGCGTGCCGGAATGAATCGCGAGTCCCGTCTGGTAATTCACCCCGAATCCGATCACGGGCCATCCGTAGTTCTTGCCCGGTTGAATGAGGTTCAGCTCGTCGCCCCCCTGCGGCCCGTGCTCGTTGGCCCACAGGTCGCCCGTCTCCGGATGAAACGCGAGCCCCTGCGCGTTGCGGTGACCGTAGGTCCAGATTTCGGGCTTCGCGCCGGCGCGGTTGACGAACGGGTTGTCCGCCGGGACGCGGCCATCGTCGTGCAGCCGCACGATCTTGCCGTGATGATTGGTCAGGTCCTGTGCCGGATGTGCTTCGAGGTTGCCTTCCGGCGGCACCTGTCTGTCGCCCAGCGTCAGGAAGAGGAACCCGTTGCGGTCGAACGCGATCTTGCCGCTGTAGTGGCCCCGCCCCTTCGACACGGCGTCGAAGATCTCCTTCACGTCCGTCAGCCGATCGTTCTCGAACCGGCCCCGGATGAGCGCCGTCCGCGATTCGGCATCCGAGGCGCCGGGTTTCGAGTAGCTGATGTAGAGCAACCGGTTCGACGCGAAGTTGGGATGCGGCATCACCTCCAGCAGTCCACCCTGTCCTGAGTGGAACACCTTCGGGATACCCTCGACCGGGTCGGGAAGCAGCTTGCCCTGCCGGAGGACTCGAAGCCTGCCCGGGCGTTCCGTGATCAAGATGTCGCCGCCTGGCAGGAACGCGATCGACCAGGGTTGTATCAGTCCGTCCGCGACGGTTACGACGCGGTAATCATGCAAGGCAGACTTGGTATTGGTCTGACCTGACACCGAAACGGACAGAGCCGCGGCGATGACCACGACCGCGAGACCTGCATGCGTTCGTCGCATTGTTATCTCTCCTCAGCGTGCAATCGTAACACCGCAGTGCGGCCGTCTGAAGCTCTTGTGGCATTCTTCAACGTTGCCGCGTGATTCGGTAAAGCTTCGAAGCCGTCCTGACAAACAGGCTGCCACGGGCAATAGCCGGCGTCGCCAGCGTCATCTCATTCAGAGAGTTCTTCCGGAGTACCTTGAACCCGGCTCCCGCCTCGATGACGTAGGTATCTCCGTCCTCGCTCATCGCGAAGATCTTGCCGTTGTACGCCCATGGGGAGGCCGTGAACCCGCTCGCTTCGCTCGTCACGCGCTGCCGTCCGTAGATCTCCTTCCCGGTCCTGGCGTCATGGCTGGTGAAGAAGCCGCGATCGAAGAGCGTGTAATAGGCGTCGCCGTAGACGATCGGCGTCGGGTTGTAGGGTGCAGCCGTC
>Ga0073934_10008146_pt1 | contig 14147 bp, 10 predicted proteins | sample LarsenN4metaG_FD_76834 | JGI IMG/M metagenome (GOLD analysis project Ga0073934, IMG submission 76834) | Hot spring sediment bacterial and archeal communities from British Columbia, Canada, to study Microbial Dark Matter (Phase II) - Larsen... ...
ATTGTTTTAATTAATCCTTCTATCCTCGATACATACGGAGAATCTGTCATTAATGAGGGGTGTTTAAGTCTTCCTTCGCTGAGAGGTGATGTATTGAGACCTGAGAAAATTAACCTTAAATATTTCGATTTAAATGGAAAAGAAATTATACGCGAATTTGATGGCTTTATGGCGAGGGTTATTCAACACGAAATTGACCATCTTCACGGAAAACTTTTTATTGATTATTTAAACGAAGAAGATTTAAAGAAAAATAAACCTCTTCTCAAAAAAATAAAAAACAGAAAAGTCGAAACCGAATATCCTCTTTTTGACCCAAAAAGTATTTCAAAATAAAATGAGAATCGTATTTATGGGAACGCCTGAGTTTGCAGTTCCCTCTCTGAATATATTACTCGAAAATAATTACGAAATTCCTTTTGTTGTAACTGTACCTGATAAGCCCAAAGGCCGCGGACTCCAAATGCAGTTTTCTGATATTAAAAACTTCGCTCTGAAAAAAGGTTTAGATATACTTCAGCCGGAATTCCTCAAAGACGTGAGTTTTATTGAGCAAATTAAGTCAGTAAATCCGGATCTGATTGTAGTAGTAGCGTTCAGAATTTTACCTAAAGAAGTTTTTTCAATTCCTAAACATGGTTCTTTTAATCTTCACGCTTCTCTTCTTCCAAGATACCGCGGAGCGGCTCCTATTAACCACGCAATTATAAATGGGGATAAAGTAACCGGAGTTACAACTTTTTTCTTACAAGATAAAGTTGACACAGGGAATATTATTTTACAGAAATCCATACCGATTGAATTATCAGATAATGCCGGTACGCTTCACGATAAGCTGGCTTTACTTGGCTCTGAAGCAGTACTTGAAACAGTGAAACTAATTAATACAGGTAACTATTCTCTGCAGACACAGGATGACTCGCTTGCAAACAAAGCTCCCAAGATTTTTAAGAATGACTGCAGAATAAACTGGAATCAATCTTCTGAAAAAATTTTTAATTTTATCAGAGGACTCTCGCCATATCCTGCCGCATTTACAACCTTCCAAAACAAACAGGTAAAAATATTTTCGTCAAATCTTACTTCAGAAAGTTCTTCAGATCCCCCCGGCAGATTATTAATTTCACGGAACAAACTTTTCGCAAATACACAGGATAATCTTCTTGAAATCTGTGAACTGCAACTCGAGGGAAAGAAAAGAATCTCATCTTCAGATTTCATCAACGGACTGAAAACATATTATTTCCATTTTTTCAGTTAAATAAAATTGATAAATTATAGTTTTATATGATTTTATGATTAAATAATTATATGATAAATTTTACAGAGAAGTTCTTTGATTTAAAGCTTCTTAGAATCGCTGATATAAAACTCCACGAAACAACGGAAACCAAAAGGATGAGACGAATTTTTGACAGAATTGCCTCAAGCAAATATCTTATGAACCCTGTTATAGTCGGCTTGTACAAAGGTGATTATATATTAATTGACGGAGCAAACCGGCTTAGTTCTCTTGAAGAAATAGGTTGTAAACTTGCAATTGCACAGATTATTGATTACTCTAATCCAAGAATTAAACTCCGCACCTGGAATCATTTAATTTATAATATTCCGATTTCTGTTTTTATTGAATATTTTGATTCTGCAAAAATAAAATACAGGAGTGCAAAAATATCCGAAACTGAAGCCGCCTTAAAAAGCGGAATAAATCACATTGCTGTTTCTGATATTTCAGACGGAAAAACTTTTCTCGCAACACTTCCGAAACAGTTTGAAAAAATTATAACAATTATTAATTCGATTACTAAACTGTATTTTAATATTTATCCTTTCGACCGCTCAGAAGAAGAAATAAGAATCCGCGATGTTATGAAATATACAAGGAAAAAAGGCGTAATAGTTCAGTTCCCGAGGTTTAAAAAACACGATGTAATAAGGGCTTCAGAAAGTAAAAATAAAATACCAGCAGGTATCACAAGACACCTGCTTATCAACAGGGTGCTGCACGTAAGATACGAGATTAATAAGCTCAGAAGCGATAATGATATAGAAGAAAAAACCGAGGAATTAAAAAAATATTTAATTTCGAAAATTGATAACAATAAAGTCAGGCAGTACAGGGAATCTGTGATTGTCTTTGATGAATAAAACCAAATGTCAGCAGAATTTTTTATAGCAAGAAGGTATTTATTTTCCAAACGCAAAATCAATCTGATTACTATAATTACAGCAATCTCAGTTATAGGCGTTACAATTGGTGTTGCAGCGATGATTATAGTTCTCAGCGTTTTTAATGGATTTAATCAGAAAGTTACTAATATTCTCGTAGGTTTCGACCCTCATATCAGGATAGAACCGCAGAATACTTCGAAATTATCAAATCCTGACGAAATAATGTCAAAGATAAATGATTCGAGAATAAAATACATAGCACCTTTTACGCTTAATAAAGGAATGCTGATTACTACTGGTTTTAACAAGGTTATTTTTGTTAAAGGAATTGACCCTGAAAAATCCGAAAATGTATCCGGTTTAAAAAATTCTGTATTGCTTGGGAAATTTGACCTCTCCGACGACGGAGATATCGGGAGTATCTTAATTGGAGTCAGTGTCGCATATCGCCTCAAAGTCAACGTTGGAGATACTTTAACAATTGTCAGCCCATCTGGTCTTGAAAATGCTCTCACACAATTTTTAGAACCGGTTACAAAAACTTTTATTATAAAAGGAATTTTCAATGCTGAAAACAAGGAATATGATTCAAGATATTCTTATATATCAATTGAAAATGCTCAAAAGCTATTTAAACTTGATAATAAAGTAAGCGGTGTTGAAATGCGGCTCGATGATATTAACTATTCAGAACAGGTAAAAGAACAAATTCAGAAGAATATCGGCAATGAATATATGGTTCAGACATGGTATGACCTCCACAAAGATTTTTACTCAATTCTAAAGGTTGAAAGATGGGTTGCATTTATTATTCTGAGTCTTATTATAGCTGTTGCCTCTTTCAATATTCTTGCTTCACTTACAATGACTGTTATTGAAAAAAAACGTGATATTGGCATCCTGAAAGCAATGGGTGCTTCAGATAAAGTGATAAGACATATTTTCCTCTTCGAAGGTCTGGTAGTCGGACTTATCGGAATGTTTGCCGGCTCCGGACTCGGTTTATTAATCACTCTCTTACAAAAATACTTCGGAATATATAAACTCGATTCTTCAGTTTATTTAATTAACTCACTTCCTGTTGAGCTTCGCATTACGGATTTTATTTTTATTCCTGCGGCTGCGCTTATACTTTGCCTGCTTGCGGCTCTCTATCCTTCTGTAAAAGCTTCAAAACTGGATTCTGTTCAATCAATAAGATGGGAATAAATATTAAATATGGATAAAAACGTTTTTGTTGAATTAAAAAATATTACCAAATCTTATCAGATTTCAAAAGAACATAAACTTAATGTTCTCAAAGGAATAAATCTGAATATCAGTAAGGGTGAAATTGTCGCTATTGTTGGTAAATCCGGCGCCGGTAAAAGCACACTTCTCCATATAATAGGCACTCTCGATAAACCGGATTCCGGCGAAATGATTTTTGAAGGGAATAATATATTTAATCTTAATTCGTCTAAACTGGCTGAATTCCGTGCAAAAAAAATCGGTTTTATATTTCAGTTTCATCACCTCTTGCCGGAGTTTACAGGTCTTGAGAATGTTTTGATAGCTAATATGATTGCGGGTTTCAAAGATGAAACCAAAGCAATGCAGATGTTAAGGGAAGTCGGTATTGAACACAGAGCAAATCATAAACCCTCTGAAATATCAGGAGGAGAAGCACAAAGAGTCGCTATTGCAAGGGCTTTAATAAATTCTCCCGAACTTATTCTCGCTGATGAACCGACTGGAAATCTCGATACTGAAAACGCAAACGCTATTATAGATTTAATTTTTGATTTAAGGAAAAAATTCAATCAGACTTTTGTGATTGTAACTCACAACGAAGAATTTGCTCAAAGCTGCGACCGTATTGTTAAAATGGCTGATGGTGTTATAATTGAATAATTTTACAATTTAATAACGGAATTTTGTTTTTAATTTTTGTAATTTACTTAGTAACAATAATTTAAAAATTTGAAAGAAGTAAAAATTTCTACGAAGAATCTCGATTTCTTCTATGGCAAAAATCAAGCTCTTTTTGATGTATCGCTTGATATTCCCGAAAATCATATAACTGCCTTAATCGGACCTTCCGGTTGCGGGAAATCAACATACCTGCGGACGCTGAACCGTATGAACGACCTGATATTTGATACTAAAGTTAAAGGCGATGTTTTAATTGACGGAATCGATATTTACAAAGACAGAATTGATGTTGTTGCTTTAAGAAAAAGAGTTGGTATGGTATTCCAGAAATCTAATGCATTCCCAAAGTCCGTATATGAAAATGTTGCTTATGGTCCGAGAATAAATGGAATAAATAAAAAAGCAGACCTTGATGAGATAGTAGAAGATAGTCTCAGACGTGCTGCAATCTGGGACGAAATAAAAGACAGATTGTCAGATATGGCAACGGGATTTTCAGGGGGGCAGCAACAGCGTATCTGCATTGCACGAGCTTTAGCTGTAAGACCTGAAATAATTCTTATGGATGAACCCGCTTCTGCTCTTGATCCGATTTCTACCGCTAAAATTGAAGAGCTTATTTATGAATTAAAGAAAACTATAACGATTGTTATTGTAACTCACAATATGCAGCAAGCCGCAAGAGTCAGCGATTATACTGCATTTTTCTATAACGGTTATTTAATAGAAAACGGACGTACAAGAAAAATCTTTACTGCGCCTGATAAAACAGAGACACAGAATTATATCTCAGGGAAATTCGGCTAAAATTTAATGTTTTATATTTCATTTACAGTTACTAACTTTAATTAAAAATAAAAACCATGTATCAATACTTAGAAGAAGAACTTGAGCAACTGAGAACCCGCATTATTAAAATGGGAACTCTTGTAGAGGAACAGGTTGAATTTGCAACGAAAGCTCTTTTTGAAGGTAATGAAGAGTATTCCAAAATAGTAATTGAACGAGACGATAAAGTTGATAAATTTGATGTTAAAATCGAAAGACACTGTCAGAAAATTTTTGCCCTGACTCAGCCAGTCGCTGTTGACCTTAGATTGATTATGGCTTCCCTGTCTATAAATAAGGATCTTGAAAGAATGGGTGATATAGCTGTAAATATTGCTGAAAGAGTTAATTCACTCAAAGAGCATATTGACCTGATGAAAAGACTCAAAGTCGGGGAAATGGCTGTAAAAACACAGAAAATCCTCAAATGCACACTTGATTCATTTGTTAATAATGACCCGGAAATGAGTTACAGTGTTATCAAATCTGATTCTATCATTGATAAACTCGATTGGGAAATATTTGACCTCTGTATAAATGAAATGATGAACAATAAAGAACTAATTAAACCATGCAGTCTGATTGTTTCAATAGCACGAAATTATGAGAGACTTTCCGACCATTGCACAAATATAGCTGAAGAAGTTATCTTTCTGTGGGAGTCAAAAATAATTAAGCACAGAAAAAATCTCGGAGATCTTGATTCTAAACCGGATTTGACTGTATAATTTTTTTAAAATTGAATAAACTCACTATTCTTGTTGTACTTCTTTTCTTTTTTTCTCCCCACCTTTTAGCTCAAAGAAGCACCAAAGATTCTTTACGCGTTGCTGATTCAATTAAAACTGCAGATTATGATATTTTCAGAATTAAAAAATCTTACCTGCTTAATATTACTTCAGATACTTCAGACATCAATGACTGGATCTGGAACGATAAAAGAAATCTTGCCGAAATACTCTTCGAAAAACCGGGATATCTGATAAACTACACCGGCTATGGCGGACTGACTGTGATTTCAGATTTCCAGTCAGGGTATCTGAATTCAGGGATAAGCATATTTAAAGATGGTATTCAGCTCAGCAATTTTAATTCATTTACAGATATTGAGAATTTTTCGGTTAATGAAATTTCTGAGATTGAGGAAATTTCTGAAATCTCATCTCCGGTTTATGGTTATTCCGTTAATAATAAAATCATTAATATAATTTCAAAAGATAATTACCTGCCCTATCTTTCAGCCCAACTCCGTTACACTCAGGATAGAAATGATGCATTATATGGTGATTTCTATTTCAACTTCCCTCTTTCAAGAAAAGTAAATGTCTTATTCGGACTTGGCAATAATGGTTACGAGGGCGCCTATCAGAACTCAGATATGAGTCTATGGCGGTTCAGAACCAGGGTTAACTGGTATGTATCAAAAAGTCTGAATTTTAAATTTGATTTTAATTATGCTAAACTCGAACGAAGTCTCAATGATGGATTAAACAATTCCACTTCTGATACTCTACTCGACCCGATATTTGCAAGAGTAGTCTCAACAGATTTATATGATAAGAATAATAATTTATTCCTTAACCTGAACATTAAATTAATTCCGCCTTCTTTAAAGACACTTTTAACTGATATAAACCTTTCAGCGCAGAATTATTTCAGAGAATATCGCTTCGGTGAAAAAAACCTTCTGCCGGACACTTCAAAATACTTCACAAACCTTCATACAATTGTGTATTCTTTTGATGCCAGGCAATATTTTTTTATAGATAAGTCAAAAAACGCAAACATAAATATTCTCGTCGGAACTAATTTCTCATTTATCCCTCAAAATAAATCTTCTGTCTATATTTACAAAAATAATGTAATCAGTTCAGTTGAAAACAGTACCAGAGAACCATTTGCGCTTTATTCGAGACTGAATGCCGGTTTTAATAATTTTAATTTTTCAGCTGGCATAAGGGGAGAAAATTCAGGGGGTAATAATAATTTATTTTCATTTGCAGAAGCAGATTACACCGCCAGATTGAACGAATCGGATTTCATTAAATTCTATTCAGGAATAAATTATTATTTCTACAGAAATATTCCCCAATATGCTGTTGAATATTCTCTTGTTAATTCTCCTGCCCCAACTCCTTATGTTGATTGTTATTTCAGTAAAGGAATATCACTGTCATATAATCCGGTTTATTTTGACCTAAAACTTTATAATTATATTACAGACGGCGATATTAATTTCGCAAAAGCTTTTTCAACCTCTGCGGGTTTCCGTACTAAATATTTTAACGGAAATTTTAGCTTCGAAACTTCATCACTTTCATTTATGCCTGATTATATTTTCAAATCAGATATATACTACCATAACCTGCTTTTTGATAACCATCTTGATTTCAGAACGGGCTTTAATATTAAGTATATGCCAAAATGGAAACCTCCGTCATATAATTCAGCAACTTTAACTTTCAGTTATTCTGAAAGTAACCCTGAAATTGATTATTTCAATATGGATTTTTATGTGGCAGGCAGAATCGGAAAAGCAAACGTAGCATTCACTTTTGCAAATCTCTTTAATAAACTAAATTACACTACTTCAATATTTCCATTTGATAACCGCGGTGGTCTTGCAAATGCACTTGCCCGTTTCTCAATTACGTGGGATTTTAAGTACTAAGTAATTCCTCACATGCTTTAAATACTTCATCTACCGTAATTGTTTTTATGCACTTAAATTCATCTTCACCTTCAAATTTACAGCTTGCTGGTTTTGGCGAATTGAAAAAACAGGGACTGCATTCGAGTTCCTTGCGGATAATTTTATGAGTCGTCCCCCATGGATATAACTCCCTGTAATTAGTATAACCAAAAATACCGGCAACCGGTATTCCAAGTGCGGCTGATGAGTGTAAGAAAGCTGTATCGTTTGATACAAATAATCTGCAGTGAGATAATCTTCCCAAAGAATCCATATAATCACCTGTTGATGCTAATATGGCATTTGCTCCTGTTGATTTTTTAATTTCCTCATTTAATTCAGTCTCATTTCCAAAAAGTAAAATTAAAGCGTTTTTCTCGTTAATCAGTCGTTTGCATAATTCTACATATTTGTTTTTATCCCATCTCTTATGAATATGATTTTTTAATACTGAAGAACCTGCATGAATTCCTATAATAGTTCTTTTTTCAGGATTAATTTTCTCAATCCACTCAGATGAGGATTTTTTAATTTCTTCAGGTAAATATATTTCCATGCTACCTATTTCTTCATCTCTTACATCGCATATTAATCTGAGTGTATTTATATTCTGTACTACATTATGTATATCAGGTTTTTCATCTGATAAATCCGTATTTAAAAAATCAAGTCTCGTAACCGAAGTCTTTAAATATTTTGTGGCAATCCTTCTTTTTCCCCCCAATAAAAAGCTGAGTATATTATACTCTGCCCTGTTTGCGGGATATGTATTAATTATTATATCATATCTATTCCTGCGAATGGAATATATCTCTTTAAGAGATTTAATTTTTGATTGATGAAGAAAATCAATGAAATATATTTCCTTTAGGTCAGGGTGGAATCTGTACATCTGTTTTACAGATTGAAACATTGCCAGCATATCTATCCTTGCATCGGGAAATTTTTTCCTTAATACTTTTAAAGCCGGACTGAACATTAAAGCATCGCCTATTCCGGAAAGAGCATTTATTAATATTTTCATTTCGCCGCTTTCAGATTCCCCTTTCTGTATCTTATTATACTTACAGCAAGACCTATTATCCAGATTCCTGTAAATGCAAAGCTAATTTTCGAACCAGACTTAACTATATCTGAATCATATTCAAATACTACCTTGTGATTTCCCTTTGATATATAAATTGCCCTCATACAATAATCAGCACGGTATATCTCCGTCTCCTTTCCGTCAATATATGCTTTCCATGCAGGATAATATACTTCACTTAAATATAACATACCGGTTTCTGAAGTATTGACATCAAACTCAATTCTGTTCAGACTGTAATTTGTCATCTTCACATCTGAATTAACAAGCGAATTTGAATCTAAAACCGGGAATTGAGAATCCGGTATATCTTTCTCTATTACAAGTGTTTTTCTGTAATCAAATTCCTGTGAGGACATATATTTCTTTAACTGCTCTTCGTCTTTATATACTTTTACATCATAATACATCTTTGCCCTTGGAATATAACCCGGATTTGGTTCAAGGCGCATTGATTGTGAATTCTTATCAACTTTAATCTTATATTTTACATTCATCAGATCATGTGCCTGAGAAGGGTCATCGCCTTTTGAAACCGGTATGAACTTCTGTAGTAGTAATGCACCATATCCTTCAGTTAATGGCAACCTGTCTATCATTCCCTGATTTCTCTGAAATATCATATATCCGCCTTCCCTCATATTTATGCGGAATTGTTCTCTCTTTAATTCTTCTTTCAGGTTTGCCGCCGTTTGTGAATTCTGTGAATATATTTTTTCGGGATTTCTGCTGCCGTTATTCTGATTATACCAAATCACATAAATATCAATTGCAAGTATAATCAATATAAGTAAAGAAAATGTTTTGGTGTTCATCTTCCCTGTAATATAAAACCATATTACAACAGTAAATGATACAAGCAGTGCAAAAAATGTTAAATATTGATTGGTAACCCAACTGTAAATCTGTTCTTTTGAAAGTAGTTCTCCGGACTTAAACATACCGCCTGCATACATAATAAGCAATAAGATAAATATACCGGAAATTATAAAAAGATATTTTTTATCTAAGTATTTTTTAAATCCGTTTTTGTCTTCAGTAATCTTACTGATTCCGAGTCCGAGAATTATAGAAACAGGAAAAGAGAACAGATATAAAATATGCCCCGGATTTCTGAACCTGTTAAATACCGGTACAAAATCAAATAGCAGTTTATGAAAGAAAAAATTACCGCCTAATGCAAATAAAACAGCAAATACCGAAAACCCGATTAAAAAATTCAGCAGTAAAAGGTTTTCTTTTTTTGCATAAAGATATCTTATTACCGGAATCAGCAATACAACTACCAATGCAGATATATAGATATTTGCAACAGAAAACATCCAGGGACCTTCCTGATGTCTTGCCCACCATTGCATCTCTCCCGCCGTATCGTTCCAGTTCCAAACTCCGAAATATTTAGGCATTATAAAAGTTATCAAATCATAGAAGTGTATCGAACCCTGCCTCGCAAAGTCATAATCAAAAGATGCCCTGTTACTAAGACTTACAAATTCATTAGTTGCAAGTAGCTGAACTGCAGTAATTCCAAAAGGAAAAATTACAAGTGCAGGAAAACCGGTTATAATATGTTTTACTGAAGAAAAATCTTTTTCGCGGATTTTAGCGATAAATACAAACAATGTAAACATCGCAAGGAAGAAATAATTAAAAAACGCAACCTGAGGATATCCTGCAAGTATAGTCAGTACAATTGATAAAGCACCTGCAAAAACCCATAAATATTTTTTTTCATCGAGAAACTTCAGCCAGAATAAAAAGGTAAGTGGAAGCCATACAACAGCTTCAATAAGGGGCTGATGAATCATATGGATTATCATATAAGATGAATAGGTAAATGCAAGCGAGAATACAGTAGCGGCAAAGTTATTCATCTGAAGTTTTCTGCCAAGCCAGTAAGTAAATACTGACATAAGCAGATAATGTACTATTATACTCAGTTGAAGCCATATAGGTGCAAGTCTGTCACCGTTTACAAACAGTGATAAGATAAAATTAAAAGGATATAATATTGCAATCTGAATATCCGCAAAAAATGGCATTCCCGCAAATGTATATGGATTCCAGAAAGGGAACTCGCCCTTGCTCAGTGAAACTGCAAGTAAAGTCTTGCCAGGGAAATACTGATGTGCAAAATCGTCGAAAAGCCAGCTCGCACCTGTGATTAATTCCCTGAAAAATATCAGCCAGAATAAAATGAAAATAACATAAGGCACATATTTATTATCAAAAATACTTTTCCCATCATCAGCCAACTGCTTTTTATTTTCAACTGTTTTTATTTCATTTTTTTTCGACTTTATAGCTTGTTTTGCCATTGCGAAATAACTCCTTATGTGGATTTTTTAAGAGTTAATATAAACTGATAACCGAAAAGTCTTTTCATTATTAAAGCTTTAACATACAAAACCAGGTTTAAAAACCTGCCGGGATAATTTTTAAAAAATCCGGGCAGAACTTCGATTACCGGTATGGGTGAAACATTTATTTTCTCAATTTCAAGATTATGTTTTTTTACAAGTTCCTTTATAATCTTAAGAGTATAAAAATGAAGATGCGTCCTGTCCAATATTCCTTTATCTGCATAAGGGAATCTGCCTATCAGAAGGTTTAACCTTACATAAATATTTGCAATATTCGGAAGTGAAAGTATTATCCTGCCATCAGGTTTAAGCACTGATGCGGCATCATCTATTATTTTATCCTGATCGAGTAAATGCTCTACAATGTCAAGCAGTAATACGTAATCAAACTTTTCCTTCTGTTTTATTTCTTCCGGAAGACCATCGTTCAGGTCATAACGGTAATACTCCTTAAAACTTTTATCAATATTTTCTGACCTTGGAATAAAATCAACACCTACCTTGTGATTATCATCTGATATGTAATTTGCAAACAATCCGTCTCCGCAACCTACATCGAGAATTCTCTGATTTTTCTTTGAATTAAGTTTTTTTATAACAATAGAATGACTTGAATATGGATAGAGTTTTAAAGGATAAGCAGTATAGAATTCTGAATATACATCTGATTTTATCCTGCCGTTAACCGTTTTTATATATTCATTTGTAGTATGAAAAATATTTCTGGCATATTTCATCCCGTTTACATAACATATCTCATCACCGTAATATGTTGGTATCGGTACTTCTGTTATTCTGAGATTGTTGTGATTTGCCTTAATTATTATCTGTGTATCAAAATGAAAATCATCAGAACAATTATCCAGATTGATTTTTTTCAGCCCTTCCGTTGAATATGCCCTGTATCCGCTGTGAAATTCTGTAAGATTCATATTCAACCTTATATTCTGATATGTTGATAAAATTTTATTGCCGATAAATTTATACAAAGGCATGCCTCCCTTTAATGCACCTCCGAATTTCTTCATCATCCTTGAACCCAGTACTACATCAGCACTACCCTCAATTATAGGATTATACATATTATCAAGAATCTCCGGAGCATACTGTCCATCACCGTGAAGCAATACAACTGCATCAAATCCTTTATCTATGAAATACTTAAAACCTTTTTTCTGATTTCCGCCATATCCGAGATTTTTTTCATTAAAATAAATGTTCAGCTTCTTTGCATTTCTTACCTGCTTATATCCGAGCGTTATCATATATGTATTATCCTTGCTTGAATCATCAAATACAGCTATCTCGTCTATTTCTTCATATACTTTCTGTGGTATGCGGTCTAATACTTTGGTTAGAGTATTTACTGCATTATAAGCTACTATTAATATTCCGATTTTTTTGTTATTCTTCATATAAAAAAACCTTGCAAACCGGGTTTACTAATCTGCAAGGTTCGCTGAAATCCTTTTTTATTTTATTTCTTTAATAAAGTATCTGGTTTACCTTCCATTTTATTTCTGATATTCTGCATTTTTAATTTCACAGATGGATCATTCGGATTCAATGCCTGTAATTCATTTAATATTTCAATTGCCTTATTGTAATCACCTCTTCCTTCGTAAATATCGAGAAGAATTCTGTAAGGATTATAATATGATTCCATTGTCCTTGGATTCTGTCCCTTTTTCCTCTCCTCAAGTGCTGTTTCTTCAGCTTCCTTTGAATAATACTCAAATCCTTCCTTATAATTTATCCTCTGACATAACATCGCTACATCATACTGAATCCTGTAATCCATTCCGAGTGTGGCTTTGGGTAAATTCTTATCCATCATATCAAGTACCTGTCTCGCTTTCCCGTATGTTGATGAATCCTGTGCCAATGTGTGTGCAAGTCTGATATATAACATCCTGTATCCTTCAATCATCCTCATCTGTGTCTGGTCATAGAATAATTCCGGATTATTCAACCCTCTGAATACCATTCCATATTGCGGGTCTTTACTCATCTGATTCACAGGTTCCATCAGGTTTTTCCACATCCTGTCAACATCAATTCCTACACCCTGTGTCGGATCTATTACCTTATATGGCATTAATCTCTGTGCCATTCCTTCCATTCTTAAGTATTCGCCAAGCCCAACATAATTATCCTCTGTTACTGTAACTGAGAAATATATTGGTCTCTGCCATTTATTTGCCTTAATAATATCTAAAACAAGTAAATCATTTACTTTTAACGCAGTAACTGTTTTTCCGCCCTGCTGGAATCTCACAGAAGCCGGAACTTTGAAACTGATTTTTTCAGGAGTATTTCCGCTTTTCTGCATTGAGTCAGGATATGCACTCTTAGGCACTTCTATAGATAATATCTTTCTTTCATCCCATTCTACCGGTCTCAACTGTCTTACCTGCTCATCTGTAAACGTCATTGGTACCTTCTTCGCTCCGTATGGAGTTTCATTCTTAAGTTGCAAATTATACCAGTCTATCTGTGCAAGAGATAAGTTTACAATCCTGACGTCTGTTCTTACTCCATAAGTTGCCTGCAGACACCACAGAGGAAATGTATCATTATCGCCGTTTGTAATTAAAATCGCATCTTTGTCACAACTCTGAAGAAGGTTATATGCATAGTCGTAAGGGAAATAATTGCCAGCCCTGTTCTGGTAATGATAATTATGCCTCAGCATATTTAAAGGAACAAAAATAATTCCAAATGCAAGAAAGACAAAAGAAGCAGGTATATATGCTTTTGTTTTGAAAAATTCCCTTATCATCTCAAGTATAGCCGCAACACCGAGCCCAATCCATAATGAGAATGCAAAAAACGCTCCGATATAGAAATAGTCCCTTTCCCTTGGCTGAGGATCCTGCTGGTTTTGATAAAGTGCAGTAACAACACCCATCATTATAAACATCACCAGAAATACAAAAGCAAGCTTTTTATCACGCCTGAAATGATAAAATACACCTAACATTCCGAGAATAAATGGTATTCCGTAAAATTTCGAAAAATCTACTCCGTCTCCCTGATTATAACCTGCTCTTCCGATATATTGCCAGAATAAATATCTGTTGAACATTTC
>Ga0073934_10008147_pt1 | contig 14146 bp, 8 predicted proteins | sample LarsenN4metaG_FD_76834 | JGI IMG/M metagenome (GOLD analysis project Ga0073934, IMG submission 76834) | Hot spring sediment bacterial and archeal communities from British Columbia, Canada, to study Microbial Dark Matter (Phase II) - Larsen... ...
ACCGCCTTCCAGGTGAAGGTGGGGGTGTAATCGGTGCTGAGGAAGTTGGAGGCGGGTGTCAGCAGGGTGACGATCGGCGGCGGGTTGACCGGTGTGCTCAGGCTGCGATAGGCGGTGTAGGCGGACGGTCCGTTCGCGCCTTTGGTGAGCACTCTCCAGTACAGGGTCATGTTCTTGGGCAGGTCGGCGGTGGGTGTGTAGGCGGAACCCACCGGGTTGCCGGTGTGTGCGATCTGCGTGAAGGTGTTGTTCTTCGAGATCTGGATGGTGTAGCCGGTCGCGCCTGCCACGTCGTCCCAGTCGAAGGACGGTCGCAGTTCGGAGGAGACAAAGGCATCCACAGGCGAGACCAGCGTGGGCGGGAGGAGTGCCGTGCGGAAGTAACGAACCGCAGACCAATTCCCGGATCCACCACCGTTGTTGAACGCTTTCACGCGCCAGTAATATTTGGTATTGGAATTCAATATGTTGCCGGGCAGAATCTCCCAAGTGGATGGACCAACGGTAATATCCAAATGAGGCGTGAGGAAATCGTTGTTGTCGTCCACTTGCAACTGATAATGGTCAAGATCGGGAGTGGAATCCTTCCAGTCCAGAATCGGCGTGTAATCTGTGAGCAACGCGTTGTTCGCCGGGCTCGTCAGCACCGGAACAGACGGAATGGAAATGCAGGTTTCAACGCGCACATCATCGATCCACCAACCCCAGGCAGCGGTGGACACATCTGTACCCATGCGCCAGCGAAAACGCACATTATGTCCAGCGAGAGTGGTGAGGTTATAGCGGGAATCCACATAACCGTGACTGAAGTTGGCAAACGCCTTGCGACCGCCCAATGGATTGCCCCATACGTTATTCAATGTGCCTTTGTAGTTTTGACCGGCACTATACAACGAGGCGGCATCGGTCCACGGACCTCCGTCCTTCGAATATTCCAAAACGCTTCCGTCATACAGCGCGGATCCGCCGAATTCAAAGCCATAGGAATGGCGGAAGTGCAGATAGGGCTTCACGTTGGCCGGCAGATTGATGGACGGACTAATGGCAAACGAGTCGTTGAGCGTGTAATTGTTGAAAGATCCGGAATCATCATCGGCATACAGGGAATCAAGGCCGCTTGTAGCGTAATTTCCTAACAATGAGAACCACGGGCTGTCGGTCCATAGAGACCAATTCGCCGCTGTACCCTGGGCGAAATCGAACGTCCAGCCGTCGGTGCCGGTTTCGAAATCCTCTTCGAACAGATTCGGATAGGCTGATGTGTTCGTCGGGCAATAGAGCGCATCCGGGTTGAAGTTCGTTGCCGGTTGTGCGTTCATCTTTACCGCATCGGTCGCATCGCGCACTTCCTGGCAGTCTGCAGATGTGATTCCCTCCGCGCCGCCGATCTTGACCACGCATGCCTGGTAAAGCCCGTTGTATAGATCGAGATAATCCGAGGCGGATGTCAAAAGATTGGTCTGGGTGTAGTAGTAAATGGCAAGGGTCTTTGTCCATCCCAACGCTGTGACCGTCTTGCCTCCAAATGTGCCGCCATCCACCATGAGGTACACGGCTTTGTTGTTGACGCCGCTGTTGATATGCACGCCGCCGTTGTCGCCGGTGCCTTCATAATAGTTGCCGCTGGTGATCGAGTCAGGGTCACCGAACGAACCGGGGGTTTTCATGTTGCGAATGGCGCCCAAGCCCGGCACATCCTCGCCCATCAGCCATTTGACAGCCGCAGTGTCTGTGCCGAATCCATTGGTCTGGTCTACATATTCACCCCACACGTCAGAGAACGATTCGTTGATCGCCCCGGATTGATACCAATAGAACAGGTTGGATTCATACTGGGTGACGCCGTGAGTCAATTCATGCCCGACCACATCATCCGCGGCAGAAAATCCGTCGCCATACACCATCTCCGCGCCGCTCCAGTAGGCATTTTGGTAGCCGAGACCGTAGCGCACGTGAGATCGAATAGCCATGCCGGCGCCGTCGATGCTGTCACGACCATGATCATTAGCATACGCCATGTATGTATCGTATGCGTACGCGTGAGCAAGTTCAGCATCGGTAATGCCTGTTATACATTCGCGTGAATTGTTCAAACAGACCGGAGCGCCAGGCAGTGAGATCGTACCGCCCAGATCGTATGTCTCGAGTACGGGTGTGCCTAATGTCAGCGCGCCCACTGAAGCTTCAGAAGCGATCGGCGTACTCGGCGCAGAAGAAGATCGAGAGACGCCGCTCCCGACCCAGGATGTATCGATTTGGTTAAAGGTCAGACTGACCTTGCCGTTATTGGCGTTGATCAACACCAATTGCTTAATGGGCGCATCGGAGGAAACCACATCCATACGCCAGACCAATTGGGCAGGCATATTGCCGGGCATCAGCAGGCGCTGGTCGTAGATCCACAGTTCCGGGTCCGTGGCGCTCAGGGTGGACGCATCCAATTCATGATACTTGGCAACCAGAGCCAATGCCGCTTCGCGCGCTTGTTCAGCGTCGAAGGTCGGTTCAACAGAGATCGACAAATTCGGAGAAATTTCACCGCTCATCGAAAGCAGTTCACCCGTCGAAGCCATGTTGACCAGCAGTTCACCGCCCAAAATGGGAACCCCTTGATACATCTGCTGATAACGAACGACCTCCCCATCGTCCACACTCGAAGTGAACTGGCGGTTGACCGCCAATTCCTGCGATGCGTCTTGAATACCGAATTCGCTCCCATACGATAAAACATTGGCATCCGCGCGCGCATCCGGTGTAAGACCAGGGAGCATGGCGGCCCTTACCTGAATGGGTTGGGCGGGATCTGCGCCGAGAAAAGACAACATCCCAGTCTGTGGATGGTAACTCCGGCGTTCGCCATTTTTATCCTGCACGCTCGGTTCAGACGCCGGGCTGGCTGATACCGGTCCCGCCACCGACGCCACCATGACGATAGCCATCAGCAAAAATCCGAACAGGCGGGCAAACTTACGATTCTTATTCATGCGATTCTCCTTGGGAATCTCGGTCATTGAGATTTTGGATCTGTCTTTTCACCCGGTTCAACAACCGTTCCATGCCCATGGGACGAAATAGCGGTGAAAAGAAAAAAGTCATCCGATTTTTCAGGTTACGCTTTCTGACAGCGAATCAATCTATAAAAACGTATTTTATGGTTTTATTAAAAAGGATAGTATCCACCGGTTTCCGCCTATTGACCTCCTCTAGGATGGCAGTAAGACACAACCGCCCTCCATTCGTTTTCATTCATAAACACATTGTTCACATTATAGCCTTTCCAGAACGAATTACAAGACCCCGGATTAAATTGTAACTTTTTGGCTGAACAAACCAAGGGACATCCTTCGGGTTGTCCCCCAAGGCGAATATACCAATTCCCGTCTACGTGCTCCGAATCGCCTCACCTCTGGCGACTCGATTCCAACGATCCACGAGAATCTCGTTACTGGCATGTGCCCTTGTAATAAGACCCTTCAGAATTCTGAAGGGTCTTATTGTATTTACGAGCAAACGCGATCTACACGAAGCAATCAGGGAATGAAGACATCGTGCAATACATCATCATCTTCATCGAATTTATCATAGGCATCCGCACGATCCGTCCAAACGATATGGTAACGCCGCGCGGTAACAGCCGAATCAATGTAATCGCCGATGTATACGTGGTCGCTCATGGACACTCGGTCGCTGATTTTGATCTTGGCGCCCAAGGTTACCCCAGGCAACGCGCCGCTCGTAGGCTTTGGTGATCTGGTTCCCCTTCGATATACCGTGTTGTAGCCCTTATTCGAAGACGTGTAATCGCCATATGCAACATACACGAGATATTTGTTCGTGGAGGGATCGTATCGAGCTGCCACAGTGGCGTAACCCTGCGCTGTACTACCCGTACCCACAGCCACCGGCGCTTTCCATGCTGTATCATGAACGTCGTAATCGAGCCAGCGATAGGTCAGGAATACGTTCCCTGCCTCAGTATCATTTTGATTGGTATTCGGATCGGCTGCAAATGCCAGGTACACCATCCCTTCCTCATCCACCGCCAGGGATGGATACATTCCGGCGTGCCAAAAATGATAATTTCCGGTTGGCCCTAGGAATTGCGACAATTCGTATTTTCTCGCGCCCCCCGGCGAGAAGTATGGTGACCAATTAGTCGATGTCCCTATACCTTTGGCATCATTCGCGACACAGTCAATATAGAATGAGCCGGTCAGGTATCCATCAGTATGGCTATCGTACCAACAGATGAGCACAAAGCCATTGTTGCCACCGATCGGGCGGGAACCTTGAACCACCCGGCTGCATCCCGCACTATGGTCAACGACATATGGATCTGCAACAGAATATTCCCAGGTAAAGCCGTAATCATGCGACACATTGAACACAATGGCGCAATCGCCGTTGCTATAGAATTTCGTAGCGCTCGCGTATAACACGCCGGCATTTGCACCACCGGTCATCCGTTGATCGTATGTATGAACATCCCCCCATTCCTTGTCCATAAAATGGGCACCACCCTCGAAAACGATCACCGGAGTTCCGATCAACTGTGTGGGGTCGACTCCGGATGCCCTTTGCATGATGATATCAGACGTATCGGGATCAGGGTCGGGATTGTCGTAAATGTTCATATAAAAATAGTACACATACTGCCCGTCCGGCGAGAACCTCACAACAGGGTTTGAGCAGTTATTGCCTGCGTTCAATTGCGGCACGATCACATAATCGTTATAGCTGAATGTGTCGCCCCCATCATAACTCGAGGTGGCGAGGCAGGATATGATGTCGGTGCTCGTATCGATGTATTGATTGAACACCACAACGATTTGTTCGTTAGTTGGGTTGACCGCCATGCTGGGTTCGTTCTCGTAGAACTCAGAATCCACCGAAACGGGATTGTCAAGTTCAGATTTGTTTACATCATCAATATTTTTTCCCCCAAACAAAGACAAACCCCATGAGTCCGCGAGGGTTCGGGCAGTACTCCCGCTCAATTTGGGCAGGAAGGATTGAAGTGTGTCCTGCGTCATAGGTTCCGAGGGAATGCTCAATTCACTTTCCAGCATCGGGTGTGGAATGCCAAGCGTGCGGCTCAACTTGGATGTTCCCCAACCAGTACCGCCGAATTTATAATCCCCTGCTCCCATTGTGCTGAGAACCAGCATGGATATGATCAACAGATTGAAAACGCCGGTCTTATTTTTCATTTTATTCTCCAATTTTTGAAAAGACAGCCACAAATGAAAAAACACGTGTATCTCATTTCACCATGAATGGGTCAAGGGAACTGATATCCATATTCGATGCTGGACATTTAGCATCCATTGTGTGGCGATACCATTATAGTGAATTTGTGGGATTTATCAAGCCTACCTGTTTACTACTACATTTCAAAAATGCAACCTCTTTCCGGCGGCATCAATCCTCCACTCTTTCGATGCGTGCACCCAGCGCGCGTAATTTGCCGTCCACATTTTCGTAGCCGCGCTCGATCTGGCTGATATTGCGAATCGTCGAACGCCCCTTGGCGGCAAGTGCAGCCAGCAGCATCGCCATCCCCGCGCGGATGTCCGGACTTTCGAGATTTTCGCCGTAGAGTTGGTTGGGTCCTTGGATTAGACAACGATATGGGTCGCACAAGATGACCTTTGCCCCCATCGCAACCAGTTTATCTGTGAAATACATACGACCGGAAAACATCCAATCATGGAACATGATCGAGCCGGTCGCCTGAGTCGCTACTGTGATCGCAATACTGATCAAGTCTGTTGGGAAGGCGGGCCAGACGTTGGTCTTAATTTCAGGAATTGCCCCATCCAGGTCAGGGGTGATATTCAGTTCCTGATTCTCCGGAACGATCAAATCATCCCCTTCCACTCGCCAGCGCACACCCATGCGTTCGAAAACATGAGCAATCATCTTTAAATCTGCCGCACCGGCCTTCTTCACACGAACACTGCCATGCGTCACTGCCGCGGCGCCGACAAAACTAATCACTTCAAGATAATCCGGTCCGATCGTAAATTCACCGCCATGAAGTTTTGGCACGCCTTGAATATGAAGCGTATTCGAGCCGATCTCTTCAATTTGCGCGCCAAGCACGTTCAAAAACTGACATAACTCCTGCACATGGGGTTCAGATGCGGCATTGTGAATCACTGTATCACCTTTTGCTGTCACAGCCGCCATAATGGCGTTCTCGGTTGCAGTCACACTGGCTTCATCCATGAGTATATTCGCACCGCGTAAACCTGCGGATTGGAAGGTAAATCCTCTGTCATATTGAACATCCACACCGAGAGCACGGAGCGAGAGAATGTGTGTATCAAGTCTCCTCCGCCCGATCACATCTCCGCCGGGCGGAGGGAGTTTGAACTCGCCCACGCGCGCAGATAGGGGTCCTGCCACAAGAATGGAGGCGCGGATGCGGCGGCAAAGGTCGGCATCGAGGCGAGCCGGCTGCAAATCCCGCGCAGTGATGCGCCACGAAGTGGCGTCCAAATCCTCCACGTGCGCACCCGCACTTTCGATTAACTTTCTCATCACTTGCACGTCTTGTATTTGAGGGATGTTTCGAAGAACAACCGACTCGTCGGTAAGCAGACATGCAGCCAGTAAAGGCAAAGCGGCATTCTTGTTGCCTGACGGCGCAACTTCACCTTTAATGGGAACGCCGCCTTCGATCACAAATTTTTCCATTCGATTCTCCTGAAGACTCGCAAAGATTGTAAGGCAAATTGAAGCCTTCGGCAAGAAGATCGCTTGCACCTACGGCACGGTGAGCGAAAGACGAACCGACATTACAGTTGGCTTACACGACATCTTCGCACGATTTCAAATTTCCTCCTGGGCTATAATTCGAACTATGAGCGTAAGCCTTATCGTTCCGATGTTACTTGGTTGGGTCAGCGGACTCCTCGTCAATTATTTGGCAGACGTTCTGCCCCACACACGCCGATTCAGCCAACCTCATTGTCGCAACTGCGGCAACGAATATTCATGGCTGGACTATCTTTTGTTGCGCACCTGCCATTCATGCGGGATTGTACGAAGCCTGCGGACATGGATCGTGCAACTCGCGCTGACCGGATCGTTCGTCTATTTTTGGCTGCATCCGCCCAAAGTGCTTGGCTTACCCCTGAGCTTGATCGTTCTCACTTATTTTGCGGTGATAACAGTGATCGACCTCGAACATCGGTTGATACTTTTTCCAACCAGCATATTCGGCGCAATCCTTGGGCTTGTCGTCGGAACAATCGTCTATCAGCGAGCCGGTTTGACACTGCCAAGCGCAGTAGGCTCGTCTCTGCTGGGCGGAATGATCGGGTTTGGAATTATGTATCTTTTCTACCAGCTTGGGACATTGGTCGCGCGATACCGCGCGAAGAAGTTACAAGCAGATGGCATAGATAACGACGACGAAGAAGCCCTTGGCGGAGGAGATGTATACCTCGCCGGGGCCCTGGGTCTCATGCTCGGTTCTCGCTTTATTATTTACGGCTTGGCAGTAGGCATCTTGATCGGCGGATTGGTAAGTCTGATACTGTTGGTGACAATCCTGCTCCGGCGAAAATATTCAAGCAGTTCCATGATGGTTTTCATCCCCTACGGACCCTACCTCATTGCCGGGGCTTTTTACATGCTTTTCCTAGGCTAGACGACGGTTAGTACGAATGTCGCATTGGACTATACAACCTCAGGGTTATACTAACTTTCAAGGTACTACCCGAATCGTAGAAACCAGCCCGGAGAGCCAATTTTCTTATCAAATATGTAATCGTTACAAGTAACTTACACACATTATAGAAGAGGGCGTAGGGTAGTATAATGATTTCGTGTTCTTTGTGCTTGACAAGATGCAGAAATAATGGAAATGATATCTCATAATCCGCTTTCAATGAATTTAAAACAGAAACTCGCCAGTTTGCCGCGCAAAACGAAAGCGCAAAGTTTGACAGAGTTTGCCATCGCACTCCCCGTGCTCTTTCTCCTACTATCCGGGGTAGTGGAGTTTGGGTTTGCTCTAAACTATTACCTATCATTGTTGGATGCCACGCGCGAGTCAGCCCGGTTTTACAGCAACGGCGACCCGTTCAACGATGACGGCACTGACAATGTAGATTTTTATACAGCCACTGCCGCGATGGCACGGGCAAATCTTGATCCTCTCGTAGCAAATCCATCGTATGTCGGGCGGCGTATCGAGCTTGACCCCGCGGCAGACGATATCATCGTAACAGTGTATGCCAAAGATGATGACGGTGTCGTCAGGTACCCGACCTCCGGTCCATATCAAATGTTCGGGCATGCAACAACCATGTTCACGACCAGTGATATTGAAAGTGCTTTTTCCAGCGGATCCCCCAACGCGGGCATATTGGTCGTGGAAGTCCACTATAATTACAATCAGGTTATGAAGTTACCCTGGCTCACGCCTTTCGTGCCCGACCCCTTCGTGCTGACAGCATATACGATGATGCCATTGGTCGCGGCGGAGCCCATTCAATCACCATAGCGATGAAAACCATGTTTAAACTACCACGTACGACAGATCGCGGACAGGCAATCCTTATCATAGCACTTGCAATGGTGGGGCTGGTTGCCTTCGTCGGGATGATGACCGACGGCGGTGTATTATTAATCGAATATGGCAAACTAAAACGCGGAATCGATGCAGCAGCCATCGCGTCTGCCCAGCAGTTTCGGGCTGGCTTTCAGGGCGCCGATCTTGCCACCGCCGCGCAGAACTTCCTGATTCTCAATGAAGCGGAAGCGGACAATATTATTATCTATCGTTGCGGCAAGGACGAAAATGATGTAGACCTACCTGTTGACGCAGACGGTTTTATCCTCGGGGACGACGGTTTAAGTGATGGCACTAAGCCGGATAATACTTTGTGCACCGACCCACTTCGGAAACTCGTGCGAGTGTATGCTGAACGGTGGGTAGACTTCGGCTTTCTAAGGGTTATCGGATTTGATGGAATGAACATCGAAGCCGATTCGGTTGGTGAAGCGGCGTCAATTGATTTAGTACTCGTCATCGACACTTCAGCTTCCATGTCGTATGAAACAGGCGGCAACCCCAACAGCCCAGATAGCGCATTGGACGATCCGTCAGTCTGCAATTACTCACCCACCGATCCGTGTCAGCCTTTAGATAATGTGAAGGAAGTGGCTAAAGACTTTATTGACACGATGTTTTTTCCATATGACCGCGTATCTGTGGTAGCAGTTACTGGACAGGATGCAGGTGGCACGCGCGATCATGTTACGGTGCTTGAGCTTTCCGATTCATACGCAGATGTTGAAGATGCTATCGATAGTTTGAAGGTATTCGAACCCCCGGTTTGTGATTTTCCTGCCGCACCGTCCCAAGCCAGCCCGGCGGCTGGACCGTGTTTGAACTACGATGCCGGTGGTGTATTCATCGGCTTGGATTGTCCTCTTTATCGTAATGGGGCCGATCTTATCGCAGGTTCCGGTGATGAGGTAAATGATCCATCCTCTTGCAACTCATCCAACATCGGCGGCGCTTTGTTCCGAGCCGCTTCGGAATTCACACGCGACCCCGTTCGCTCTGATGCGTTCTGGGTCATCATCATGCTCGCCGGTGGTCCCGCGAACGCCACCGATGCCGACACCCCATCCTACCTTTACGGATACTGCCCGACTACAACATGGAACTCCCCCACCAATCCGTTCTGCCGCGATGCAGACAATGACACAAGGCATAGCGATGGCGACACAGAATACGATGCCGATGACTACGCGCGCGACATGGGAGATTTTGTGGCTGACCCGGTAGATGGGCAGGGAGTTACCATCTTTACAATCGGTCTCGGCAACCTGATCCAAAATGCGCCGAAGGGCGACCCGGACTCCGCTGAAGTATTATTGGAATACATCGCGGAAGTTGCAGGCGATTCTGTGGATGCGACAGCCAACCACGGGTTTTATAGTTACGCGCCATCCACAAGCGAACTTGACGAGATCTTTGCAAGCATTGCAGAAAACATCTTCACCAGGATCGCAAAATAACATGCCTGACAAAAACACGCTCCTCCGACTGTTGATATAATATAAGGTAAGGGCTTATGAATATTTTTCGTTCCAAAATCAGCAGATCACCCGACAAGCCGAAGGCGCAAGCCATCGTGGAATTCGCCCTTGTCCTGCCTGTTCTACTGCTCGTATTGGTAGGCATCATCGAAGTTTCGCGCCTGCTGTTCGCATGGATCATCATCGAAAACTCTACTCGTTTTGGAATCCGTTACGCAACGACGGGGAATTACGATAACGCGTACTGCCTTTCAATGTTCGGGGCTGACTGCGAAACCGACGATGAGGTCGACGATGCGCGCATCCCCTCCATCAAAGATGAGACCGAGAATATTGTGATCGGCTTCTTCTTGCGAAACACTCGCACCGAATCGGTCACCACCGCCGACGAGCGATACTTCAATGTCACGGTTTGCTCTGCAGAGGGTGGTCGCGTGTTTACGCCACCCGTGAACACAGAGCCGATTTACGCAAGTTGCTTGCTCGGCGGAGTCACAAATGAGCATCCCGGCTCACCGGGTCAACGTGTGGTGGTTGCCGCGGATTACAACTTTACCTTCATCGTTCTCCCCGCGTTCGGCATCGAACCGGATATGATCCACCTCGCTTCGTATCGCGAGGGAATCGTGGAAAACTTCCGCGCCACCCGCGCCATAAACACGCCTCTGGCGTTGAACATTCCCACCGTTGCGACGAATACGCCGCTCCCTTCCGATACACCCGAGCCGTCACTTACACCGACGATTACGGAGAGTCCGACGCCTAGTATCACCCCAACGCTTACGGCAACGAGGACCAACTCACCGACATCCACGGTCACTCGCACTCCAACCACCACACGCACCCCATCAATGACGCCAACGCTGTCATGTAACCAGTTCTTTGCCAGCAGTTTCGTCCTGGGCAAGTGGGGCAATGATCAGCCGCGTGTGTCCATCACGATTACGAACAACACCACTGTCTATGATACTGAAATTCAAAGCCTCACGTTCACTTGGGCGGCATACGACGCCGCCAACCCATCCCAGTCACTGGACAGGTGGTCATTTGATGGCAATGTAATCAGTAATACAAACGACGCCAGCTCGCCTACGACATGGACGAACCCCGGTGGACTCGGTTCGCAAGACGACCTGAATGCCGGTGAAACGGATACTCTTTACTTTACCTTCCTTAATTCCGATCCCAGCTGGCCCGGTATTGTTCCAGCAAATTCCTTTGGCCTGACGTTGACACTTGCAAACGGTTGCGTCATCACAGTTACACCCGTATCCACACCAACTGTCACTGCAACACGCACAGCGACGCACACACCGACCATTACGCGCACACCGACCATTACGCGCACACCGACCATTACGCGCACACCGACCATTACGCGCACACCAACCATTACACGCACACCGTCGCGCACACCAACCATTACACGAACGCCGACGATTACACCAACGCGCACCCGTACTCCGACGCGAACTATCACACCGACAGCGACCATCACGCGTACACCTACCATCACGCCGACCGCAACACGGACACCGACACGTACACCCACACGGACGCCGACGCGAACACCGACACCGACATCGCCCGTCATCACACCGTCCGTCACACCGACCCCAACAGGATGCTTCGACTGCTAGCGTGAAGGGTACAAATAAATAGAAACAAGCCGCCGGTTGATTTCAAACCGGCGGTTTGTTTTGCGATATAATCCCGCCACTTAGAAAAGGAGGCTCGCAGACAAAATTCAACCGGGAAAGGACAGCGCATGAATCCTGCCAATGCAGGATGACGAGGATAAGGGTTCTCCATCGCGAGGTGGAGTTAATCCCGTCGCTGGTTTCGATACGCCGCTTCGCGGCTACTCAACCAGCGACGGGAAAAAATCGAAGGTTCAGCGGAAGCCCTTTGGGTGCGCCATCACCCATTCTCTCTTTCCCTCCGAAAAAACTCTGCAACAACACCGCATGGGCAACCACGCGGGCAGAACTGCAAAGAATGGCATTCAAACGAGGCTGGAGACCAGAGACTAATCAAGTCTCTAATCTCTAATTCTCTAGTCTTTTAACCTCGGAGGACTCCCCATGTGTGGAATCGTCGGATACATCGGCGCGCGTGATGCGACGCCGATCATTCTCAACGGCTTGAAACGGCTCGAATACCGCGGCTACGACTCGGCGGGAATTGCTGTCCTGAACGGCGACCAGCTCGAAGTGCGGAAGGACGCGGGTAAGTTATCCCAATTGATCGAACTCGTAGAAAAATTCCCCATCGCCGGTGCGCCGGGGGTGGGTCATACGCGCTGGGCAACGCACGGCGCGCCGAACGCGCGGAATGCGCATCCGCATCTCGGGCAGACAAAGCGTGTCGTCGTCGTGCAGAACGGCATCGTCGAGAATTTCCTCGAACTCAAGGATGAACTGACCGCCGAGGGCGTGGAATTTCAATCGGAAACCGATACCGAAACCATCGTGCATCTCGTGGAGCATTACCTGGCGACGGGAATCGGTTTGGTGGAAGCCGCGCGTAAAACCTTCAACCAGATCCGCGGTGCGAACGTCGTAGTGTTGATGTCTGCCGATGAACCCGACAAGATCGTCACCGCGCGCATCGGCAACGCGGGCGGCGTGGTGATCGGCATGGGAGATGACGAGAATTTCATCGCCAGCGATACTCCTGCCATCATGGATCATACGCGCAGTGTTATCTTTTTGGAATCGCGGCAAATGGCTGTAGTAACGCGAAACACCGTGACCATCGAAACGCTGGATGGCACAGAGGTGAAACCGCAGGTACATAACGTGTCGTGGGACCCGATTGCGGCGGAGAAGGGCGAATACCGCCACTTCATGCAGAAGGAAATCCACGAGCAGGTCCGTGCATTGACCGACACGCTTGCGGGTCGCGTAGACTTCGCCAACGGAAAAATCCGTCTGCCCGACCTAAAATTGACCGAAGAACTTGCAAAACGGATCGAGAAGATCTACATCACCGCCTGCGGAACCGCCGCGTATGCGGGCATGGTCGGTAAATATCTTATCGAAAAGATCGCTCGCGTTCCCGTTGAAGTGGTCATCGCCTCGGAGTTTCGTTATAGCGATCCCATCTTGAACGACAAAACCGTTGTACTTGCCATCTCGCAATCCGGCGAAACTGCGGATACTCTCGCGGCTATGGAGGAGGGACGCCGCAAAAGCGCAGTCGTGTGGAGCATCGTCAACGCGATCGGGTCACAAGCGATGCGCGTCTCGGACGGGTTTATTTCGATGCAAACAGGTCCCGAGATCGGCGTCGCTTCGACCAAGGCGTTCACTGCCCCGCTGGTTGACCAGTACATGCTGGCGATATTGCTTGCCGATTTACGCGGTAGTATCAACGAAAAACAACGCAAGGAACTTGTCGCGGACCTAAGGCTTGTCCCTGACCTCGTGGGTCGCACGCTCGAACGTGAAGCGGAAGTGGAAAAAGTGGCGCACACCCTGAAAGATATCCGCGATTGCCTTTATCTCGGTCGCGGCATCAACATGCCCATCGCTTATGAAGGCGCGCTCAAACTAAAGGAAATTTCATACATCCATGCCGAAGGCTACCCGGCGGGTGAGATGAAACACGGTCCCATCGCGTTGATCGATGAGCATATGCCCGTTTTGTGCCTCGCGCCAAAAGACCCCTGGCACGAGAAAATGATCTCGCAAATCCAGCAGGCAAAAGCGCGCGGAGGAATGGTCATTGCAATCGCAACCGATGGCGATGACTTGATTCAGGGAATGGCGGATCATACCCTGTGGGTGCCGGAAACGCCGTGGATGCTCTCCCCTGTTGTGACGGTGATTCCACTCCAACTGCTGGCGTACCACATCGCCGCCCTGCGCGGGTTGGATGTAGACCAGCCGAGAAATCTGGCAAAAAGCGTGACGGTGGAATAGAATAAAATTGACAGTCACCTTGTAGGTGACTGTCAATTAATTTCGGAGAAAACATGCGCCCGGATTGGGATTCGTACTTCATGAAGATCGCCTATGCCGTTTCAGAACGAAGCACCTGTGACCGCGCCCTCGTCGGCTGCGTCCTGGTGACCGAC
>Ga0073934_10008148_pt1 | contig 14145 bp, 14 predicted proteins | sample LarsenN4metaG_FD_76834 | JGI IMG/M metagenome (GOLD analysis project Ga0073934, IMG submission 76834) | Hot spring sediment bacterial and archeal communities from British Columbia, Canada, to study Microbial Dark Matter (Phase II) - Larsen... ...
AATGCCTTCCACGTGCCCCGCTTCGATTCTTGCCCACCGCCACAGCCGTGTGCCGAGGCATTAGAATATACCCATGATCCTGACCGGCGCGCCACGCCGGGCTCAAACCTTGTGAAGTGACGCCTGCATGATGGCCGCCTCTCTCCAGCGAGTAAACACCTATCTGCTCGATTTGCAGGATCGGGTTTGCCAGGCCTTGGAAAGGGAAGACGGTTCGCAGAAATTCCGTGAAGACCGTTGGGACCGTCCGGAAGGCGGCGGTGGCCGGTCAAGGGTGCTGGCCGATGGCGCGGTGTTCGAACAGGCCTGGGTGAATTTCTCGCATGTGTTCGGCAAGCAACTGCCACCCTCGGCCACGGCCCATCGCCCGGAACTGGCCGGACGCGCCTGGCAGGCGCTGGGCATGTCGCTCGTCATTCACCCGCACAATCCGTTCGTCCCCACCTCGCACGCCAACGTGCGCTTTTTCATCGCCGAGAAAGACGGCGCCGAGCCGGTGTGGTGGTTCGGCGGCGGTTTCGACCTCACGCCGTATTACGGCTTCGAGGAAGACTGCGTGCACTGGCATCGCACCGCGAAGACGGCTTGTGATCCATTCGGCGCCGATGTTTATGCGCGCTACAAGAAATGGTGCGACGAGTATTTCTTCCTCAAGCACCGCAATGAACCGCGCGGTATCGGCGGGCTGTTCTTCGACGATCTGAACGACGTCAGTTTTGAACACAGCTTCGGCTTGATGCGCAGCATCGGCGATCACTATCTCGAGGCCTACCTGCCGATCGTGCAGAACCGCAAGAACACGCCGTACGGCGAACGCGAACGCGACTTCCAGCTCTACCGGCGCGGGCGCTACGTGGAATTCAACCTGGTGTACGACCGCGGCACGCTGTTCGGCCTGCAATCCGGCGGGCGCACCGAATCCATCCTGATGTCACTGCCGCCGCTGGTGAAGTGGCGTTACAACTGGCAGCCCGAGCCGGGCAGCACCGAATGGCGGCTCACCGATTATTTTCTCAAGCCGCGCGACTGGCTGGCCTGATTCAGGGAGCCGGCACCAAAACGATTTCCACTCGCTGATTGAGGCGCGCGATCTGGTTCCAGTCGCCGGCGGTCTGGACGCTCGCCCGGTCCGGATACGACACCAGCGGGCGACTGATGCCGTACGACACCACCGCGATCTGGATCGGGCCGGCGTGCGGCAGCGCGAGAAACCGCGCGAACGCCGGCGATTGGCGGTTGCCGAGCAGCTGCGCCTGGGCCGGCGGGTAACCGATCACCTCGCAGCGCAGGAACGGCGTCGCGTCGCTCGGCATCCGCAACCCGCCCTGCTCGTCGCGCGTGAGGCAGAATTCCGCCACGTGGGTTTCGAGCCGCAACGTGCCCTCGAAACCGGCGGCGCCGAGCCGCGCCACCAGCTCGCGCACCAGCGCGAGCCGCGCGTCGTTGAGCGGCTCTTCGTTCGGACCGTACTGACCGTGCTGGTTGATCGCCCAGGCGAGCGTATCGAGTAACGCCCGGTTCACTACCGGCGGCGCGGGATTGGCAGCGGCTTCGGCACTCGCGGCCGTGGCGCGCGCCTCTTGCTCGGCCTTGAGCCGGGAATTCTCCTCGCTGAGCGCCTGGACCAGCCGATGGCTTTGCTGGTAGCGCTGGTAATACCAGACGGCCGGAAGCAGCAACAGCAGCGCGATGCCGGCCATCCACAACCGCGAGTCGCGCCACGCTCGAGCGGTCTTCGCCGGGGCCGGCGCCGGCGTACGAATCACGGCGGTTTCAATGCGCGGCGTGCCGGCGCGCAGGGCCTCCGGCACATGGATCACCCCGGTCACCGCGGCCCGCGGCGCAGCGCCCGTACCCGGCGCGCCCCGCAAGCGGTCGACGCGCGCCAGGAGCGCGGCCAGCTCCAGCGGATCAACCGGCTTGTGCAGCAAGCCGACCGCGCCCAGCGCCAGCGCCTGGCCCATGTAGGCGTCGCCTTCCTTGCTGGTGTACATGACCACCGGCACGGTCGTGGTCGCGCGATCGCGTTTGATGGCGTTCAGGGTTTCGAAACCGTCCATGCCCGGCATCATGTGGTCGAGGAAGATCACACCCGGATGGGCGTTGCGGCGCAGATAGTCGAGCGCCTCCGGTCCCGACTCGACTGTGTCCACAGCCATGCCCTGGGCCTTGAGGAGGCGGCTTAAGGTGGCGAGGGCGGTGCGCGAGTCGTCGACGATCAAGGCGGTGCGCGGCATGCCGCTATCATACTCCCCGGATCAAAATCGCGGCAGAAGCTCGAGAACCTGCTGCACGACCTCGGGGCCGTCCCACTCGATTTCGCCGAATACCCCGAGGCGGATGCGGCCCTCGGTATCGAGCACATAGCTGGTCGGGAACACGAACACTTTCCAGGCCTTGAGCACGGCGCCGTCGCGGTCCAGCAGGATCGGAAAATCGACCTTCACTTTGGTGTCGAGGAATGCGCGGATATCGCGCTCCGACTCGCCCATGTTGACCGCCAGGATTTCGAACGGCCGGCCGGCCAGTCGGTCCTTGAGGCGCTGGAGCGACGGCATTTCGTGCACGCACGGCGGGCACCATGTGGCCCAGAAATTCACCAGCACCACCTTGCCGCGCATCGCCGCAAGATCGAGGCGGCCGTCGAGCGTGGCGAGCGCGAGCGGCGGCGGATCGCCACGATACGGTTGCAAGCCACGGCTGCCGGCCGCAGCCTTGGGTGCGGCGACCGCGGCGGGCGCGTTCGCAGGCGCGAGCGGCGTGGCGGCCAGACGGAGCGCGGCGGACTGCAGCATTCCGGCGAAGCGCTGGGTCGCGACCGCTTCCCCTTCGGTCGCGTCCGGACGAAAGTAGAACCGGTCGCGAACGTCGGTCAGCAACCAGGAATACACCGCCGCCCCGCCCTTCTCCAATTCGGCGCGGGCCGCGGCCAGCCGCCAGCGCCACGGCGATTGCTCCGGTTGAAAGATGAACACCGGCAGCCGGTTCCGCGCGGCGAGTGGATGGTACTCGGCGTCGCGCCCGGGCGCCGGCGGGCCGACGTAGAGATTCGGATGCAGCAGGATCAGGCCGGCCAGGACGGAAGGCGTACGTGGATGGTTCGCGAGCCAGTGCTGGGTGCCGGCGAGCGCCAGCAGCCCGGCACGCGCCGCGGCCGCGACCAGCACGCGCTTGCCGGTGCGGGCGGCCGCGTCGACGAGCAGCGCGATGTCCTCGGCCGGCACCTGCTCCAGGCTGCTCTCGAGCGGCGGCAACAGCCGGCCTTCGTGCACATCGGCCTGCCACACCTCGACGCCACGGCGTGCCAGCTCGCGGGCGAGCGGAGCCTCGGCGGCCTGGCTGCCGAAACCCGACGGCAGCCACAGGAACAGCAGCTCGCCCCGGGCGGGGTGCACCGTCACCGGCACCTCGACACCGTTCGGCAACCGCAGGTCGCGCGCCGCCACGTCCGTGCTCGCCGCGAGCACCAGCGCCGCCAGCAGCGCACGCCAGGGCTTCATGCGCGGCGCCCGCTATGGACAGCGCCGGCCACGGCCGTTACTCTCAAACCATGCGAATCGTACGACATGCGTGGGCATGGGCCGGGCTGATGCTCGCGGTGCAGGCGACGGAGGCCGCGCCGGCAGTGCTGGCGGTGCTCGAATACAAGCCCGGCGTGTTCGGCAGCCGCGAACCGATCTACGACCGCCCGGGCGGCAGCGCCTCGCCGTACGCCAACAAGCCGCGCAAGGTCTGGACGCTGCGCGAAGGCGACACCCTGAAGCAGTCGACGCCGCCGCCGGAACGGCTGATCCGCTTCTACGAAACCGTCAACAACAACACGCTGTCGGTGTGCACGGTGATCGTCAAGTATTCGCGCTCGGCCAACGGCTGGCGGCCCGGCTACCAGCTCCTGATCCATCCGCTGGTGACCATCGAGAACGGCCGGCCCAAGCCGCTCGGCAGCGACGAAGGCGCGCGCGGCCTGGTGCAGCTCGTCAACCCCGCAGCGCCGAACCGCGACGGCTTCTACCACACGCTTTCCTTCGGCTCGACCGTCGGCACCCTCACCATCGACGCCTGGGAAGTCCAGTAGCTTCACTTTTTCCCTTCGAGCCGGGCCTTGAGGCGCGCGAGGCTGACGTCCAAATCGCGCCCCAGCTGGAAGCGGGCGGCCAGCGCCAGATAGCGCTCGATCGGATGGCCGCCGGTGCGGAAGCTGGCGCGCCACACCACGCGGGTGCCGGAATCTTCCGGCAACGTCCGGATCGCGCCGCTGAACGCCGACGCGCCGCCGTCGAGCAGCACCTCATACTCCACCTTGCGGTCGCGCACGTTATCCATGATCTTCATGACGCCGCGCCTGCCTTCGTTGTTCCAGCGGCGGGTGGCGCCGGGACCGGCCTCCGGTCCGCTGTACTCATAGGCGAGCGCCGGCTCGCGCTCGTCCCAGGCGCTCCACTCGCGCCAGCGCTTGAGGCTGTTCACGGAGGTGAAGACCGCCGGCGGCGGCGCGGCGATGACGATCTGGCGCTCGACCTGCCAGGACATGGGCAGCAACAGCCCGCCGCCGAGCACGGCGGACAGGCTCGCGACAATCGCGATCAGGATGCGCTGCGCCCGTCTTAGGTACGCTCTCTGACGTTGTTCAAAGTTCGGAGGCATGCCGCGCGGCCATTATCGGCGTCGACATTCATCAACGGCCGCGCGCCAGAACGGCGAACAGGAATTCCAGGCACTCGAAACGGTTGTAGGCCTCCTGCAGGCCGCGCCCCCAGACGGTGGCGCCGTGGTCGCGGATCAGGAGCGCCGTGAGCGCCGGCTCGGCCTTGCGAAACCGCGCCTCGATGTCCTTGGCGATCCGGCCGACGTCCAGATGGTTCTCGAACAGCGGCAGGTCGATCTTCGGATTCTGCTGCCAGAGGTCGAAGCCCTTGAGCATCTCGATCGCCGGCAACCGCAGGCCCTTCGCACCCTTCCGGGCACGCACCGCGGCGGCGACCGCCTCGACGCTGTGACCGTGCAGGCAGGCGCGCGCCTCGGGGAACTGCCGGTAGAGGGCGACATGAATGGCAGTCTCGGCCGACGGCTTGTTGCCCGGATCGGCCTTCTCGACCACGGCACCGTCCGCGATCCGCACCAGCAGGAAATCGCGCCGGTCGAGCCGGCCCTTGGGCCGGCCGCTGGCGGTGATCCAGAAGTGTTCGTCGTCGGCCCGGGCCGAGAGGTTGCCGGCCGTGCCGCGCATCCAGCCGCGCGCGTGAAACTCGCGGGCGATGTCGCTGAGCGCCTGGCGGGGGTCGAGTTCGTCGAGCAGTTTGGCCATAGAAACGCCGGCATTGTATCGCAGCCGGCTGTCTATAATGATAAGGCCGCCCCCTCAGAGCATCCCCATGGCCAAACCCGCCACGACCCCGGAAACCGCGCCTGCCGCCCAGCGCAAGCTGGAACTGGCCGAGGTCGTCGCCTGGCTCGCGGCCGACAAGCTGCTGCCGCCCGAAACCGCGGCCGCGCTGGCCCGCGACGGGACCGCGCGCCACAAGGTCGAGGTCCATCCACTGGTGCTGATCGCCGAGCGCGGATTCAAGGATCCGCGGCGCGTCGGCAAGCCACTCGGCCTCGAGACGCTCACCGAGTGGCTGGCCAACCGGGTCGGCCTGCCGTACGAGCATATCGACCCGTTGCGCATCGACGTCGCGGCCGTGACCGCGGTGGTCGCCTACGCCTATTGTGCGCGGCGCAAGATCCTGCCGGTCCGGATCAGCGGCGATCACATCGTGTTTGCCACTGCCGAACCGCGCCTGACGGACTGGGTCGAGGAACTGTCGCGACTGCTGCGTCGGCGCATCGACCGGGTGATCGCCAACCCGCTCGACATCGCCCGCTACATCGACCAATTTTATTCGCTGTCGCGCTCGGTCAGGCGCGCCCTCGATCATGCCGACGAAACCACCGGCAGCCTGATCACCAACCTCGAGCAACTGGTCGAGCTCGGCCGCACCGGCCGGCTCGATGCCAACGACCACCACGTGGTGCAGGTGGTGGACTGGCTGCTGCAATACGCCTACGAACAGCGCGCCAGCGACATCCATCTCGAGCCGCGCCGCGAGCAGGGCGAGGTGCGGTTCCGCATCGACGGCGTACTGCATCCGGTGTACGAACTGCCGACGCCGGTGATGAACGCGGTGATCGCGCGCATCAAGACCATCGGCCGCATGGACGTGGCCGAAAAGCGCCGCCCGCAGGACGGCCGCCTCAAGACCCGCACCCCGGACGGCGAGGAGATCGAGCTGCGCCTCTCGACCATCCCGACCGCGGTCAGCGAGAAGATGGTGATGCGCATCTTCGACCCGACCGTGCTGGTGCGGAGCTTCGAGGAGCTGGGGTTGACGAAGCGCGACCTGGAGCTGTGGCAGTCGATGGTCGCGCAGCCGCACGGCATCATCCTGGTCACCGGGCCCACCGGTTCCGGCAAGACCACCACGCTCTACTCGACGCTCAAGCAGCTGGCCAAACCGGAAGTCAATGTCTGCACCATCGAAGACCCGATCGAAATGGTCGAACCGCTGTTCAACCAGATGCAGGTGCAGGCCAACATCGACCTGACCTTCGCCAACGGTGTGCGTGCGCTGCTGCGCCAGGACCCGGATATCATCATGGTCGGCGAGATCCGCGACCACGATACCGCCGAGATGGCGATCCAGGCGGCGCTCACCGGCCACCTGGTGTTCTCGACCCTGCACACCAACGACGCGCCCTCGGCCATCACCCGCTGGCTGGAGCTCGGCGCGCCGGCTTACCTCATCAACGCCACGCTCATTGGGGTCATGGCCCAGCGCCTGGTACGCACCCTCTGTCCGCACTGCAAACAGCCGGGCGAGGTCGATCGCGAAGCGTGGGCGGCACTCACCCATCCGTGGAAGAGCGAGCCGCCGGCCAAGGTGCAGCAACCGAGAGGCTGCCTGGAATGCCGCAACACCGGTTACCTTGGGCGCCTCGGCCTGTACGAAACGCTACGCGCCACCCCGGCGCTGCGCCGGCTGATCCGTCCGGAGTGCGACGTCGCCACGCTGCGCAACCAGGCGCTCAAGGACGGCATGCAGCCGCTGCGGCTGGCCGGCGCGCGCAAAGTGGCCGAGGGGCTCACCACGATCGAAGAGGTGCTGGCGGTCGCGCCGCCGATCGAAGAAGGGCAGTGACCCGCCGCCGGAATGAAATCCAGCCCGGCGTAGATGCTGTTACCCCCGTCAAGCACCCAACCTGCCACTTAAATTCTTACGCGGTTTCTTACGCGGTCGCCACTTCCTGGAATTGTCGGGGACGGCCGGTGTAGTGCGGCGTCCAGCCGGAGGTGTCGATGAAGTAGCGCACCGCCTTGCAGCGCGTGCAGTCCTTCATCTCGAACCAGTGCTCGGCATTGGCCGGGACGTTGATGTAGTCGCCGGCCGTGACTTCGAGCAGGAACTGGCCGCCGTCCGGCTCGACGAAACCGAAGTAGCCGGAGCCGGCGAGGATGTAACGCACCTCGTCGTCCGAGTGGGTGTGGATCTTGTCGAACTTGGCGAGCAACTCGCCGAGGTTCGGGATGCCCTCGTGGATCACCACCATATCGCGCGTCCGGTAACCCTTGTCGCGCTTCAGCTCCTCGAAGCGGTTGTCGACCAGCTTCAGCAGCTCTTCCTTTTCGGCGTCAGTGAGCGACTGTTTGGCGAGCAACTCGCGGGCCCGCGGGCTGTCCGGCGCCGGCCAGCGCCTGAGCGAAATACCGAGCTTGCCGAGCCGTGCCTCGATGAATTTGAATTCAGTGTTTTCCTTGCCGTCCGGGAAGATCATGCGCGCCATGGTGCTGCCTCCTTTACTGGACTATCGGGATATTATTTTTGCCGCAAACACGCAAAGAAACCAACGAGGGGCCACGGGCCAAATCTTGCGTCTTCGCGTGTCTGCGGCAAGGAATCATGGCAATACCCACCGGCTCAGCCGATGGCGGGGATCTCGACCTTGCGCCGAAACGGTCCGCGCGCCGGTTTGCGCCCACCCGGGCGCGATTCGCGGGCGCGCTCCACCCGGGGCTCGTGCGCCACCACCTCGCGGGCCGCAGCCGGCGGTTCATGCGCTGGCGGCGCGGCGGATGGTTCGGCGCGCGTCTCCGGCACCGGTTTGTGTTCCGTCCGGTACCCGCCGCGACCCTCGCACCGAGGGCCTCCGCGCCCGTCGCGCCGTGGCCGTTCGTCGCGCGCGCCGCGCGGCGGCGGCGTGAGCTCCGGCAGCAGTTCCGGGGTGATGCGCGCCACCGGAATCTTGTGGCCGATGTACTCCTCGATGTCCGGCAGCGAGAACGAGTACTGCTCGCAGGCGAAACTCACTGCGTCGCCGCTGGCGCCGGCGCGGGCGGTGCGGCCGATGCGGTGCACGTAGTCCTCGGCGTCCTGCGGCAGGTCGAAATTGAACACGTGACTCACGTCCGGGATGTGCAGACCGCGGGCCGCGACGTCGGTCGCCACCAGGATCGGCAGCTGCCCGGTCTGGAAATCGCGCAGCAGCCGCTCGCGCTTGCTCTGCGGCACGTCGCCGGAAATCACCTCGGCCTCGAAGCCGTTGGCACGCAGCCACAGACGCGCGCGCTCGGCGCCGCCCTTGGTATTGGTGAACACCAGCGAACGATGCGGGTCCATGTGGCGCAGGAGGCCGACGAGCAGCGGCAACTTTTCCTCGTTGGCGGTGTGATAAAGCGCCTGGGTTACGCGGTCGGCGGTGACCTTGTCGGACTCGATCTTCACGAGCTCCGGGTTGTTCATGTGCTCGTAGGCGAGCTCGGTCACGCGATACGACAGGGTGGCCGAGAACAACAAACCCAGCCGCTCGCTCGGCGGGGGCATGCGGTTGAGCAGGAAGCGGATGTCCTTGATGAAGCCGAGATCGAACATGCGGTCGGCTTCGTCGAGCACCATGACCTGCACGCTCTTGAGATCGAAGATGTGCTGCTTGAAGTAGTCGATGATGCGACCCGGCGTGCCGATCAGCACGTCCACGCCGGCTTCCAGCATCTGGCGCTGGCTGTCGTAGCCGGTGCCGCCGTACACGAGGCCGAGCTTGAAGCCGGTGTGGGCGCCAAGCACCGCGGCGTCCTTGTGGATCTGGATCGCGAGTTCGCGGGTCGGCGCCAGGATCACCGCGCGCGGGCTGGTGGGCCGGCGCTCCGGCCGGGCCGGGTGCGCAAGCAGATGGGCGAAAGTGGCAAGCAGGAACGCGGCCGATTTGCCGGTGCCGGTCTGGGCCTGGCCGGCCACGTCCCGGCCGCTCAAGGCAATCGGCAAGGCGGCGGCCTGGATGGGGGTGCAACGCTCGAAACCGGCGTCGCGGGTACCGGACAGCAAGGCCTCGGGCAGGCCGAACTCGCTGAAGGATTTCTCGGTGAGATGATGCGTGGTCATTGCATTGGCTACAGGATATCAGGAAATCGGCGCAGATGCAGGGGGAATTGCGCTTCAGCCCGGCATCTTGCCGGCTCCCTTGAAATAACCAACTGATTCCGCCAAATTAGCCAGACCAAGGGCCAGGATCGGCCGCCCTCAAAAAACAGCAACAGCCCGAACGACCCAGGAGATCAATGCTCATGAGCAGTATCAACCACGTTACGGATTCGTCCTTCGAGCAGGAAGTGCTCAAGGCACAGGGACCGGTGTTGGTGGATTTCTGGGCCGAGTGGTGCGGCCCTTGCAAGATGATCGGCCCGGTGCTGGAGGAAATCGCCGGCGACTACGCCGGCAAGCTCAAGATCGCCAAGCTCAACATCGACGAGAACCCGCAAACCCCGCCGAAATACGGTATCCGCGGCATTCCGACCCTGATGCTGTTCAAGAACGGCCAGGTCGAGGCCACCAAGGTCGGCGCGGTTTCAAAGAGCCAACTTGCTGCCTTCATCGACGGCAACATGTGACCCCTCAGACCCGCCCGCCGTCCATCTGGACGCCGGGCGGGGGCGGTGCTATGGTTACCGCAAGCAGTCGAACTATCTCGTCGTAACAATCCAAATCCCGTAAACCCCTTCGTCCCCATCCCGGGGCAGGCGCCATGTGGCTACATGGCGCCGCCACAACCAAAAAGCCATAACGTTATGAATTTGACCGAACTGAAACGCAAGTCGCCCACCGAGCTTGCCGAAATGGCCGCCACCATGGAACTGGAGGGCGGAACGCGCATGCGTAAGCAGGACCTGATCTTCGCCCTGCTCAAGGCCCAGGCGCGCAAGGGCGAGGACATCCACGGCGAGGGGGTGGTGGAGATCCTGCAGGACGGCTTCGGCTTCCTGCGCTCGGCCGACAGCTCCTACCTGGCCGGTCCGGACGACATCTACGTGTCGCCCTCGCAGATCCGGCGCTTCAACCTGCGCACCGGCGACACGGTCACCGGCACCATCCGCCCGCCGAAGGAATCGGAGCGCTACTTCGCGCTGCTCAAGGTCGACACCATCAACTTCGAGTCGCCGGAAGCCGCCAAGAGCAAGGTCCTGTTTGAAAACCTCACCCCGCTCCACCCCAACCGCCGCATCAAGCTGGAACGCGACAATGCCTCGAGCGAAAACCTCACCGGCCGGGTCATCGACCTGATCGCGCCGATCGGCATGGGCCAGCGCGGGCTGATCGTCTCGCCGCCCAAGGCCGGCAAGACCGTGATGCTCCAGAACATCGCCCACGCCATCACCGCCAACAGCCCGGACGTGGTGCTGATCGTGCTGCTGATCGACGAGCGCCCGGAGGAAGTGACCGAAATGCAGCGCTCGGTGCGCGGCGAGGTGGTGTCCTCGACCTTCGACGAGCCGGCCACCCGCCACGTGCAGGTCGCGGAAATGGTGATCGAGAAGGCCAAGCGCCTGGTCGAGCACAAGAAGGACGTGGTGATCCTGCTCGACTCCATCACCCGCCTCGCCCGCGCCTACAACACCGTGGTGCCGGCCTCCGGCAAGGTACTCACCGGCGGTGTCGACGCCAACGCCCTGCAGCGCCCCAAGCGCTTTTTCGGCGCGGCCCGCAACATCGAGGAGGGCGGCAGCCTCACGATCATCGCCACCGCGCTCATCGACACCGGGTCGAAGATGGACGACGTGATCTACGAGGAATTCAAGGGCACCGGCAACATGGAAATCCATCTCGACCGCCGCCTGGCCGAGAAGCGCAGCTACCCCTCGATCAACATCAACCGCTCCGGCACCCGCCGCGAAGAGCTGCTGCTCAAGCCGGACGAGATGCAGAAAATCTGGATCCTGCGCAAGCTGCTGCACCAGATGGACGAGCTCGAGGCCTCGGAGTTCATGATCGACAAGCTGCGCTCGACCAAGAACAACGGCGAGTTCTTCGATTCCATGAAGCGTTAAGGGGCCCGGCCGGCGAGAAGGCCGGGAATCTTGCGTCCTGGCCGGGTTTTCCGTAACATGCCCGCCCTTCTACCCGCCCCGGTCGGAAATCGGGGCCCCCTGATACGAGGCTCGTCCCATGCGTGAAGGCATCCATCCGGAATACCAAGAGATCAAGGTGAGCTGCGCCTGCGGCAACAGCTTCGCCACCCGCTCGACCCTGGGGCACGACCTCGGCATCGAAGTCTGCTCGCAGTGCCATCCGTTCTTCACCGGCAAGCAGAAGATCGTGGACTCGACCGGCCGGGTCGAGAAGTTCCGCCAGAAATACGCGAAAAAGCAGTAACGTGCCCCGGCACGATCCGTTCTTCGCCAAGGCGCCTGCGGGCGCCTTGTTTGTTTGCCACGTCTTGTTCTCGCTGGTTCTGCTGCTCCCGGTCGCGCCGGCCATGGCCGGCGCGACCACCGAGACCGCCGCGGTCCGGTACGCGGTCGACGGTGACTCGGTGACCCTGGCCGACGACCGCCCGGTGCGGCTCATCGGGATCAACGCCCCGGAGCTCGGCCGCGACGGCGCGCCGGACCAGCCGCTCGCGGCGGCGGCCCGCGGCCGGCTGCGGGAGCTGGTGCAAGGCAAAACCGTGCAGCTCAGATTCGAATCCGAAAGCCGTGACCGCCACGGCCGGTGGCTCGCCCACCTCGTTCTGGCCGACGGCACCAGCGCCGGAATCGCGATGCTGAAATCGGGACTGGCGTGGGCGGTGGCGATCCCGCCCAACATCGGCGAGCACGCCGCCCACCAGGCGGCCGAGGCCGAGGCGCGCCGCGCCCGGCTCGGGGTGTGGGGCCATTCCTATTATGACGCGCACGACCCCGCCGGCCTCACCAGCGCCGACACCGGCTTCCGGCTGGTGCGCGGGCGCGTCAGCCATGTCGGCCGCAGCCGCAAGTATGTCTATCTCGATATGGGCGCGCGCTTCGCGCTGCGCATCGCCCATGCCGACTGGCAACAATACTTCCGCGGCCGGCCCGAAGCCTGGCAGGACGCGGAGGTCGAGGCGCGCGGCTGGCTCGCCGACCACGACGGGCGCCTGCACATGACCCTCGGCCACCCGGCGATGATCGAGCGCCGGCGCTGAGGCGTGCCGCGCGCATCAATCTGTAAGACAATAACCGGATGCCCCGGCCCGCGCTGCGTTCGCTCCTCCCCTGGCTCGCGATGCTGCTGCTCGCGGCCGGGGTCGCGGCGTGCGCGGTGTCACCGGTCACCGGTGAGCGCGAGCTGGCGCTCATCACCGAGGCCGACGAGCTCAAGCTCGGCCGCGACAACGATGTCGAAATCCGCAAGCAGTATGGCGTCTACGACGACAAGGCATTGCAGGCCTACGTGCAGCAGGTCGGCGAACGGCTGGCAGCCAAAAGCCACCGCCCGCGGCTCAAATACACCTTCACGGTGCTCGACTCGGCCGAGGTCAACGCCTTCGCGCTGCCGGGCGGTTACATCTACGTCACCCGCGGCATCCTCGCCCACCTCAACTCCGAGGCCGAACTGGCGGCGGTGCTCGGCCACGAGATCGGCCACGTGACCGCACGCCACGCGGTGCGCCAGTATTCGGCCGCGATGGCCGCCAACATCGGCGTGGCGGTCGGTTCGATCCTCGTGCCCGAGCTCGGCACGCGCGCCGCCCAGACGCTGGTGAACGTGATCGGCGGGGCGCTGCTGTCCGGCTACGGGCGCGAGCATGAGCTCGAGGCCGACCGCCTCGGCGCCGAATATCTGGCGCGCACCGACTACGATCCGCAGGCCATGATCGAGGTCATCGGCCTGCTTAAGAACCAGGAACTGTTCGAGAAGGAACTGGCCGTCAAGGAGCACCGCAAACCGCGCGTCTACCACGGCGTGTTCGCCACCCACCCGAGCACCGACCAGCGCCTGCAGGAGATCGTGGCTGCAGCCGGAAAAGTCCGCACCGTCACCAACGGCCGGGTGGAACGCGACAGCTACCTGCGGCGACTCGACGGGCTGCCGTACGGCGACAGCGAGGCCCAGGGCATCCGCCGCGGCCACGCGTTTTATCACCACGGCCTCGGATTCGCGGTGCGCTTCCCGGAAGGCTGGCAGCTCGACAACACGCCGGAACGGCTGCTGGCGCGGCGCCCGGACGGCGACGCCCTGCTCGAGATGCAGGTCACCGCGCGCGGCAACGCGCGCACGCCGCAGGAGTATCTGGTGGTCAACATGCAGCTGCGCGACCTGCGCGAAGCCCGGACGCTCAAGGTCAACGCGCTGCCGGCTTACACCGCCGTAAGCCGCATGCTGACGCCGTTCGGGCTGCGCGACACCCGCGTGGCCGCGGTGTTTTTGGGCAACCACAGCTTCCGCTTCTTCGGTGCGGCCCGTGAAACCGACGGCCAGCTCGAACGGGCGTTCCTCGACACCGTACGCAGCCTGCATGCGCTGCGCCTTGAGGAGCGCCCCATCGCCCGCGGCCAGCGACTCGATGTCGTGACCACCAAGCGCGGTGACACGTTCGCGAAGCTCGCCCGCCAGACGCCGCTCCAACACGAGCCGGAGAACATTTTGCGTCTCCTCAACAACCGCTACCCGCAGGGCGAGCCCGCGGCCGGCGAGCTCATCAAGGTCATCCGCTGATTCCCACCATGTCCGACGACCCGGACACCCCCGCCCTCGCCTATCACGCCCATCCACGCCCGGGCAAAATCGAGACTGCCCCGACCAAACCGTGCACCACCCAGGCCGAGCTGGCGGACGCGCAGGCACAGCTCGCGGCGGTCGGGGAGGTCGTCCTCGA
>Ga0073934_10008149_pt1 | contig 14145 bp, 12 predicted proteins | sample LarsenN4metaG_FD_76834 | JGI IMG/M metagenome (GOLD analysis project Ga0073934, IMG submission 76834) | Hot spring sediment bacterial and archeal communities from British Columbia, Canada, to study Microbial Dark Matter (Phase II) - Larsen... ...
AACGGCGAGACCAACGAAGGCCAAGACCAAGGTGGAAAAGAGCAGGCTCATCTGCTTGGATCCCCCAGAGTAAGCGTCAATGCATGCGTGCCCGGAGATTTTCTGTCCCTCGAGTTCTCCTTCTCGCCATCATCCACGCGTTCGCATAACGCTAAAGCTTATCTGCCGGACCGGTCGCGGGGAGCGCGAACTCTACAGCGCCATACTGCCGGATCGGTCAGGTGCAACGTTTTTTTTAGGCACGCACATCCATTAAGTGGGTCTATTATCGGGTAAGAACTGCGACGCAGCCTTGTCAGATTTTCAGGTTTCCGTCGCAGTCCTTTGAAAGGCCTGCTTCCGGCTTAAGCCCGTAACCGCACGTCGGCCAAGTATCGTACAAGTAGAGCCCGAAAGGAACCCACCAGATCAGATCGTTCGTGACGCATAAGACCAGCGTTGTCATAGGCCACCGACCGGTCCAGGCAAGGTTCAGCCAGCCAATCGGGCCCAGGACCTTGCCCAAGAGCCCGACCGCCGCCACGAGCCAGCCCCGCTCGGGAACCCGGGCCACCTCCAGGTAGAGAATACCGTAGAGGCCGACGACCATCCCTAAGCAGGCAAAGATCTCCGGGTAATTCTGCAGGGGCATACCTGCGAAGCGGAACAACCACTGAGGATCGACTGCCGAGAACGCGCCCCAGCCCAGGTTATAAAGACCTGCGACAAGAAACACGACCCGATGAAACTTCCGCCGGGCCGTCATGATGGCCCCCTACCCCCCGTACGTCCCAAGCCCCAAGGCCATCCCTCGTGCGGTGGGCCAAGCGCCGCATAAAGGTCGCGCACGCCGGGGAGGAAGACCGACGATGAAGGTCGCATATTTCAATTATCCCTTGAACAACTAAGTCTGTCATCCAAAAATATACGCCTAGCTTATTCAAGGAAGGTCGGAGGGTCAAGCAAAATTGTTGGGGAAGGTGCGCGATCGGGAAGGGCTCACTTATGCTTGACTTTTCTTCACGTTAGTATATCGTCGGTACCGTGGAGGCAGCCGAGTTCAGGGTAGAGGCTGGCCCTCTTTAATTTTTTTACAAATTCAAAAGGAGGTCTTTCCATGATTCAATCTTCGGTTAATTACGTACCTCTAACCCCTTTGAGCTTCTTAGAGAGGAGCGCTTACGTTTTTCGGGAAAAAACGGCGGTTGTGTACAACGAGACCCGCTACACGTATCAGCAGTTCTGGCAACGGGTGCATCGTCTGGCCCGGGCGCTGCAGAAAGTGGGGGTTGCAAGGGGGGACCGGGTCGCCTTTTTGGCACCCAACATCCCTCCGCTCCTGGAGGCCCACTACGGAGTACCTCTCGCCGGCGGGGTCCTGGTCGCCATTAACGTTCGGCTCAGCCCAGATGAAATTGCCTATATCGTGAATCACGCCGAAGCGAGGGCTTTTTTTGTAGATACAGAGTTCGCGCGCCTGGTCAGGCCCATTCAGGGGAAGCTGAAAAGCGTTACGACCTGGGTCAACGTGGTGGATATAGAAGGTGCCCAGCCTCTCTCCGGCCCTCACTACGAGGCCTTCCTTCAAGAAGGGGGGGAGGGACCGGTGGAGACCTGGCCGGAGGACGAGACCGAGACCATAACCCTCAATTACACCAGCGGCACCACCGGCCAGCCGAAAGGCGTGATGTATACCCATCGGGGGGCTTATCTCAACGCTTTGGGGGACGCGCTGGAGCTGGGCCTGAACAGTCGCAGCGTTTATCTCTGGACCCTCCCCATGTTTCATTGTAACGGTTGGTGTTTCACCTGGGCGGTGACCTCCGTCGGGGGGACCCACGTTTGTCTCCGGAAGGTGGACCCGGAGCGGGTCTTTCAGTTGATCGAAAAGGAGGGGGTCTCCCACTTCTGTGGAGCGCCCGTCGTGCTCATCGGCCTGGCCAGCCATCCCGGGGCAGATACCGTCCGATTTTCTCACCCGGTTAAGGTCGCAACCGGAGGGGCTCCCCCTTCCCCGACCCTCATTCGAAAGATGGAAGGGATGGGGGCTGAGGTGATCCATCTGTACGGTCTGACCGAAACCTATGGGCCGAACACCATCTGCGAGTGGCAACCCGCCTGGGATCCTTTGGACCTGGATACCCGCGCCCGGTTGATGTCCCGGCAGGGAGTCGCCCACATCACGGCGAAACCGTTTAAGGTGGTCGATGAAGCCATGGGGGAAGTTCCCGCCGATGGTCAAACCCTGGGGGAGGTGGTGATACGAGGAAATACCGTGATGAAGGGCTATTTTAAAGATCCCGAAGCCACCCAAATGGCCTTTCGCGACGGATGGTTTCACAGCGGAGACCTGGCGGTATGGTACCCGGATGGATACATGGAGCTGAAAGACCGGAAGAAAGATATTATCATCAGCGGTGGAGAGAATATTTCCACCATCGAAGTCGAAAACGCGATCTACAAACACCCCGATGTGCTGGAAGTCGCCGTCGTAGCCATGCCCCACGAAAAATGGGGGGAGGTTCCCAAGGCTTTTGTGACGCCGAAACCGGGGACCCATCCGACGGAACAGGAGATTATCCACTTCTGCCGGGAACACCTGGCCCACTACAAATGTCCCAAAGCCGTGGAATTCTGCGAACTGCCCAAAACCTCTACGGGAAAGATCCAAAAGTATGTGCTCCGGGAGAAGGAGTGGAAGGGCCATGAGAAGCGGGTGCACTAAATCTATTAAAATAGCTTAAAACCCCGGTCGTTATAAATCTCGTAGAGCCGGGAAGTCTTCTGCCCCTGGTCATATTCGTAGAGGTAGTACCTTCTATCCGGGTAATAGTTCATCAAGAGAGCGTTTTTCTCCTTCAGGTCTCGGGCGTAGAGGACCTTATCCTGAAAATCCGGCGAGTTTCTCGTTAGATCCGTGACGGGCATGGTCGCGGTACCTGTGCGCAAAAACACGATACCGTGATGGATCCCTTGTTCCTGGACCTTTCGGTACAGATCGTTCCGTTCGTAGATGGTTTCATGCTCCGCACGAATATGGGCTGAGATCACAAAGAGATTCATAAAAAGGGTGGCCGAAATGAAAGCAAGCCCTAACTGCCTGGGGCGGGGATCCTTAATCAGCCCGGGCATTTCGTAAATGCCCCGCGCAATAATCAACGCCAGGGAGACCAGGGCAACGTAGTAATATCGGGGGCCGTACTGGTTCCCTCCCCCTCCCTTCCAGAGGAGAAAATAGCCGAAAATCACGGTGAGAACGCTGGAAGCAAACAGATAATCCCACCTGCCTTTTCGAGAGATCCAAAAGGGAATTAAAAAGATCAGGGAACCAAAATACATCCAGAGGTTGAGGTTGGCCAGATAATCGATCAGATGTTTCACCCGGGTCGGAGATGCGGCGCTAACAGGAGGGACGCTCAGGGTCAAACCGGAATTTACATACGTCGATACCGGTAAGAAGGGGCTGCCTGTAATTTTATAATTATATAGCATCCATAGGCCCACGCAGGGGAGTGGGCCCAGGGCTAATAAAAGAAGATTTCGAAGGGCGTTCCTCTCTTTCCTAAACACGTCAACGAGGAGGAAAAACCCGAAGGGCAGGCCGAACAGGACGGGATCCAGGTGCCGGGTTATAAACGTAAATCCCAGGGCTAATCCCGAGAGAAAAGGGTAAATGGGCTTCTCGCTTTGATAGGTTTTAACAAAAAATAGGGTAAATACGGAGGCCGCCAGCAGCGACGTCGGATGTGAAAAGTAGGAGGCCGAGTTAAAAAGAAAGAAGGGAGAACCCAGGACGATTATCACCGCATAGGCGGCAACGACCGGGTTATAGACGGTTTTTCCGATGAGATAGATGATTATAAGGGTTAAGGCGCCGATCAGGGGATTAATGATCCAGGGAAGGTTTATTAAAACGCCCAGGGAGAGCAAGAGGGGCCAGCCTGGGGGATATTGGCCGACCCTTTTTCCGTCTTTATCGCCGATGTAAAGAAATTTAAAGAAGGGCTGTAAGGGATGAACGGGTCCGTAAAGCTTTCCTTCTGCCAGGGTTTTAGCCTGAAACAGATAGACGTATTCGTCGGCGGAATTTGGAAAGTTTTGTAAGACCAGCAGGGCAAAGCCAGCGAGCGCTCCCAGGGCGATAATAAAAACCAGCCCTAAGAAGTATTTTTCCCTCTTAAACCAAAAAGGCAGGAAAGTTCGATGGATTTTATTATAAAAGTTTACGTAACCAGTTTGTAGCAGCCGTAAAGAGAGAAGAAAAAAGCCGGACCCCAGGGTTATAGCTTGTAGGCCTTTTAACCTCCGAAGTGTGACCGCTTCTATTTTGTGATCCGAGCTGAGGTAAGTTTCGATAAAGGGAGCCGTCCTCGAAGGTCCGGCAAAGGCGCCTACGAGGATCAGGACCAACCCGAGTAGGAGAAGGATCCCCTCTATACGGTTCTTTTTGCTAACTAAATACATAGTTCCTTTAATCCTAAAGGCAATTCGCGTGCCAGTCGTTCGGATTGTTTGTAAGTATCTGATATTGAAGGATTCCAAGGGGATGGACTTTCACAATCCTATTTCAGGGCCTCCGGATTGTAAAAAAACCCGACATCCCCTGCGGGCGCCCGACGGTTCTATCCGGGTCAGTAACTATAAAATTTTTCGACAGTAGAAGATATAGCTTGACGATTTCTGGTAGGCAGCTATTATGTAGGTAAAGATCCATGTTGGAAAGTTGGAAGGTTGGAAAGTTAGAAAGTTGGAAGGGTAAAGATCCTAGATAGAAGAGATTTTACTAACTTTAGCCTATTCTGATTTTAATTCACATGAAAGGGCATATGGACTCTCAGGTTCAAGGGATCCTCCCAAATCTGAATCGAAGGACTGGGTTATGGATAGGTCTTCTTTTCTTGACCATCTTAGCCTTCCATTCCTACGTTCACCCTCTAGAAGCAGCCGGCCTCTATCAAGATTATTTACATTGTCATTGGGCTCAAATGGCCGCTTTTATTCTGGAGGTTCTCGTTCTTGTCTTTTTTACTCTGCTGGTGGCATGTGTACGGCCTACTCAGCTTTTTCTCGCCATCTCAGCTCCCCGCTTTTCCCTTTTTTCCAGGGATCCTCCCGGGTTCGCCTTCTAAATCCATTTCATCCGATCCCGTAAGGGCGGAGTGGCCCCAGGTAGATGAGTCTATCTCTGTCCTCAGAGCTCAGAGCTGCCTGTATCCATCTCGTTATCTCTGCGTGCGGGACCCTGTTGGGGATAAGGACTGGGATCGAACAGGGTCAGCTTCTGTTCCTTAGGCGTCTGTAGGGGGAGATTCGAGGGAGAGTTTTCCCGTGTGAAAGGGGATTTTACCCCCTGAGACGACGCGCCTCAGGTCGAGGGAGAACCGCTTAGCTGGATACCTACGGGGCTGTTCCTACACGGGTTTCGGTTGCTCACCGGATTAACATAGATGCTCCCTTATTCTTCAACCTTCGGAAGGAGGCGACCATGACAAAATATATAAGGATTCTTCTGGTCTTAAGTTTCATCGGCTCGTCTAGTCTATCCTTTGCCCAGCAGCCGCCGGAGAGGCAGGAGAAAAAAGAATCCCTGGAGGAAGAGTTTCAAAAAGCTTTAGAGCAGACCCACCCCGGGCCTACAACCCCCTCCCAACAACCTGGGGCCCCTCAGCCCTCTGGACCCGTCTCACCCCCGGCGGGAGGTTCCACGGCTACCGGGATCTCCCGGGCTTTTAATCCCGCTATCAGTGTAAACGGCCTTTTCCTGGGCACTTATACCTCTGATGAGGCCGGTGGAACGGACGGCGAGGAGGGAGGGGTAGGCCATATTACGAGTGGAATCCATATTCAGGAAGTGGAGGCTCAATTTACGGCCTTTGTAGATCCTTACCTCAGAGCAGATATCATTCTGGCCCTGCCGGAGGGGGAGGGCATTGAAGTCGAGGAAGGGTACGTAAGTACCTTAAATATTCCTTCCGTGATCTTCCGTATAGGTAAGACCCATGAACCCTTCGGAAAACACAACCTGCTTCATACCCATCAATTTCCCTTTATCGATGCCCCCTTAATCAATGAAAGGATTTTCGGGGAGGAAGGACTCACCGAGGTGGGCGTGGATGTGAGTTATCTGGTAAAGTTGCCCTGGTTTTCAGAACTCAGGTTTGATCTTTTGGACGGAAGCAACGAAGTCCTCTTCAACAGTCCCAATGGGAACGATCTGGCTTATCTGGCCCATTATAAAAACCTGTGGGATTTATCCGAAGCGACCACGCTGGAATTGGGGGAGTCCTATATCGTCGGGAAGAATGAGTTCGAAGATACCTCCCAGGCTGCAGGGGTGAATCTAACCCTCAAATGGAGGCCTCCCCGGCGCGCGCTCTATCGGGCCTTGATCTGGCAGACGGAATACCTGTATGCGAAGAAGGAGCCTGCCGACCAAACCTTCGATAGTTTGGGAGGCCTTTACACCCTGGTCCAGTACCAATTTGCCCGGCGGTGGTGGGTTCAAGGCAGGTACGATCGTCTGGGATTACCCGAGGCCAGGGACGAGGGTGCCACGTACCGGGTCAGTGGATTGCTGGCGCTGGTTCCCAGCGAGTTTTCAGCCATCCGGCTTCAGTACAACTACTTAAAGGAGGAGAACGAGGAGGGGGTTCACCAGGTTCTCGCTCAGGTGAACTTTACCATCGGTTCTCATCCGGCCCATCAATATTAAGGCCTATCCGAAAAGTGGGGTCATGGGGTATTTCCCCCCAAGAGGGGTCTCTTACGGAGGGGGCCCTACTTCCGTTCGGGGCTTTTCAGGTAGGCGCTAAGGAGAGCGAGGAGTTAGGAGGTAAGAGCTATGAGATATGCTAAATTTATCGGGAAAGTGGCCTGTCTTCTAGGTTTTATAACCGCCCTTTTTGCAAATCCCGCCGAGGCCAAGCTCACGGTCGTGACCACGATCCCCGATCTGGCGGCGATCGCTCAAGAGATCGGGGGCGAGAAGGTCAAAGTTCAGAGCATCGCCAAAGGATATCAGGACCCTCATTACGTCGAAGCCAAGCCCAGCTATATGGTCCAGGTTAATCAGGCAGACCTCCTGGTTTATGTGGGCCTTCAGTTGGAAATAGGCTGGCTTCCTCTGCTCATTCAAGGGGCCCGAAACCCGCAGATCAACCCGGGGGCGAAAGGAAATCTGGACTCCTCCAAAGCCATCCAAGTTTTGGAGGTCCCCAGCGGCGAATTAGATCGGAGCATGGGAGATATTCACCCAGAAGGGAATCCCCACTACTGGCTGGATCCCCGTAATGGGGTCCTCATCGGTCAGCAAATCCTGGACCGGCTCAAGCTGCTTTCCCCTAAGGATGGTGCGTATTTTGAGAATAATTTTAAAACTTTTCGTGATACCCTCACCGCTCAAATCGCGGACTGGGAAAAGCGAATAGCGCCTTTTAAAGGCATCCAGGTCGTTTCCTATCACAAGCAATTTGAGTATCTCATGAATTGGCTGGGTTTTTCAGCCGTCGGATACGTTGAGGAAAAACCGGGAATTCCACCGACGGCCAAGCATCTGGCTTCCCTGGTCGATCTGATGAAAGAGAGAGGGATTAAAATCATCCTGATCGCTAACTTCACGGATCCTAAAATCGCTCAGCTCGTGGCTGAAAAATCCGGAGCTAAACTGGTGGTACTCCCTACCTCTGTGGGCGGAGAAGAAGGCATAGATACCTATTCAAAGCTTTTTGAACGGATCGTTTCAGAGCTGGAAAGGGAGTTTAAGCAATTGCAAGCCTTCAACGTTCAACGGCCCTCCGTCAGCCAACCGTGAGGGGGAGGGACAGGGAAGGAGCTTTTCTCCCTTAGCTCGATGCCTGGGGGAGTCCCCCTGTGGAGCCGTCCATTCCAGGGCGACCCATCGGGTCGCCCTACTTTTGCGGCTGAGTTCTTCGGAACTAAAGGTTTGTAAGTTATTTCAAAAGATTCCTGACGATCGCCCCTCCTAGCAAAACCACTCCAAAGGTGCAGACGATAGCAGCCCCTGTAGGCAGGTCGAGGGTGTAAGAGAGGACGCTACCCACGATGCTCACAAGGGTACCAAAAAGCCAGCCGATCGTCAGACGGGGTACCAGGTTATCGGCAAACAGCATGGCGAACACGGTCGGGACGATCAGAAATGTAAAAACCAGTAAAACCCCTGCGATGGAGACAGAGCTGGTCACGACAAAGCCAAAGATGGCATAGAAGAGAAAGTCCCACCACCGAACGGAAATCCCCTGGTCCAAGGCCTGTTCTGGGTTAAAAGAGATCTGCAGAAATTTTTTTCGAAAGATCCAATGAAACAGTCCCACCCCCGAATAGATGAGGGCTGTTTTAACGACCGTCGGCCACCCAACCCATAGGATAGATCCAACCAAAAGGTTTTTGACGTGTTCGGCCCCATGGGGCGCATTATCCATGATGAGGATAATGGCTGCGGCGGCCACCACGTAGGTAATTCCGATAATGGCCTCTTGGGGGATCTTTTGGTGCCGGACCCGGGTGAGGGAAAAGATCAAGGCCCCTATAAAGGTGAACGATAGGGAAAATAAATAGGCAGCGAAGCTTTCTAATTCGTAGCCAAATAAAATGGCCGTCGCTGCACCTAAGGCGGCGATTTGAGCGAGGGCTAAATCTACGAAAATAACCCCTCGGGCCAGTATATGAATTCCCAGGTAGACATGGATGCCTACCAGGATCAAACAGGCCAGGAAGGGGGCGGACATAAACATCAAAAAATGTGTCATAGATTACTTATCCGCAATCAGGCATAAAACATAAAACGTGAAACGCAGAAAACGGGACCCAGAACCTTTAGGGGTTACGCTTTACATTTTAAAGCTAATTGCTTCGCATTGAGCGCTTATAAAACCCTGAGGGCGCTTCTAGAAGTTGGAACGTCCGAGAAAGGATTAAACCTTTGTGGAAAAGCAATCTGAAGGAGGGCCCCTTGAAAAAATGAAATGGTGGGATGCCTGGCCGGTTAAGAGGAGGTGGGGAACGATCATCCAGGCGACGAGGAGGCGCGTGCCGAGCTCAAGGAGGGTCGGAGGGAGAGATAGGGAGGTTTGAACCCAGTGGCAGGAAGAGCTCTGATCCAGGCCCAGGGTTTCTAAGGCGTGGAGGTAGGGATGTACGATCAGGAGGGTGAGGAGGAGAAATCCCAGAAACCACGCCGTGTGGCCGAGTAACGGGAGGTCTAAGAAGGAGGGAGCAACTTGTTTTTTCATCCGACTTTAAATCTGGCGATTTGCTGGCCCAAGAGGTTGATCTGTTCCATCAGGGTTTGGACGATATGGTTCATCTGAACGATGCTTTCCATGTTAGCGTGGCTGATTTTCTTGATATTTTCCATCCCCTGCACCACCCGTCCGCTTTCCCGTTCTTGAGTTTGTGTTAAAGCGAACAGGCGGGTAATTTGGGCCTGTATATCCTCGACGGCATGGACCACCCGGTCGCTGCCCCTGGACTGTTCCTGGGTAGCTCGTTTCACCTGATTGGTCATGTCCTTCATGGATTCCGTGGCTTTGACGATTTGTCCGCTTCCTTTGGACTGTTCCTGGGTAGCCCGGGTGATTTGCTCCACCATTTCGACCATATTATCGATGGCTTCCTTGATCTGCTTGCTTCCCTTCGTCTGTTCCGTGGTAGCCTGGGCAATGTGCTTTGCCATATCTGTAGCCTGTTTTGCGCTATTGAGAATTTCGGTCAGGGCAATCCCGGCCTCATTAGCCAGTTTAACTCCTTCCTGGACCTGCTCTAAGCCGATATGGATCACGGAGACCGCATTACCGGTTTCGGATTGGACTCCCCGGATCAGGCCGGCAATTTCCTTGGTGGAGGCGGTAGTCTTCTCGGCCAGGTCCTTGATTTCATCGGCTACCACCGCAAAACCCTTTCCATGCTCGCCGGCCTGGGCGGCGATGATCGCCGCGTTGAGGGCGAGAAGGTTCGTCTTGTCGGCCACATCGTCGATGACATCCAGAATCTCACCGATTTTCTCCGCTTTCTCGCTCAGCTTGCTGATGACATCCACCGCCTGGTTGGTCACCTCTTGAATTTTATAAATCCCTTGAATCGTTTGCTGGACGGACCGGCTTCCGACCTCGGCATCGTGGGTCACTTTCTCGGAGAGCCGGGCCGTATCGCTCGCATTCGCCTCCACCTCTTTAATCAGGGCATCGATCTGAGCGGTGAAGGAGGCGGTGGATTCCGTTGCGGAGGAAAGGTGATTGACGCTCGAGGCGATTTGTTTGATGGAAATGTTCATTTCTTCCAGGGAGGAGACGGTTTGTTCCACTGCCGTGGAAAGATTCTCGGTATTGGCGGCAATTTCTTCAATGGAAGCTTTCAGCTCCATGATCGAAGAGGAGCTATCCTCGGCGGACGCCAGAAGCCCTTTGATATTCTGGGCGGTCTCCTTGATGGAGCCATCGATTTGTCCCAGAGCGGAGGCGGCCTCGTCCACGAGGGACTTCTGAGATTCGGAGCCTGTAAAAATGTGGGCATTGTGCGCGCTCAATTGCCCGGAAGCCCGGTTCAACTCATCGGAGGCCCGGCGCACTTGCTGGATCACGTGTTGTAGGTAATTGATCAGGAGATTGAACACAACGCCGAGCTGCGAGATTTCGTCCTCGCCCCGGACCGGAACCTTTTGGGAAATATCCCCTTCCGCCATTCGGTTAGCGACCGAGACCAATTGCTGAATAGGTTTATTGATCATCTTCTGCATCAAGAAAGAACCTATCAGCAAAACCAACCCTAGCATACTCACAAATAGGATGCCAAACTTGAAGTTGATCTTCCGGATCTTTTCATCAAGAATCGACTTGGGAAAGCCAATACGAAGGGTGCCCACATGTCGCTGATTTAAGTCTAGAATAGGGATAAAGGTGTCATAACTATTCCCAATGAGTTGGATATTTATCTGATCTAATTTAATAGCCTCCAGGACTTTAGGATTCGTTTCAGTAGTTCCTTCTAACTCAGGGTCGTGAAGAGCCAGGATTTTACCAGACAGATCCATTAGAAAGCAGTAGGGTACGTTAGTATTAGACGAGGTGATCCGCCGGCACTCGGAGGAAAGACCCGCAGCAGCTACCTGGATATCTCCCAAGTTGTAAGAAAAGACATCCTTGATCCTCGTTTTAATCGGATTTGCCAAAGCATCTGACCTGAATTGAATAGCTTCCAATTGACTTTCCCTAATACTTTGAACTGCAAGGAGTGTACTCAAAACTAGAACTACGAAAATACTGAACCCAGCACTTAGGATAAGCCGCCATCTTAATGTAAATTTCATCTTAATTTCCTCTCTGCATCCGAAAACACCCTATGCCATACGTCCTGGCTCTCCATACAAAGGTAAGGTGCCAGCTTAGAGTCGTACCCTTTAATCCACTCTAACATTTTCCGATACATGTGGACCCGAAGGGGCCTGAGATAACGGAGCTTACCGTCCAGACCCGGGACAAACTCTTCAAAGAGGATCCGGCTTTGCGGAAACCGCCTCTTGATGAGGGTCTTCATCTCAGGGGCGAATCGAAGGCTCCCCAAGCTGATCCAGGCGATATTTCTAGGGTTTATTTGAGTGAATATACGATCTAACAACTCTTTATAGTCCTTTTCCCATCCTGGATAATAAATTAACGGATCAAAATGCAATCCAATTTTATAACCGGTCTCCTGGCATTTCCGGGCTGCTGAGAGTCTCTCCTCCAGGGAGGAGGTTTTAAACTCCTGGCTTTCAACCACCGGCTGAGGGTTCAAAGACCAGGAGACAACGACGCGACCCTGGGGGTCCAGATCGAGGAGATTATGTACCTGGTTGGTTTTAGTTTTTAGCTCTAGCACGGCCTTCTCCCACCGGAGAAAGAAAGGGATGAGGGTTCGGCTGACTCCGCTGAGTCCATCCAGCGCCAAACTGTCCATCAACTCCCCCGTTCCAACCCGATAAGGGCGTCTGGGGTGTTGGGAGAAGATCTCATCAACCTCCGCCATCATGTCCTCGATGTTTGCGTAAAGCACCATGAGGGGATTATTGATATAATGCTGGAGAAAACAGTACGTACACTCCATATGACAGTTCGAGCCCAAATTGAGGATATAGTAGTTACAGTGGACCATTTTCTCCGAACAACCCGGGCACTTTTTAAGGAAGGTGCCCTTCTGGGTCGCGATCCAAAGCCTTTTTTTGCCCTCACCGAGGGGGTCTTTCAGGGCAGTTACCTGAGAAGTCAAGTCTTCCTTATCCTCGAGGTATTCCACAGGAACTCCCGGCAGATGAGCTAATACCTGCCGGGCCAGGGCGCTGCCTTTGGCCTCTACATCGACGTAGATTTTCTCCGGTCTAAAAGGCTCCATGACGCGTCCTACACGAGGCCTCATGCATAACGCAGGTAAGGGATCCCACCGTTGCGCATAAGGCATTACAAAATATACCTATGCCCCCGATTCCCGGGGTATGGGCCATCATTTCGGTCGTACCTATCATGGACCGGCGATCCACATTAAAATCGCGTCCAACTCCTCTTTATCGGCGAGTTCATGCAATTTACCCAGAACGTTCTCCAGGTCCTTTTTATCCCGAAACTGGAACGTCACCTTTAATTGATCCCCCTCCAGGAAAGGAGGAGGCGCTATGGAGATCGCCTTCGGCAGCCTGAGCTGCTGAAGCTTTTCCTGTATTTGATCTTCTAAGCCGGTCAGTCGCGGATAGCGAATCCTTTTTAAAATTTTCCGAATTTTTTCGGTTTTTTGAGAAATCGAAAGCATTAAGTTCGCTAGTATATCGCGAATGCCGGAATCGTCAAGTAGATTTTCAACCCGAATCCCATCTCGCCCTATTACTTCTTCTATCAGCGTTAGAAACTCTTTAAGCGTATGGACATTGAGCTCAAGGGGCCGGACGAGGGAGAGGATCTGTTTTCGGTCCTCCGGAGAGAAACGGAGCAGCTCCAAAGCCAATTTTAGCGGGATCTCCTTGGCGACCAGGTAATCCTTGACCTCCTCTTCCAGTTGATGGACCTGAAGGTACCCCTCTAAAACTTTTAAGCTCGGCTCCAGGCCCAGTATGGGCATATAATCGCGTACGATCCCCCGCTCTTCTAACCCGAATCGGTGTAACAACTTATCCAGAACGATCGCCTTCTCCGCCAGATTCAGGGTGCGCACGGCCAGGGTATCCCACAGGTTCCATCTAAATCCCTCCAGATCTTCCAGACTTTCCAGATCGTAGACGAAGGCATCTATCGTTTCAAAATCCAGGTCCCGGCAGGCCAGGACCCGCTTAAATCCGCTGACGATCTGGTATTTTTGTGAGGGAAGTTTGCGGAGAAGGACCGGCTGGAGGAGACCCACGCGGCGGATGGACGAAGTCAAGGGCTTGGGGTTCAGCGGATAGGTGATCAAAAAAAAGTGATCGTCCTGGTCGATTTGCTCTAAGGGGATTTTTCGAACCTCCATAAGTGCTAAGCCTTTTGAGTGTATTTCGTCGCCTAAAGAGGGAAAAGCCTTTAACTTTCAACCTTTACAACTTTCGTAGAGGTATCCAATCGGTTATAAAGGTCGCGGAAGATCGCATCGCGATTCAACCTATAGGCTTCTCGAATGAAATGGCGGCGCGGGTCGTTGTTCCAGGTGCAGTGCGCTTTTCGGTTTTTCCGGGGCTCCGGCTTCCGTGCGAGGAAGGGGGTAAAGTAGCCCTCGGTTTGTAACGGGCTGACCGTGAGAAGCGGGCTGTGAATAATCGCCGTCTCCACCCAGGTCGGATTAACGAGCCAGGCGATCGGAGCCATATCCCAGATAGGTCTGGAGATGGATTTCTTCTCTCCCACGTATGCCCTGTACTCTTTGTAGAGATAATCTCCGATCTCGCCGCGTCCTTTGATGCGGTTCTCCACATCCTCGATCGTCAGGAGGAGATGTTCGGCGACGTTGAAGCAAGGGATCCGCACCAGGGGAACTCCGCAATCCAGGATCAACCGCGAAGCATAGATATCCTGTCGCAAGTTGAACTCATCCGCGTCGTAGGAGTTGTGCGGGTGACCGGCCAGCCAAACCACCACCATTTTCCTGAGGATCTCCGGCTTCAGCAGGATGGCGGAAGCGACATTGGTTATAGCTGCAATGCCCACCACATAAAGGGGC
>Ga0073934_10008150_pt1 | contig 14144 bp, 8 predicted proteins | sample LarsenN4metaG_FD_76834 | JGI IMG/M metagenome (GOLD analysis project Ga0073934, IMG submission 76834) | Hot spring sediment bacterial and archeal communities from British Columbia, Canada, to study Microbial Dark Matter (Phase II) - Larsen... ...
CCCCTCCACAGGCGTAAACGGCAGCCCCAAAGCGCCGCGCAAATCAAGCGCCAGATCACCTGCTGTCTGGTAACGGGCATTACGATCTTTTGCCAGTGCGCGCATTACCACAGCCTGCACAGCCGGAGTCGCTTCGGGCAGTGGCGGCGGGGGTTCGGTGATATGTTTGATCAGCGTCGAGGCTACCGTCTCAGATTCAGTATCAAACGGCAGGCGTCCCGACAACATCTCATACAGCATAATACCCAGGGAATAAATATCTGAGCGAGCGTCTACCGTCTCACCGCTGATCTGTTCAGGACTCATATAGGCAGGTGTGCCAACAATTACACCTGAAGCAGTGCGCACCGTCGCATTCGCCATCCGCGCCACACCGAAATCGGTCAGGACAGGCTGCGCATCGTCGGGAAACTGCTCGCCCGGGGTCAGCAGTCCTGCCTCGCGGCGTAGCAGCACATTGGACGGCTTGACATCACGATGGATCACACCGCGTGTATGGGCATAATCCAGGGCAGCAGCGATATACATGACGAGGCGCGAAATGGTTTCGGGCGAGAGTTTGTGTCCGCTTTTACGCATCGCGCGCAAATAATCTGCCAGCGATGGGCCTTCCAATAGTTCCATAACGATGTAGGGTTGATCATCGGCTATATCAAAATCAAACACCTGGATGATATTGGGATGGCGCATACTGGCAACAGCTTGCGCTTCACTCCGAAAACGGCCCAGCAGTGTATCATCTCCAGAGAGATGACCATGTAAAATCTTCACAGCAACGGGACGATTGAGGGTGGTGTGCCGTCCGAGATACACTTCGGCCATCCCTCCCCGGCCCAGCAGCTTTTGAATTTCGACCTTTGATAGCGTCCGTCCGATCCAGTCTGCCACCACACACCTCCCGCAAAAACGCCCCGAACGAGGATAAAAAAGATTATCTGTAAGCTAATTTATCCATTTCGATTGTAGCGGTATTCCCGTGACCTGCAACACCCCCTGATGAATAGGGGGTGATTCAAGGTCTGCCCTAGTGTAGAATACGTAGTTGAAGCATAATAATGATCAATCATTAGAGGAGGATTGCGGCGCTCGTATCGCCTACACAGCACCGCAAAGGCAGTTATCATGAAAGACAATGTGGTGATCCTGGACCCGGCTGATCTGGATAATTCTATACGACAATTGGCCGACATCTACAGCCTACCCGCTGAGGTTTTGGTCACACTGCGGCGGATCGTCGCCTTATATCCTCGTCCGGTACAACTTTATGTGGATGATACCCGTTTATACGAGAATCTGGTGCTGGCCGACAGGTTCACCTTTGATATGCAAACCGATGAATTGGTGTTGTTCTCACGTGATCCCGATACTCTCATGGATGCAATGATTGAGATGGCGATGTATCTGGCTGGCTTCGCCACGATGATGGGTAATGAGGAAGAATGGGTTATTGAATTTGTCATTGGAGCCTGGAAACCAGTCAAAAACCGGATCAAGCGCCAGCTCGGTATTCCAGTCAGTGAGCAACCTCGATTCATTGTGGGTCTGCCGCCCGGCCCGGATCAAACTCCCTCCGGCGATACCTATCCCTTCCGCACCCTGGTATCCCATTACACGTTAGCTTCATTCCAACAGATGACGACCCTGGCAGCGCGTGATGATGTAGCCGTTTACTTCCCGCCTGAAACCCACCCCAAAGTGCTGGAAGCCTATGTTTATGTCCGCCGCGCCATGCAAGAAGTGGCCCAGGGACTCGGCCTGACCGATCATCAAACGTTTAATGCCCGGCTGATCCAGGCCATCGAACAGTTGCAGAAAGCCTTTACCCCCTCCGCATTGCCCACCGAGAATCCTCCTGATGAGCAGGGCAACACAGGCAGCCACAAAATGGTACTGAATGAGCACACCAACCGCCTGAACCATCTGCTCAGCAAAACCAGCCACGAATCCCCCTCCAAGTCCGAACAGCCCGATCCGTTTGAAGAGTTCATTGAGCAGCTTTTTGCCGATGAAGACGGGGATGACGGGGACGGCTCAACAGCATAACAGTTAATGACGATTCTGAGCTAGACACTGATCACCCCCAACATCTGCAAATGCCTTTGTTACCTATTGACAGAGATAGTTCTATGGCGTATAGTTCTATATCGAACTATCTGGAGAAAAAGAACATGTCACCTCGTTTTCCACCCCATCACTGTGGTCCGCCACCGCCCGAAATTCAGCAGGCGATGACCGAGATCTACGGTACCGAAGACATGCTTGAACTCGACCTGTTTCGGAAGTTATGGGGCACATCCCATCTACTCAAATACCTGTTTGGCGAATACCGGAAAGACGGTGTGCTGTCCTCGGCGCGAATGCGGCTGCTGATCCGGCTACTGGTGGAGCATAAGCTTGGGCGCACAGAAGGTCTTTTACCGAGCGAACTCAGCGATTTCTTAGGCGTCAGCCGGAACACAGTTAGTGCACTGCTCAATGGGTTGGAAGAACATGGGTTGATCGAGCGCCATTTGCACCCTACTGATCGCCGACAGGTTTTAATCAGCATCACACCTGCTGGGGAAGAAATTGTTTGCACCCGCGCTCCTTTATTTGCCAGATATGTCTCTGGATTGTTTGAGCCGCTTTCGCCAGAGGAACGCCAGACTCTGGCCGCGCTGCTGGATAAGCTGTTTGTGGGATTGATGGACCGGATCGAGGCAATGGGTTTAGAGGTTCCGGGACCTGAATCAGAAACTACCTTGGAAGAAGACTGAGGGTACGATATTGGAAGCAAAACCAGGAAACAACAAGCAGTCACGTCGCCCCACATCCATGGGCCGGGATGGATTCAAAGACCTGGGGCGCGCCCTGAAATATCTGGGGCACTATCGCCGCGTCACTGTCATTGCGTATCTGGCGTTGTTTATTTCGAGTGCCGCGCAGTTGATGGTTCCTAAGCTGGTCGGGCGCATCTATGATGAGTTACAAAGCGGCATGATCTCAAATATGCTAACAGGACTGCCAGAACCCATCCAGGCGCGCATTGCGGCTGACCAGGGTACTACCATAAGCCAGATACAGCAGAACGCGGCAGGCGCGGAGAATGCCATCATCGCTGCTGCGGTAGCGATTGTGGCATTTGCCATTGCCAGAGGGGTGTTTTCGTTTGTCCAGGGTTATCTGGCCGAGAAACTATCACAAAACGCCGCGTTCGATTTTCGCAACGAGTTATTTGCCAAAATCCAGCGCCTCTCCTTCAGCTACCATGACCGCAACCAGACAGGCCAATTGATGATCCGAGCCACCGATGACGTGGAAAAAGTGCGCCTGTTTATCGGCCAGGGGTTAATGCTGGCTCTACAAGGTTTGGTGCTATTGATCGGCACATTGATCATTCTACTGACCACCAACCTGAAACTCACGCTGGTAGCGCTGCCTGTCCTGCCGCTGGCGCTGATCGTTTTTATGATCTTTGGAGCCATCTCACAGCCGTTGTTTGTCAAACTGCAAAAGAAGCTCTCTGAACTGAATACCATCCTCCAGGAGAATATGGCAGGCATTCGGGTGGTAAAAGCGTTCGTGCGCGAACCCCAGGAACAGGCACGGTTTGAAAAGTCGGCGGATGAACTGCTGGCCCAGAACTTGAAAGTCAGCACCATTTTCTCGTTCATTTTTCCGCTGACATTTCTGATCGCGAGTCTCGGCCAGCTTGCTGTGTTATATGCTGGCAGCCGCCAGATCTTGAACAACAGCCTGACGATAGGCCAATGGCAGGAATTCAGCCTCTATCTGCTCTATGTGTTCTTCCCACTCGGACAGCTCGGTTTTATCATCTCGCTGATGGCCCAGGCCGGAGCATCGGCTACTCGCATCTTTGAAATCCTGGACGCCAAAAACGAAGTTGAAGACAAACCGGACGCTGTAGAATTGGGCGAGGTCCAGGGAAGTGTCACGTTTGATCATGTCTCGTTCCGCTATTTTAAGAGCGGTGAATATGTGCTGCGGGATGTCTCTTTTGAGGCGCAGCCAGGCCAGACTATCGCGCTGCTCGGCGCTACTGGGAGCGGCAAAACCACGATCATCAACCTGCTGCCGCGCTTTTATGACGCCAGCGAAGGCCGCGTGTTGGTAGATGGCCACGATGTGCGCGATCTGACTCTCAACAGCCTTCGTTCTCAGATCGGGATTGTACTGCAAGAAACGACTCTATTCACCGGAACGATCCGCGACAATATCGCCTTTGGACGCCCCGAAGCCACGATGGAAGAGGTAATCGCGGCTGCCGAAGCCGCTGCCGCCCATGAGTTTATCATGTCGTTCCCGGAGGGGTACGATACTCCAGTAGGCGAACGCGGCGTGACGTTGAGCGGCGGCCAGAAGCAGCGCATCGCGATTGCCCGCGCTCTGCTGCTCAATCCACGTATCCTGATCCTGGACGACTCCACCAGCAGTGTAGACGTTGCCACCGAGTACCAGATTCAAAAGGCGCTGGACAGACTCATGGAAGGCCGTACCAGTTTTGTGATCGCGCAGCGTATCAGCACAGTGTTAAACGCCGATCAAATCCTGGTGTTGGATCAAGGGCACATCGCAGCGCGTGGAACTCACGAGGAACTCATGGAAACCAGCCCCATTTATGCTGAAATCTACAACTCTCAACTGGTCGAAGACGCCTCTTTAGAAGACGTGGCTGCCTCTCAGGAGGTGCTGCCATGATGGATCGTCGCCATATCTTTGAGATCGAAAGTCGCAAGGCGAAAAGTGTCAGAGGAACGCTGCTGCGACTCTGGAAACACTTCCGAGGCTACCGCCTGATCCTGATACTGGTTATGGCGTTGGCAATCTTCAGCGCGTGGTCGTCGGTCTTTATGCCTGATCTGACCGGGCAGGTCGTAGACTGCTATCTTACGCCTGGACAACAAATGCTTCCAGGTATGGACAAGATCGAGCAGGCGTCAACGGCCAACTGCTGGTTTGCCGATAATACCCAAAATCTATCTCGCTCGGAGAAAATCGAAGGCATTGGTGCGATCATTCTGCTGCTGATCGGCCTGTCTGTCGCCGGTTCCGTCGCCACCGGCCTCCAGTTCTATTTTATGCGCTGGGCCGGGCTGCGGGTGCTGCGCGATCTGCGGGTGGCCGTGTTCAAGCATGTCCACCGCCTATCGCTGAGCTACTATGCCAAAAACGAGGTGGGCGATGTGATGAGCCGTATCACCAATGATACCGACACTTTGCAGCAGGCGCTCAGTTTTGTGCTCGTCCAGGTGGTGCGCGGCGCGCTCATTCTGATCTGGCTGGTATACGTGATGTTAAGTCGCAACGTGATCTTTGCCCTGATCAGTATGTCCACCGTACCGTTCATGGTGCTGGCAACGGTCTGGTTTTCGAACCAGGCGCGCAAAGCCTTCCGGCAGGCGCGGCGTGAGATCGGCGGGGTGAATGCTGATCTGCAAGAGAATATCGCCGGGGTGCGTGAAGCCCAGGCCTTCACCCGCGAAGAGGAAAATATCGCCCGCTTCCGCGAATCCAACGCTGCGAACCGGGATGCGAACGTGCGCGCTGTTGCGTTTACCAGCGCCCTGGGTCCTGCACTGGAAGCGTTGGGATACATCTCAATGGCAATCGTGGCAGGCGTCGGCGGTATCTGGATGCTGCGCAACCAGGATATCGGCGGTACAGTGATATCGCTGGGGTTGATCGTCACCTTCCTGACCTACTCTCAGCAGTTCAACATGCCGATCCAGATGATCGCAACCCTGTGGACCAACGTGCAGAGCGCCATCGCCGGGGCGGAACGCATCTTCGACTTTCTGGATATCAAACCCGATGTGGTGGACAAGCCGGATGCCCACGAGATGCCGCCTATCGAAGGTCATGTGGAACTGCGCGATGTTTATATGAGCTACAACGACGGCGAACCCGTACTGCAAGGAGTCAGCCTGGAAGCGCAGCCGGGCCAGATGATTGCTATCGTCGGTCCTACAGGCGCGGGCAAAACAACGATCATCAATCTGCTGCCGCGTTTTTACGATGTAGACGCTGGGGCGGTCTTAATTGATGGGCATGATGTGCGCGATGTCACGCATGACAGCCTGCGCCGACAGATCGGAATCGTGCTGCAAGACACCTTTCTATTCAGCGACACGGTAATGAACAATATTCGCTATGGGCGGATGGATGCGACGGATGAAGAAGTGATCGCAGCGGCAAAACTCGCCCATGCCGCTGATTTCATTAATTCCCTGCCAGACGGATATCAAACCATTCTCGGTGAGCGCGGCAGCGGACTCAGCCAGGGTCAGCGCCAACTGCTCTCGATTGCGCGGGCGGCGCTGGCGAATCCCCGCCTGTTGATCCTGGACGAAGCAACCAGCAGCGTGGACACACGCACCGAGCGGATGATTCAAAGGGCACTCGAAGAACTGCTGAAAGGGCGGACGAGTTTTGTGATCGCCCATCGCCTCAGCACGATTCGCAACGCCGATCAGGTATTCGTGATCCACGAGGGCAAGATCGTAGAACGGGGCACACATACTGAACTGCTGGCCGCTAAAGGTTTTTACTACGACCTATATATGAGCCAGTTCCGCCGGGAAGCGCCAGAGCCTCAACCGTCAAACGGCAGGGGATCGCCCGACGCCATTCCCACCCACTCCTCCTGAAGTAGGTTAAGATCAAGGGTGTCAGAAAATGTGACACCCTTCGTATATTTCTATATCTACTGAATTTGAGGGCAGAAGACTCACATGATGATCTCCAAAAAAATCCTATTCCCTGTCGCTGTCCTGGCGCTGCTGATCGGCGTTCTGCCCAGCTCCTATGCGCAGGATAGCAGTGATGACTACACCGTAATAGTAGTGGGTGGCAAAGACGACCCGCAAACCTACCCTGACCAGACGATAGAAGGTTTCACCTTCACCGATATGACCTATCGCTCACTCTATCCTGACGGCATGGAGTTTAAAGCCACCATCACGCCACCAGAAGGGGTAACGATCAATCAAGTCACCCTGTTTTACACCTTTGCGACAGGCAAAGCAGGGCGCGCCCATGCCGAACCTGGCGATGAGCCAAATCAATGGATCGCCACACCCTATAATGCGCGCGGACTACCCCCCTGGCACGAAGTGGACGCCTATTGGGGCGTTCGGGCTTCCGATGACCTCAGCGTGAACAGCGAACCTGTCCATGCGGTGTACTATGATGCAACCCGCGAGTGGTTCCGCACTGAGAGCGAAGATATCCTCGTGTATTGGTACGGGATGCCGGAAGAACTGGGACGCTACGTGCTGGACGCGATGGCTGCTAATCGCGAGAAGTACGAGCAGGGTTTTGGAATGCCTCTGCCTTACCGCCCAATGTCGGTGATCTTTCCACCGGGCGGGGCGTGGAACGAATATAAGGGCAACGAAGCCATTGACGACACGGACTTCGGCTCTACCGGGACGATTATTCCCGAAGCAGGCAGCACGATCCAGCGTGTTCGCACCCTGGAACCTGCTGAACTGCGCAAAGACTGCATCTGGAATCCTAAGAATCCCACGCCGGAGTTCCAGATGAATCAGGCTGCTTCTACCACGACCCATGAAGTTGCCCATCTCTACCAGCAAGAAATAGGCATATCTGGGCCGTTGTGGTGGGTCGAAGGGCAGGCCACATTCTTTGAAACGTTTGAGGAGTACTCGTTCCACGAACGGCTGCGCACCCTGGCTCCTATGCGCAGCGGCCCCTTCCCCACGCTGCAAGGCGATGGGCCGAGCGGTGGCGCGTATACGGCTGAAGAAGATGGCTGCACTCACCTGATCTACGATATGGGGTCGTCGTTCATGCAGTGGCTCGTGGATGCACATGGTGGGTTGGACACATACCGACGAATTGTCGAGGAAATGTCGCGGGGCATAACGCTGGCCGATGCGTTGGAAGCGGCGACGGGAGTCAGTTTCCTGGACCTGGAAAACGAATGGCGCGTATTTCTCGGTATCTCGCCCGTTGCACCAGAGCAACTTGATCCTGGGCTGGCGCTGAGCGATCCGGTAGACCCGTTCTATGCGGAAGGCGAACAATTGGTGCTTCCGGCCACACCTTTTCAGCAGTCGATCTATAACGCCCCCTCCACAACCTCGATTGCGGATGCCGCCTGTTTCGCTAACACATCCATCACCATTCTGGATGCAGGCAACGACGGCACAATGAACTGGTACAAAGTGGACTGCATGGGCATGGTGGGCTGGATGAACCAGGGACAGATTGCCTCGGAATAAGCAGAAATGTTGGGACTAGGCGATCAAGACAACGGCTGCTACAATACAGACATGGTTTATTTTAGCATTGCTACGGTCCTGTCTTTTGTATTGATCTCGTCTGTCGAGGGCGCGCTAATCGAGGTGCGCCTGTAAATAAGTAATAAATTAACTAATATCACTGGTCTATCAAAGGCTCTGGGCGCACCACTCCCCAGAGCCTTTTTGATTCTCGCAATGAAAGTGAGGAACCCTATCATGCACATCATCCAGCTTAATCACGTCACCGTCAACTATGCCGGGCGCGTCATCTTCCGTGATCTGACATGGGCCATCGGAGACCGGGACCGGGTTGGACTGGTGGGGCCAAATGGCTCCGGCAAATCCAGCCTGCTCAAAGTCATCATGGGCGAAGTTCAACCCGATGAAGGCGCTGCGGTCCGAGCACGGGGAGTCAGTGTTGGCTATCTGCCCCAGGATATCCACCTGACCCCAGGACGGACTTTGATCGAAGAGGCGATGACTCTGCCGCCCGATCTTGCCCAGATCGAAGCTGAATTAGCCCGCATCGAAGCGCAGCTATCCGACCCAGTCATTTACAACAATGCCGAGATACTGGGGCGGGTGCTGGATCGCCAGGAGCGTGTCTTGGAAGCCTACGAACAGATGGGCGGATCGCGCCACACAGGGAGTGTCCGCGAGGTTTTGTCCCGGCTGGGGTTCACGCCAGACGACTTTGATCTACTCACTGAAACACTGAGCGGCGGGCAGAAAAAACTGGTTGCCCTGGCGCGGCTGGCTGTAGAAGCGCCGGATGTGCTGTTGTTGGATGAACCGGATAATCATCTTGATCTGGACGGAAAACGCCGCCTGGAAACTTTCCTGCGCAGCTATAACGGCGCGGTGGTGATTGTCTCCCATGATCGTTATCTGTTAGATGATGTGGCTACACAGATCGCTGAACTGGCCGACGGTAAATTGGCGATCTACCAGGGCAATTACACCGCCTACACCACCGAGCGCGAAATCCGACGCCTGCGCCAACAGCAGATGTATGTTGCCCAGCAGAAAGAAATCGCCCACATCGAAGCCGCGATCAAACGGTTCGAGCATTGGGCCAGCATCGTGGTGGATGAGCGCCATATCCGCCAGGCGCGCAGCCGCCGAAAAATGTTGGAGCGGATGGAAGCCAACGGCGAGATCATCGAGCGGGTAACCGAACGGAAGCGGATGGAATTTCAGATCAACGGCTGGCGCGGCAGCACGAAAGCACTGGAGATTAACGATCTGAGCATGGCCTTCGATGGTGATCTGCTGCTCCTCGAACTCAATCTACTGCTCCGGCATGGCGAGCGAGTCGGACTAATCGGCCCGAATGGATCGGGAAAATCGGTGCTCTTCCGGCTGATCCTGGGTGAACTCGAACCCCTGGAAGGTGAAATCAAGATCGGCCCCAGCGTGCAGATCGGTTATTACGCGCAGGAGCATCAGACCTTGTTGCCCTGGTGGAACCGCACCCCGCTCGAATTGATTCGGGATGTCGCGCCCAAAAGCGAACGCGATGCGGTTGCTTTTTTGCTCAAATTCCTGTTCACCTATGAGCAGGCTCGCCAGCCCATCGGCACGATGAGTGGCGGTGAGCGCAGCCGCCTGCAACTGGCCTGTATGATGCTGCAACAACCTAACCTGCTGCTGTTAGATGAGCCAACCAACAACCTGGACATCCCATCAATGGAAGTATTGGAGCAAGCATTGGATGACTTCGAAGGTTCGATCCTGGTGATCTCACATGATCGTTATTTTCTGGATCGGATTGTGGATCGGGTCATCGAACTGGACAACGGCGCGTTGAGCGCCTTTGAAGGTGGATATACGGACTATCTGGTTGCAACAGAGCGAATACCTGCATAAAAGCGTAAATGACGAGTAGAAATTTTCTCTACTCGTCTGACTATTTCTACGTATAATACAGGGGATACCATCTCACCAATATAATCTATACAATCTAGATCATGTCGTTCTCACAACTCTTTGTCATTCTAGTGGTTGTAATTCCGTTGGGGCTGGCAACCTTTAATCGAATACGGATCGATATTGCCGCCCTTCTGATGGCCTTCAGTCTGGGTACAGCTCAATTTCTCGGTCTGGCGGTGCTCGGCCCTGCCGACACACCGGATGTTGCCAGTCGAGCCATGTCAGGACTGGGTCGCCCCGAAGTTATTGTGCTGGTGGGCCTGTTTATCATCATGCATGCCCTCGAAAGAACAGGGGTAGCGCGGTGGATTGCGCGCCGTTTGCTTCAGATCGGCGGCCAGTCCGAGCGGCGACTGATCGCCCTATTCACGGTAACGGCAGCAATTTTGTCTCTGTTTATGAATAATGTTGCGGTTGGAGCGCTGTTACTGCCCAGCGCAATGGATGCTGCCCGGCGCACGACCATGAAACCGAGTAAGCTGCTCATGCCCATTGCTTTTGGTACTGCGCTCGGCGGGATGGCAACCTACTTCACTACCGCGAACATCGTGATCAGCGCGCTGCTGCCCGTCGCGGCCCCCCCCCAGGAACCATTAGGCATCCTCGATTTCACCCCTACAGGAGCAATTATCGCCCTGGCCGGAATCCTCTATCTGGTAGTGCTTGGCAAGCGTCTGCTGCCGGATCGAGCGTCGCTGAACGAGCAGTTGATGCCCCGTTACACCAGCACTGAACTCGAAGAAATGTATCAATTGGAGGAACGGCTGTGGGAGGCACAGGTGCTGCCAGGTTCGCCGCTCAGTGGGAAAACCCTGGCGCAAACTGGCATCGGCGGGCGATTCGGCCTGACGGTGATCGCCATCTGGCATGATCGACACGCGATCCTTGTTCCTTCCCCCGAACAACCCATTGCACACGGGGACATTCTATTGATCGTGGGGCGAGAGGATCGTATCGAACAACTCCGTGAGGAAAAACTGAAAATAGGCCGCACCTCTGAGAACGGACATATCAGCGCTCGCAGTGTGGCCCTGGTCGAAGCAGTACTGGCTCCTCATTCGCACATCGAGGGCCGGACTTTCAAAGACCTGGAATTCCGCAAAAAATACGGCTTCACTGCCGTCGCCCTCTGGCGCGATGGCCGGAGCTATCGAACTGATGTGGGCGATTTTAAGCTGCGACTGGGTGACTCCTATCTCATGGTTGGGCCGCGAGAACGTCTCAAGCAGCTGCAGAATAATCCCGATTTTATCGTGCTGGAACCCGACGTCAGTGATCAGCCTATTTCCACCCATCAGGCGCTCTGGGCTGTCACGATTATGATCGGAGCCGTGATTGCTTCGGTCTTGGGCTTCCCGATCTATCTTGCCATGCTCGGTGGGGCGGTGATGGTTGTTCTCAGCAATCTGCTCCCGCTAGAAGAAATCTACCGGGCGATCCACTGGCAGGCGATTTTTTTGATCGCCGGAATTTACTCCGTCAGTCTGGCAATGGTCGAAACAGGGCTGGCCGAAAAGATCGGGAACAGCATTGTGCAGATCGGAGCGCCGTTTGGGTCGTTGGGTCTCGCTGTTGCCTGTTTTATGTTGGCCGCGATCTTCACCCAGGTTATGAGCAGTCAAGTTACAGCTCTGGTGATCGGACCGATTGCCATCAGTGCCGCCATCCACCTGAATACCAATCCGCAGGCAATTGCCGTTGCTGCTGCGATGGGCTGCTCAGCATCATTCCTGACTCCGATGGCACACCCCGTCAATCTGCTGATCATGGGTCCGGCCAACTATAAATTTAGTGACTTTTTCCGGCTAGGCTGGGGATTAATGATCGTATGCTCTGCCGCTCTCGTGTTGGGCATGGTATTTTTTTGGGACCTATAAGATTTGCGGTAAGCTACGATTTTGTGTTCTTCTAAAAACCTTTGGGAGCCTATTCATTTATGACGTTAGCAGCCGACTCTTTCGCGTGGTGGCAAACCGGAGTTGTATACCAGATTTACCCTCGCAGTTTCAAAGACAGCAGTGGCGATGGCATTGGCGATTTACAGGGCATTATTGATCAACTGGATTATCTGAATGACGGTACACCCAATTCTCTGGGCGTAGACGCGATCTGGATCAGCCCGATCTATCCATCCCCGATGGCCGATTTTGGATACGATATTTCGAACTATATCGATATTCACCCCATGTTCGGCAACCTGGATACCTTCGACTGCCTGCTGACCGAAGCGCATCGTCGAGGTATGCGGGTGATCCTGGATTACGTCCCAAACCATACCTCAGACGAACATCCCTGGTTTGTTGAGTCTCGATCTTCTCGTGACAATCCCAAACGCAACTGGTATATCTGGCGCAATGCCAGGCCCGGCGGCAGCCCGCCGAACAACTGGGGTAACGCCTTTGGAGGCTCGGCCTGGACCTGGGATGACACCACCGAACAATATTATCTGCACCTGTTCCATGCCAAGCAGCCAGACCTCAACTGGCGTAATCCTGAGGTCCAGCAAGCCATGCTCAACGTGCTGCGCTTCTGGTTTGATCGCGGCGTGGATGGTTTCCGGGTGGATGTGGCCGGCGCGATGATCAAAGACGAGCGCCTGCGCGACAATCCCTATCGAAGTGGCGCACACCAGGAACGCCCCAACTTCATCTGGGGGATGCAAGAGCACGTTTATGATCTGGATCGTCCTGAAGTACACAGCCTGATCCGTGAGTTTCGGCGCATTGCGGACTCCTATGAGGATAAGCGTGTGCTGATCGGCGAAGTCTGGTTCAGACCGATCTCACGTTGGGTGCGCTATTATGGGGAAAAACTAGAAGGCTTCCATCTGCCGTTTAATTTTGGCCTCCTACAGCAGCCCTGGCTTGCTTCGGCCATGCGGGCGGCGATCAACGAAATGGAGGAGGCGATTCCAGCAGGCGCATGGCCGAATAACGTGCTGGGCAATCATGATTCAACCCGGCTGGCGACGCGGTTCGGGCGAGAAGCGATCCGTCCGGCAGCCATGATGCTGCTGACACTGCGCGGCACACCGACCATTTACATGGGCGAAGAGATCGGGATGCAGAACGGGGATGTCCCTCTTGATAGACTGCAAGACCCACCTGCCCTGATTATTGGTCCTGAATATGGGCGAGATGGATGCCGCACACCGTTTGAGTGGACTGCTGAAAAATTTGCGGGTTTTTCCACCGTCGAACCCTGGCTGCCAGTTGCCGAAGGATACCAGGATCGCTGCGTCGAAACCCAAAAAGATGATCCTCAGTCAGTGTTGGAACTGTACCGCCGCTTGATCTGGTATCGCAAAACGACCCCGGCCCTGAACCGGGGGATATATCATTCGTATGATCAGGTCCCTGCCGATTGTTTTGTCTATCTGCGCGAACTTGGTCCCGAACGGCGGTTGATCGCGATCAACTTTGGCTCGCGGCGCTGGGAGTTGGACCTGAGCGAGATCGCAGACCAGGGTCAGGTGGTGATGTCTACAAAACTGGACCGCGCCGGGACAGAAAATTTGAGCACCCTGGCATTACGCCCTTACGAGGGTGTGATTGTAGAATTATAGGCGCACACTCGCACGTAAAGGGTTAAGGTATGTCTGACCAGACTGTTTTAGATAATCTCCTGTCTTTGCATCCTGTTACTTGCCAGATTCAGCCCGTTGTGGTTGCACCGGAAGACCTGGTGCATGTGGTGGGAGCACAGGAACCGGTCCGTGACCAGCCGGATGATCGTGCCCGGATGCTGCTGAATGCGGGCTGGTTGAAGATCGAAACCGTGCGAACCGGCCTGTCCGAAACGGAGAGTTCCGCCCTGGTAACGGCTTTGCAGCAAACGGCGCGCGGCTGGCTGAAACAGGCTGGGGGAAGTGCGACAACCGCCGAACGGGATCAGGTGCGCTGGCTGGTCGAAAAAACTCGCACCCGCGAAAGCAAACAGCAGATC
>Ga0073934_10008151_pt1 | contig 14144 bp, 9 predicted proteins | sample LarsenN4metaG_FD_76834 | JGI IMG/M metagenome (GOLD analysis project Ga0073934, IMG submission 76834) | Hot spring sediment bacterial and archeal communities from British Columbia, Canada, to study Microbial Dark Matter (Phase II) - Larsen... ...
AATCTTTCTCAATATGCAAATCAACAATGGAACGGATTTGAGCAATATGAGGGCAGATTATTAAGGGTTAATGGAGTTACTGTATCTGGTTCAGGTAACTGGGGCTCGAATGTTAATTATACTGTAACAGATCCATCAGGTACTTTTTCAAATATGCTGAGAATAGTGTCATCTACTAATATTCCGGGAACACCGATTCCATCCGGAGTTTTAATTGATTTTATTGTAATCGGTGGTCAATATAAAACATCTTCACCTTATAGTTCCGGTTATCAGATACAACCGAGAAGTCTCTCGGATATTATTCCTACAATTGGTTCCGTTGATCCTCCAATAGAAACTAATATTACTCAAAACAGCGTTACGCTGAATTGGGTAACTACAAATCCTTCTGATAGTAAAATTAAATATTTTATTTCGGATTCACTTAATCAACCTGTGGTTTATACAGATTCTGTTTATATTGCTACTTTAACAACTAATCATTCTGTAACTTTAAATAATTTATTTCCGGGAAGAATTTATTGTGCACAGATTATCTCAAATGGTTCAGGAGGAAATTATAATTATTTCCCAAAATATTTTTCAACTGCTTCTCATTCAACATCAAGGGGAATAATGACTTCTTATTTCAATTATTCTGTTGATACTACAGTAGCTCTGCCAAATAATAAAGCAAACGGAATTGCAAATTTTGTGTATGACCTTGGTAAAAGAATTGATTCAGCAAATTATTCAATTGATATGGCAATCTATTCATTTGCTGATTCTTATTGTCAGTCAATTGCTGATAAAATTGTTCAGGCAGCAATCAGAGGTGTGAAAATCAGAGTTGTATATGATAGTAGAACCAATCAGGACTTAATTAATTACCTTTTATCTGCAGGAATTAAAATTATCAAACGACCTGAAAATCCGAACAATTATATTATGCACAATAAATTCCTGATTTTTGATTCAAGAGATACTTCTTCTTATTCTGATGACTGGCTTTGGACTGGTTCAACGAATTTAACTTATAACCAGACAGCATACGGAAGAGATGTAAACAACGTAATTATGATACAAGATGAATCTTTATGTAAAGCATATACGCGTGAATTTGAAGAGATGTGGGGTTCTCATAATGATAATTATAATTCTTCAGCTGCAAAATTCGGTTCTCAGAAAATAGATAACACACCTCATATTTTTTCAATAAATAATAAAAGGGTTGAAGCTTATTTCTCGCCGTCTGATAATTTACCTAAGCGGTTTATTGATGTGGTAAAGACAGCTAATAAGTCAGTTAATTTAAGTATTCTGCTGTTTACCAGAGACGATTTTGCAGATTCATTAAGGGTGAGATACAATCCTCCGAACTTAATGGTCAGAGGAGTTTTTGATACTATAAATGCATTCAGTACTGGCTCTGAGTATCCTAAAATGAAAGGATATGGCTCAAATGCATGGAATCCTCCTGCGCGAGTTTATACGAGCAAATACAAAGTTGGAAATGATTTTATGCAATATCACCACAAATATATGATAGTTGATCCGGATTTAATAACAAGCAATCCTGTTGTTTGGACCGGATCATTTAACTGGACTGCAACTGCTGCGACAGATAATGACGAAAATGTTTTAATTATTTACGACTCTCTTGTTGCCAATCAATATTTTCAGGAATTTGCACAGAGGATAAAAGAAAGTGGTGGAACTGTCGGAATACAGAGCATTAGCTCTGAAGTACCACAAAAATTTGAACTTTTCCAGAATTATCCGAATCCATTCAATCCTGTTACGAATATCAGATTCTTTATTCCGGTAAATTCATTTATTTCTTTAAAATTATATGATATACTGGGAAGGGAAGTTGCCGTTCTTTTCAGCAATGAAATCCAGGCAGGGAAATATGAATTTAGACTAAATGCTGAAAGCCTGAAATCAGGAGTTTATTTTTATTCGCTGACTTCGAAAAATTTCTCAGATACAAAAAAGTTAGTTATTGTGAAATAAAATAAAAAATTGTATCTTTAATTGTTAATATTAAGATAATTATTTATGGCAAATGTATTGTTGGTTGATGATGATGTTGCATCAATCGCCTTACTAAAAAGAAATATCGAAGAATACGGACATAAGGTTAATGCTGTTTTTGATGCAAAAAGCGCACTCGAAAGCATACGAAGGTTTAAGTATGATGTACTTGTAACTGACTTTAATATGCCGGAGATGAATGGTATTGAGCTTACAGAAGAAGTTATGAAACTTGAACAGGATATGATTGTAATTCTTATAACCGCATATGGTTCGGTGAAATTAGTTGTTGAAGCAATAAGGAAGGGAGCATTTGATTACTTAGCAAAACCTATCAACAAAGAAGAACTAATGCTTTCAATTGAACGCGGTCTTGAAAGAATATCACTGTTAAATGAAAATGAACTTCTAAAAAAAAGGTTACAGCCAGAAAACGAAGAAGTGCAATATCTTACATCAAGCCCGAAGGTAAAAGAATTAGTTAATGAAGCAAAGAAAGTTGCAAAAACAGATTCCACGATACTGATTACAGGTGCAAACGGAACAGGAAAAGAGGTCCTGGCAAAATATATTCATGCAAACAGTAATAGGAACGCAAAGCAATTTATTGTAGTAAATTGTGCAGCAATTCCTTCCTTATTACTTGAATCAGAACTTTTTGGCCATATAAAAGGAGCATTTACCGGTGCAGTGAAAGATCACAAAGGTTATTTTGAAATTTCAAATAATGGTACAATTTTTCTCGATGAAATTGGTGAACTTGATCCAATGCTACAGGTAAAGCTACTGAGAGTAATTCAGGAAAAGGAATTTTCAAGAGTTGGAGATACTAAAATACAAACTACAGATGTCAGGATTATAGCCGCAACGAATAAAGACCTTAAAAAAGCGATAAACGATGGTACATTCCGGGAAGATTTAAATTACAGACTGAATGTATTTGAGTTTAACTTACCGGAATTAAAAGAACGTCCCGAAGATATAATTTTTTATTTTGAAATATTTGTAAAAGAAATTGCTGCTCAAAATAACAAAAAAGATATTATTATTGATAAAGAAGTAAAATCCATTTTGCAGAAATATTCATGGCCGGGAAATATAAGGGAATTAAAAAATATTGCTGAAAGAGTAACTGTGCTTTGCGAAAATAATGTTATCAAAAAGGATTTACTTCCACCTTCAATTATTTCTTCGGGTCAGAACAGGAAAACAGAGACAAATGATTACAATAAAAGAAAAAACGAGGTTATCAGGGAATTTGAAATAGACTTTATAACCAGATATCTCAAGATAAATAAAGGAAATGTTGCAGCAACGGCAAAAGCTATAAATTTCCATCCGGTAAGTCTCAGACAAAAACTATCTAAGCTCGGAATTAATCCAAATGCTTTCAAAATTTAACTTATAAAAATATGTCAGAAAACAAAATTAAACTAAACAGAATTGATCACCTTGAGTTCTATGTTGGTAATGCAAAGCAGTGTGCTTTTTATTACCAATATGGCTTAGGATTTAAACTTACTGCCTATTCAGGTTTAGAAACCGGTAGTAAAGATAAAACATCTTATTTATTGGAGCAGGGAAAAATTAAATTCATACTTTCATCGCCTTTAAATTCAAATCACCCTATATCTGAACATATCAGAAAACATGGTGATGGAGTTAAAGATATTGCATTTGAAGTTGATGATGCAATCTTCTGCTATGAAGAAGCGCTTAGAAGAGGCGCTCAGTCCGCATCTGATCCTGTAACTCTCAAAGATGATAATGGTGAAATAATCAAAGCATCCATTAAGACTTATGGAGAAACTATACACTCTTTTATTGAGAGAAAAAATTACAACGGTGTATTCATGCCTGGATTTATTCCTGCAGGTGACAGAGCTATAAAAGGCATCAAGGAAACCGGACTTGTCGCAATTGATCACATAGTTGGAAATGTTGAACTCGGCGGTATGAATAAATGGGCTGAATTTTATAGAAACGTACTTGGTTTTGACAGATTAATTTCATTTGATGATAAAGATATATCAACCGAATATACTGCATTGATGAGTATAGTAATGCAAAACGATACCGGCAAAGTAAAATTCCCGATTAATGAACCAGCTAAAGGAAAGAGAAAATCCCAGATAGAGGAATATCTTGATTTCTACGAATCCCCGGGCGTTCAGCATATTGCAATGATTACGGGGAATATAATTGAAACTGTAACTGCGTTGCGGGAGAGAGGAGTTGATTTCTTAACCGTGCCAAAAACATACTATGATGATGTACTTAACAGAGTAGGAAAAATTGATGAGGATCTGAAACCACTTTCGGAACTTGGAATACTTATTGATCGAGATGAAGACGGCTATCTGCTTCAGATCTTTACTAAACCTGTTGAAGACAGACCTACGCTCTTTTTTGAAGTAATTCAGAGAAAAGGAGCAAAAAGTTTTGGTAAAGGTAACTTCAAAGCTCTGTTTGAAGCTATTGAACGTGAACAAGCTCTAAGAGGAACTCTTTAAATTATAATTATTATGAGTGAGTTAATAAAAATGGAGATAGTTGATTCACTTAAAAGTCTTGGGATGTCTGCTGATGATAAACCTTTTATCAATGAAATTGTAGAATTGTATTTTGCAGAAGTACCTTCGCTTCTTTCAAAAATAAAAGCTGCAATTGATAATCTCGACTTTCAGACTCTGCAGGTTGAGGCACATACTTTCAAGGGTGCAAGTGCAAATATTGGAGCCGCAGGTGTTTCCGGTATATGTGCAACTCTGGAACAAAAAGCTAAATCAGCGGCTAATGAAGGTTTACAGGATGATTTCAAAGAACTTGAATCACTTCTCGAAGTTACTAAAACTGAATTTGATAAAATCTTAAGCAACTAATAACTACATTATGCATTTTAATAAGCGTACTCATAATTGCGGAGAACTTGATATTTCTGCAACAGGCAAAACTGTAACATTAAACGGATGGGTTGCAAAAAGACGTAACCTCGGAGGTATTCTTTTTATTGATTTAAGAGATAGATATGGAATAACACAACTCAAAATTAATCCCGAAAACAAAGAGCTTTATAACATAGGTATTAAACTCGGTAATGAATTTGTAATCTCTGCAACAGGTAAGGTTATTAAAAGGGAAAGCATTAACAGAAACATTCCTACAGGTGAAATCGAGATTGAGGTTTCACAAATTGAAATTCTGAATGAATCTGCAATAACACCTTTTAACGTAGAAGAAGATGTCAAAGCTTCTGATGACCTACGGCTTCAATACCGATACCTTGATCTCAGAAGACACTCACTCACAAATAATCTTATAGTTAGAAATAAGGTATATCATATTGTTCATGAATATTTTAAAGAGTTCGGATTTCTCGAAATAGAAACTCCGATTCTGATGAAGTCAACTCCTGAAGGTGCACGGGATTATCTTGTCCCTTCAAGAGTTCACAAAGGTAAATTCTACGCTCTGCCACAATCCCCTCAGACTTATAAACAAATTCTTATGGTTGCAGGTCTCGATAAATACATCCAGATCTGCAAATGTTTCCGTGACGAAGATCTCCGCGCAGATCGCCAGCCGGAATTTACTCAAATTGATTTGGAAATGAGTTTTGTTACGCAGGATGATATATTTAATATTTCTGAGGGTTTTTTCCGTAAAGTATGGAAAGAAATTTTAAACATAGATATTCCGACTCCATTTGTTAAAATGACATACAACGATGCGATACTAACCTATGGAACTGACAAACCCGACCTTCGCATCAAAGGTGAAATGAAAATTCATACCATTACTAATCACTTAAATCAAAGTGGATTTAAGGTGTTTGATGAAGTAATATCACAAAACGGAAATATCGCTGCAATCAAATTAGAAAAACAGGAAATAACCCGGAAAACTATTGACAATTTGACAGAACATGTAAAAAAACTTGGTATGAGCGGACTTGCCTATATCAAAATAGCTAACGATGGAACAATCTCTTCGCCAATACAAAAATTTTTAGGAGAGGAAAAAATCAAACAAATAATTTCTCTTTTAAATGCAGAGGCAGGAGACTCAATTTTTATTTTATCAGGTGAAAATAAGAAGTTATATCCTTCTCTGGGGAATCTTCGTCTTAAACTCGCCGAAGATTTCAAACTCATTGACGAAACTAAATATGAATTCCTTTGGATTATTGACTTCCCTCTGTTTCATTATGAAGAAGAGGAAAATCGTTATGTAGGTGAGCATCACATCTTTACAATGCCTAAAGATGAATTCATTCATTTACTTGACAGTAAAAAAAGGGAAGATATTGAAAACATAAGAGCAAATTGTTATGATCTTGTTCTTAACGGAATAGAACTCGGAAGCGGAAGCATAAGAATTCATAAACCTGAAATCCAGAAAAAGGTTTTTAATATAATTGGATTAACGGATGAAGAAGCAAAAGACAAATTCGGATTTCTCCTCGAAGCTTTCAGATATGGGGCACCTCCTCATGGTGGAGTTGCATTCGGCTTTGACCGTCTTATTGCAATATTATGCGGATTGAAATCAATCAGAGATGTAATAGCATTTCCAAAAACAGTATCAGCTGCATCTCTTATGGACAACTGTCCGAGTACAGTCGAAGAGGCACAACTCAAAGAGCTTGGAATATCAATAACAAAAACCTGATTTATAGTAACAATCAAAATCCAATTCCCACGCTCTTTCAAACTTGACAAACTTTATATATGCCTTTAGTATTTTAAAAATTATAACTATTTTAACAAAATTTTATTAAATAAACAGGAGAAAATATTTTTAATGGCTAAATTTAAAGTAAAAGATATAAAGCTTGCTGACCAAGGTAAGAAAAAAATTGAATGGGCAGAAGCCCGTATGCCAGTACTTGCTGCTTTAAGAGAAAAATACAAAAAAACCAAACCTTTTAAAGGATATAAAATTGCCGGATGCCTTCACGTTACAAAAGAAACTGCTGTTCTGATAAGAACTTTTGTTGACGCTGGAGCTGAAGTAAGCTGGAGTGGATGTAACCCGCTTTCAACTCAGGATGATATTGCTGCAGCACTCGCAAAAGACGGTGTATCTATATTTGCATGGCACGGAATGAACAAAAAAGACTTCTATTGGGCAATAGAAAGAACTCTTGATTTCAAACCTCACCTGACTTTAGATGACGGAGCTGATCTTATTTTCACGGTTCACAATAAACATAAAGAACTTATCCCAAATATTATCGGAGGAACAGAAGAAACAACTACAGGTGTTCATCGTTTACGTAAAATGGCTGAACAAGGCGCACTAAAATATCCTGTATTTGCTGTGAACGATTCAGAAACCAAATGGGACTTCGATAATGTATATGGTACAGGACAATCAACAATTGACGGTATTCTCAGAGCAACATCAGTATTAATCGCCGGCAAAAATTTTGTCGTTGCAGGTTATGGTCATTGCGGAAGTGGTGTAGCAAAAAGAGCAGCAGGACTTGGTGCAAATACAATTGCAACTGAAGTAAAACCAACTGCCGCTTTAAAGGCAGTACTCGAGGGTCATGAAGTTATGAAAATGGATGAAGCTGCAAAATATGGCGATATTTTTGTAACTGCAACCGGCGTTAAAGATGTAATTACAGGAAAACATTTTGCCGCTATGAAAGATGGTGCAATAGTATGTAATACTGGTCACTATGACTGCGAAATCAATATTTCAGATTTAGAGAAGTTATCCAAATCGAAAAGGGAAATAAGACCTAACTGCGAAGAATACACATTAAAAAATGGTAAAAGAATTTACCTGCTCGCAAAAGGACGTCTTGTAAATCTTTCTGCCGCAGAAGGACATCCATCTGAAGTTATGGATATGAGTTAAGATAATAAGTTAAATGCACAACTCAAACTTGTAGAAGCTCACAAAAAAGGAATTAAATATTCAGTTGATGTACATGTTTTACCGGAAGAACTTGACCAGGAAATCGCAGGTGTAAAACTACAAACACTCGGTTACAAAATTGATAAACTTACTAAAGAACAGATAAGATATATAAACGACTTTTCGGAAGGAACTTAAAATATATATTTTATTTACTGCTAGCGTAGCTCAGTTGGTAGAGCAGCTGATTCGTAATCAGCAGGTCAGGGGTTCAAATCCCCTCGCTAGCTCAAAGAAATTTTGGTAGAGCATCCCGATGACATCGGGAAGGTCAGGGGTTCAAATCCCCTCGCTAGCTCAAAGAAAGGGTAGGAACTGTAAAATTCCATTTTTTGTTTTTTATGTAAATAAAAATAAAAATGAGAAACGTTATTTTCCTCTTTCTATTTTGTACTCTAATTTATTCCAAGACAAATGCGCAATGGATCAATCTTAATCTGGGAAACGGTTTTGATATATTAGATTTTAGTTTTCCAGATGCACAAACAGGGTATATCAGTGGATATGGTGGTTTATTAAAAAAAACAACTAACGGCGGAACAAACTGGATAAACTACTCTTTCCCGACCACACAATTTAACCTGAATGCAATCCATTTCTTTAATGCTAATACAGGTCTAATTGCTTCTTCTAACGACACTATATATCGTACAGTTAACGGAACTTTGAACTGGGCTGATAAAATTCATATCGGATTTGATGTACTTGATTTTCAATTTTTTGACTCTCTCAACGGTTATGCTGCGGGGTACAACAAATTTGCAAAAACAACTAACGGAGGATTAAACTGGAATATAAGTAATATTCAATCAAGCGGACAAATATTTTTTATTAATATGAATATCGGATGGACCTTATATTATATCGGTTCAGGTATCTCTGCTATATTAAAAACAACTGATGCAGGTACTACATGGCAGTCACAATACACAGCAACAGATTATAAAAACCTTTACGACATTTTTTTCCTTGACGAAAATACAGGATACGCTTCAGGATACAGGCATTATATTGTAAAAACTACAAACGGTGGGGTTAACTGGATTAACCAATATGAGCAATCAAATGCTGGTGGATTATATTCAATATATTTTATCAATACAAACACTGGCTGGGCTGTAGGTGATTACTATGCTGCAACTAATACAAGTACTTACTACACTACTAACGGCGGAACAAACTGGGTAAATACAAACGGGATTACAACAGGCGGAAGGTTAAACCGGGTTAAAATTAACAACTCACCGGTCGGATATATAGGAGGGCAAAATCAAACAATGTATAGAACAACAAATGCAGGCGGCTTAACTGACTTGGAAGTTATATCTGAAAGAGTGCCTTCAGAATATTTATTAAAACAGAATTACCCAAATCCTTTTAATCCATCAACAACAATCAGGTACGAACTTCCTAAAAACAGTTTTGTATCTCTTAAAATTTTTAATATTCTCGGCGAAGAAATTATTTCATTGGTTAACGAAAATCAATCTACGGGAATATACACTGTAAACTGGAATGCTGCTAATTTTCCGGGCGGAATTTATTTCTATACTATGCGAACAGAAAATTTTTCCGAGACAAAAAAAATGTTGATGATTAAATGATGATAGTTACTTAAACGGAATCCCGAAGATTATAGTGAACCGGGAATTTTAAAAAATAATTTAGCATGAGTTATTTAATGCTAATTACCTAATAATGCTTTCTCCTCTTCTCTAATCCGCACTCTTAGCAATAACAAGTTCAATATTGAGAAAATAATCATGGTAAAGTATAAACCAAATCCTAATGGTATCAACAAAAATTCCAGTATCACTATAGCGTAATTAGGATGTCTAAAGTATCTGTATAAACCTTTACGTACAAGCTCTCTTCCTTTAATTACAAGTATTTTCGTATTCCAGTATTTTCCTAATGAAATAAAAATTGAAATCCTGAAAATCTGAACTATGAAAAATAATATTAATGCCCAGAGAATTGTTCCGGAGTAATCAGATAAATTGTATTCGGCAATCAGCGAAATAAAAAACCCAGTATGAAGAATAATGAAATACTTATAATGCTCAGCGCCATATTCTTCGGCTCCCTCGCTTCTTAGCCATCTTTCGTTTCGTTTAGCAATGAATAATTCAACTAATCTGACAATAATGATAAATAAAATAAAATAATAAAACATATATCTATTTGTTTTTCATTTTCAACAAACACATCTCGGATGAAAATCCCGGTCCTAAAGAGATTAATAAACCATATCCATCTGTAAATCCATCGCTCAGAAATTTTTCCAATACATACAATACAGAAACACTTGACATATTTCCGAATTTTCTCAGTATTTCTCTGGAATTGAAAACCTTATCGGTATTTAAACCTAATGAGTCAATATATGCCTGAATAACTTTTGCTCCGCCCGGATGTGCTATGAAATTTTCTATGTCCGAAATTCCAATTCCATTATTTCTTAAAAAAGATTCAATATCAGGTTTTACATTATCTCTTACAATTGTCGGAATATCTTTTGAAAATACAACTTTAAATCCGTCATCAAGAAATTCCCATCCCATTACATCTTCAGAATCATAATACAATCTGCTTTGAGAACTTAGTATTTCTACATCAAATTTAATATCAAATCTATTCGAAGATTTATCTCCCGCTACTATAATACTTGCTATTCCGTCTGAAAATAAACTGGTAGCTACAAAATTGCTCTTGCTTAAATCATTTCTCCTGAAAGTCAGTGAACATAATTCCGCTGCAATAACCAGCACTATAGCATTAGGATTGGATTTCGCAATCATATTTGCTTTTGCTATTCCGCTCACACCTCCTGCACAACCTAATCCCCATATCGGGTATCGGTTTATATTCGGATTCATTTTCAGTGAATTTACAATAGAAGCGTCCAAAGAAGGGGTACTCAATCCCGTAGTATTTATAAAAATAATATCAGTTATCTCGTCTAACTTAAGTCCTGTTTCAGAAATATTTTCTTTTATTAATTCAATTGATTTTTTTAATGCGATTTCTCTGAACAGGTTATTCTTCAAAGAGAATGGATTATCTTTTTGAAAAAATTCAATCGGTATGCAAAAATTTCTTTCTTCGATACCTGAATTATCAAATACTTCCAGAAGTTTATCAATATTAGGATATACATCTTCAAACAAATATCCCGAATATTGCTTTGTATCACTCTGCTTTAATTTATGCTCAAATACTGCTTTTTTTATATTGATTATTTTACTCATTGATTATTTTATTTTCTAAAACACAGCTTTAAGGTTATTAATTACAATTAAATTCTTATTCACTATGAAAGTACTGTTATATTAAATATTTATTTAATATAATTCATTTTCGGAATTGAGTACATTACTCAAAATTGCTATATTAATTTTTTTGATAATTATACTGAGAATAGTTGAAAATTACCCCCAAACTCCGTCTATTCGATACCATTATGGTCGTTGTGAGTCTCGTCATTGGAATCGGAATCTTTCGCACTCCTGCAATCGTTGCTAAAGATACCGGCTCACCGGAAATGTTCTTCCTCGCATGGCTTACCGGCGGATTCATCTGTCTCATTGGCGGACTTACTTTTGCTGAAATCGGAGCCCGTAAACCTTTTGCAGGCGGATTCTATAAAGTAGTATCCGAAGCTTATCACCCTGCATTTGCATTTATGATTAACTGGCTTGGTGTTATTATAACTGTCAGTGCTACCTTTGCCGCCGTTGCTTTTATTGCTTCAGAATATCTTATCAAATCAATAGGGGATTTCATTCCATTTATAAATTATCAATCACTGTCATCTGAGAACGGAATTAAAATTACTGCTTCAATTATTACTTTTTTTCTTTTTTTCATCAACTACATCGGCATTAAATCCGGTTCCCGTCTGCTCAATTTTATCACTGTTCTCAAAATTGCAATCATTTTAATCTTCGCTGTTTCTGCTTTTTTCACATCCTCTCCGAATAAAGTTAGCACATCTACAGTAACTTCAAATGCAAATTTCATCTCTGCTTTATTCGGCTTCTTTATCGGATTGCGTGCAGTCTTTTTCACTGTCGGCGGCTATCAACTCACAACCAATCTCGCCGCTGATGTAATTGAACCCAAAAGAAATCTTCCTAAAGCTATTATAACAGGTGTTATCGCAGTAATTGCTTTATACCTGTTAATAAATATTGGTTATTATAAACTTCTCGGATTTAATGGTATTGCAAATTCAAACCTCATCGCCGCAGATATGGCTGATATTATTTTCGGTTCAGCCGGAAGTAAGATAATCTCGATGGCTATCTTCATATCTGCCGCAGGTTTCCTGAATGCAACCATTTTGTATATTCCACGAACTTATCACGCTATGGCAGAGGATTGCATTATACCCGCAATATTTAAAAAAGTAAATCTGAAAACTCAGGTTCAGGAATTTGTTTTAATATTTATGTTTATATTGATTTTATTTTTTACTTTCACACTTGGAAAGTTTGATAGTGTTCTTAATGTTATTATGTTTAATGATTCGCTTGTTATCGCAGTTACTGCTTCAACTCTTTTTATTTTCAGATATCGTTCATCCAAGGATAAAATCCAATTTGATGGATTTAAAACTCCTTTTTATCCTATACTTCCCGCAATATTTATTTTATTTCTTCTTATAGTGTCATTTTTCTCTTTCAAAGAAGATTTATTATCAGGATTATTGAGTTTGTTAGTTTTATCCCTCAGCTTTCCGCTCTTTTTTATTTTCAGATACATAAACAAAAAAAGGTTGCCAAATTAATTTAACAACCTTTTTTTAAAAAATAAAAAGATAATGTTATTTCAGAACTACCATTTTTCTGGTAAGTATAACATCCCTTGTTTCCAATGTGTAAAAATATACTCCTGAAGAAATATCCGAAGAATTAAATTCAATTAAATAAGAACCAGGACTATAAGTTCCGTTAACTAATACTTTTATTTTTCTTCCTCTTACATCATATATATTAATTTTTACATCAGATTTTTCGCTGATATTGAACCTTATATTTGTTTTGGGATTAAATGGATTAGGATAGTTTTGTTCCAACTCATAAGTAAAGGGAATTTTTTCCTGTTCGACATAAGTTCCTGAAAATGCTATTGCATTAACAGATTTATAATTAGTATTTCCAACCGCAGTTGCAAGAAAAGTTGTTGTATCATATTTCAGCAAAACACCATTTTGATTCCCGAGGCCTGAAAGTCCAAAAAGATTTCCTTTGGTATCAAAAGCTATTGAAGGTGTTAAAGTAAATCCCGGATTATTTAAAAATTCCGCTTCAGCAGTTTCTTTATTTATTCTGTATATTTTATTATTAAGAGATACACCATACATCTTACCATTCAAAGGGTTAATTGCGATGCTGTATAAATTTGAAATTCCTGTATTCCCAATATAAACTGTATCATTACCGGAATATTTGTATAATTTCCCGTCTCTTTTGGCTAAATATAAAAGCCCATAATTATCATAATCTATTCCATATACTTCCCCAAGCGGTATAGTTAAATAAGGATAAGCATCACCTTCTTTAGCATTTATATTCAATAATGTTGTTGAGGTTGAACTTGAAATAAATCCGCGAACAAAATTATATTTTCTATCTATCGCTATTCCTCTGATTTCAGTGTATCCTGAATTTCCAATTACAGTTCCTGTTCCGCTATATTTATCGAGTTTTAAAAATACTCCCGATGATTGCTGGCCTGTTACTGCATACAATGTAGTATCAGAAGCTCTGAAAATGTTATAACTCTTGCCTGTAACAGGTATTAACTTCTGTCCTGAGTTTGTTTCAAGTAATATGTTTTCCTTTTTAGTTATAGTTCCAAGATAAGATGGAGTAAACATCAGATTCAAAGTATAAGTCTGATTATATCCCAGTTTAATAGGGAAATTGATTACTCCAGAATATGAGAAATCATTGTCAGTTGATGAAATTGAAGAAATCCTTAATATATCACTTCCGAGATTACTCAGTTTAATCTGCTTATTTAAAGAGGTCCCTAAACCCAATGTCCCAAAATTTACAGTATCTATATCAGTTGCAAAGTAATTACCGCTGAAAGGTACCATCCTTATCATAGCTATCTGTGATGCCCAGGTATTAAGGCTTTTTTCCGCATATTGGGAAATCAACCAGATACTGTTCCTGTCTGAT
>Ga0073934_10008152_pt1 | contig 14142 bp, 15 predicted proteins | sample LarsenN4metaG_FD_76834 | JGI IMG/M metagenome (GOLD analysis project Ga0073934, IMG submission 76834) | Hot spring sediment bacterial and archeal communities from British Columbia, Canada, to study Microbial Dark Matter (Phase II) - Larsen... ...
AGGAGGGCAAGGCCATCATCTGGCGCGGGCCCATGATCGGCAAGGCGCTCACCCAGTTCCTGGGCGACGTCGAGTGGGGCGACCTGGACTACCTGATCGTGGACCTGCCGCCGGGAACGGGCGACGCCCCCATGTCGCTGGCCCAGCTCATCCCCCTCACAGGCGTGGTCGTGGTGATGACGCCCCAGGACGTGGCCCAGGAGATCGCCAACAAGGCCATCATCATGTTCCGAATGATGGCCCAGTCAACCGGCCGGGAGATCCCCATCCTCGGGGTCGTGGAGAATATGAGCGGCTTCATCTGCCCGCGCTGCGGCCAGGAGTCCGCGCTCTTCCGCAAGGGCGGCGGCCAGCGCGCCGCCAGCCGCCTGGGCGTGCCCTTCCTGGGCGCCATCCCCATCGATCCAGCCATCTGCCTCAGTGGCGACGCGGGCCAGCCCGCCATCCTGGCGGACCCCGAATCCCGCCAGGCCGATGCCTTCCGCCACATCGCCGGCCAAGTGGCAGCCCGCGTCAGCACCCTCACCCTGGCGGGAGTTCCCTAGACGCCCATGGCTGGAGCCACTGCCCCCTGCGGACGCCTGCTGGGCGCGCACATGCCCACCGCGGGCGGAATCTCCAATGCCGTGACCCGGGGCCACGAGATCGGATGCACCGCCCTCCAGGTCTTCACGGCAAGCCCGCGCCAGTGGACCCACAAGCCCCTGGAGCCCGAGGCCGTTGAAGCCTGGCGCCAGGCCTGCAGGTCCACGGGCATGGGATTCACCGTCGCCCACGACTCCTATCTGATCAACCTGGCCGCGCCCGATCCTGTCATCCTGGAAAAGTCGGTGGATGCCTTCCAGGCCGAGCTCCACCGGGCGGCGGCGCTGGAGATCCCCTGGGTCGTCACCCACATGGGCGCGCACATGGGCATCGGAGAGGAGGCCGGCCTGGACATCCTCTGCGAGAGCCTCCGACGGATCCTGCGGGCGACCGACGGCCTCCCCGTTGGAATCGCCCTGGAGACCACCGCGGGCCAGGGCACGGGGCTCGGCCACACGTTCGAGCAGATCGCCCGCGTGGTGGAGGGGTGCGCCGGCCATCCACGGATCGGCGTCTGCCTGGACACCTGCCACATCTTCGTCGCGGGCTGCGACATTCGGGACCAGGAGGCCTACGAGTCGACCCTCGCGCGATTCAGCCGGGTGATCGGCCTGGAGAGGCTGAAGGTCATCCACGCCAACGACGCCAAGAAGCCGCTGGGCAGCCGGGTGGACCGCCACGCCCACATCGGTGAGGGGGAGATCGGAACCGAAGCCTTCCGGCGTCTGGTGAACGACCCCCGGCTCGCAGGCATCCCCATCATCATCGAGACGCCGGACGCGGAAACCATGCACGCGGTGAACCTGCGCAGGCTGCGGGAGCTGTGCTCGCACGGCGACGCCGGTCCCGGCGAGGGGCCGCCCTACACCGAACCCCTGAATCCTGCCGCGCCGCGCATCCAGGACGGCGGGGGGACGGCGCGATCGAAGAGCGGACGACCATGATAGTCAAGGTGCTGTGCTTCGGGCACTACGCGGACCACTGGCCCGGCGAGCAGCCCCTGGAGGTGGCGGCGGGCAGCACGGTGGCGGACCTGGCCGCCCAGGTCGCGGCCCGCGATCCCCGGCTCAAGGGGATACGGGACATCTGCCGGGCAGCCGTCAACGAGGAGTATGCGCCGTCAGGTCAGGTTCTGCGCGACGGGGATGTGGTGGCTTTCATCCCGCCCATGAGCGGCGGGTAGCGGCTGCATCCTGGCGCTCGCTGCCCGTAGAATGCTCGTGCGGGATTGCCCCGTGGGCGCGCCACGCCGGGGTGCGCCAGCGCCGCCGCCTGCGCTTCTGGCGCCGAGCCCTGGGCGGGACAGGCGCGCCGCCCAGCGCCCGCGCCTGAACCCTGCGATTCACCTGCCAGCAGCCAGCCATGCACACATTGCGAACCACAACGCTTCTGGCCGCGTGGGCCGCGCAGAGCGCGGCCCACGCGGCCGCCGCCACCAGCCCCACCCGGGTGGCCTCCGGACCCCTCCCGGACCGCCTGAAGGTCGCCTGGCGCTTCAAGACCGGCGGACCCGTCACCTCCTCCGCGGCCATCGCCGCCGGGCGCGTCTACATCGGCTCCAGCGACGGGCGCATCTACGCCCTGCGCCTCTCCGACGGCAGGCGCCTCTGGAGCTTCAAGACCGGCGACATCGTGGAGGCGCCCGTCACCGTGGCGGGCTCCGCGGTCCTCGCCGGATCGGTGGATGGACACCTGTACTGTCTGGACGCCGCCACGGGCAGGCTCCGCTGGAAGCACCGCACCGACGACAAGATCATGGGCGGAGCGGCCGTGGCACAGGCGCCGGGAGGCCGGGGCACCTGGGTCCTCGTGGGAAGCTACGACAACCGTGTGCACTGCGTGGACCTGGCCAGCGGCAAGCCGGTCTGGACCTACGAAACCGACAACTACGTGAATGGGACGCCCGCCGTGGGCCAGGGGCGCGTCATGTTTGGCGGCTGCGACGGGCTCCTCCATGTGGTGGACCTGGCCACGGGCAAGCGCATCCGGGCCATCGAGGTGGGAGAGTACATCGCCGGGTCGGCCACGGTGGAGGGCGATCTGGCCTACCTGGGGCACTACGGCCATGAGGTGGTCGCGGTCAACACCGCCACAGGCAGGGTCCTCTGGCGCTACCGGGACCGGAGCTTCCCGTATTTCGCCACGCCCGCGGTCACTCCGGACCGCGTGGTCATCGGAGGGCGCGACAAGCGGGTGCACTGCCTGCACCGCGCCACCGGAAAGGCCGTGTGGACGTTCCGCACGCGCGGCAAGGTGGACAGCTCGGCCACAGTCTGCGACGGCAAGGTGGTGGTGGGCTCGGAAGACGGGCGGCTCTACATCATCGGGCTGGCCGATGGCAAGGAGCGCTTTGCCCACAACATCGGCGCACCCATAATCAGCTCCCCCGCCGTCGAAGCGGGCACGGTGGTCGTCGGCGCCAACGATGGCTTCGTCTATGCATTCCGCGCGGCGGGTCAGGCTGCGGGGGCTGTCCGCCCCTGATGCTCCGCATAGATGCGCTCCACGGCTGGAAGCAGCGAGTTCGAGCTCACCGGCTTGGTTAGGAAGCCGCACGCGCCGGCTTCCAGGGCCCTGCGGCGGGTCTCCTCGTCCGAGTAGGCCGTCACCACGATCACGCAGACGGGATCGCCGCCCTGGAGCCTCCGGATCGATTCGATCCCGTTCATGGCGGGCAGGTTCAGGTCCATGGTGACGATGTCAGGCCGGCACCTCCGGATCACCTTCACGGCCTCCACGCCGTCGGCCGCGCTGCCGCAAACCTCCAGGCCGGCCTTCTCGAAGGCCCTGGCCATCTGAAGAAAGGTGAGGGCCTCGTCCTCGCAGATCACCACCCGCTTGCCCAGGAGCGGGCTGGCGCCATCAGTCTCCCCGCGATTCGCCAAGTCATCCTCCCGCAGTCTGTCCAGTGCAGCTGCCCCGATGACGGACGGACCGTCCGCCCCAATAGTTCCCCTCGGCACGCCTAGCGTGCCAGCCAGCCGCCGTCAACCGGCAGGATGGCGCCGTGCACATACGCCGCGGCATCCGAGGCCAGAAACACGATGGCCCCCCGCAGGTCCCGCGGCTCACCCCAGCGCCCCGCGGGAATCCGCGCCAATACCTCGGCGGATCGGTCCGGGTCCGCGCGCAGCCGCTCCGTGAGCGCCGTGGCAAAGTACCCGGGTGCCACGGCGTTCACATGGATGCCATGGGGTGCCCACTCGCAGGCCAGCGCCCGCACGAGTCCGGCCAGGCCGCTCTTGGCCGCCGTGTACGGGGCGGCCCGCCACCCGCCCTGGAAGGAGAGCATGGAGGCAATGTGGATGATCCGTCCCCCCAAACCGGCGCCAATCCACCGCCGCCCTGCCGCCTGGCTCAATAGGAAGGCAGCCGTCAGGTCCACCTGGACCACGTCGCGCCAGTCGGCCTCGGAGATCTCCTCGGCGGGACCCCGCCGAATGATCCCCGCCGCGCACACCACCACGTCCAGACGCCCCAGCCGCTCCGCGGCATCTGCCACCAGCGACGCCGCCCCGCTGGCATCCAGCATGGAGAAGTCGCAGCGGACCTGCACCGCCCGCCGGCCCGCCGCCTCCACGAGCCCCGCGGCGTCCTCCACCGCCTCCCGGTCCAGCAGTGCGACGTCCGCTCCCGCTTCCGCAAGCGCCGCCGCGGCCTCCCTGCCGATCCCCCGGGCGGCGCCCGTCACCAGCGCCGCCCTGCCGTCCAGCCGAAACAAGTCCAGCACCATCAGTAGCACAGGTCCTGCGGCGCGAGACCCTCGCGCCGGCAGAAGGCCAGATAGCGGTCCAGCTTGGTGTAGACGTCGTCCTGCCAGATCACCCGGTCCTCGTCGTCCAGGTACTGGATCACCCCCTCCAGCAGAAACAGGGTCACCATCTCCCCGGCGCCGTCCACCACCAGGGTGTGGATGTCTCCAGGCGGCTCAAAGACGAAGGTCCCAGGACGGGCCACCCACTCGCGCTCCAGGTAGCGCCAGCTGCCCTGCAGCACGTACCCCAGCACCTGTCCGCCCGTGTGGCGATGGCGGTTCACCCGTCCGCCGCCCGTCACCTTGAGCACGTTCACCCAGCGGCCGGTCCGCAGGTCGAACCGCAGGGGCTTGAACCAGACCCGCTCGCCCTGGGGCACCCAGGGGATCGAGTCGCTCTGCACCGCCCTGTCGGGGATGCCCAGGGCAGCGAGCGATTCGGGGAGCTGGAGGGCGTCGGCCATGGATCAGGCTCCTTCTCGTCCGGAGAGCCTCCGGACCAGGGCAGGCAGGTCGAAGAGGCTGGTCAGCACGACGGGGAACTCCGCGGGCGGGGAGCCTGGCTCCATGCGGGCCTGCGCCACGCGCGCGCCCGCCTCCTCCGCCCAGTCCAGGCACATGGCCTGGTCATCCACCACAATCGCCTGGGACGGGTGGATCCGGCAGGCGTGGAAGATCCGCGCGTAGAACTCCGGCCCCTCCTTGGCGCAATCCACCAGGTCCGGACCGAACTTGTTCTCCGTGTAGCTCTCGCTCCCCGTGCCCAGGAGGGCCGCGTACAGGTATTCGGAATCCTGGGATGAGGCGATCTGGGTGCGCACGCCGTCCTCGAAAAGCTGTCGGAGACCCTCGCAGGCGCCCGGAAAAGCGGCGTTGCACGCCGTGAGCGCGTCGAACTGCACGCGTCTGGCGTAGTCCGCCAGGGGCTCCCCCTCCGGCAGCGGGCGGCCCATGCGTTGGAAGATGGAGGCTGCGGCCCGAGCCCGCTCCTCCTCAAGCCACGCCGCGTAGCCCGCCAGCGGGTTGCCGGCAAACCGCTCCACATAGCGGTGCAGGCTCTCCTGAAGCGCCGGGCGGATGGCGTCTGACCACTCGGTCTCAGTGCCCCCGTGCTCCTGGGCCAGCAGCAACGCCAGCTCGGCCACATACTGCCGGCCGTGCTCCTCGAAGTCGCTCAGCGTGTCGTCGAAGTCAAGGAAGACAAACGTGGGTTCCGCCATCGGCTCTCGATCCCGCTGCACCGATCAGCCCGTGGGCCACGCACTTGCGGTGGAACTGCTCCAGCGCCTTCAGATGGGCCGGGCCCAGATCGTACTGCATGACGTTGAGAAAATAGTCTCGCACGCGGTCCAGCGGAAGGCACATGCGGGCCGCCCAGGTCTCGGAGAGGGATTCGAGGCGGGCCACCCCCCATTCCTTCGCCCGATGGAGCACCTGTTCCAGGGACCCGAGCGGCGCCTCGGGCCGGGCCAGCCACGCCGCGTAGACGAAGGGCAGTCCCGTCAGAGCCTTCCACTCCGCACCCAGGTCCGTCACGTGCGCGGCCGCCTCCTGGAACAGCCGCAGGTCGCCGATCAGGAGGGCCGCGTCGTGGGAGGCGAGCATGGCGTCCAGGTCCGGCGCGTGGGGGTGCCACCGCGGCGAGATGCCGTGACGCTCCGCGAGCAGGATCCGCAACAGCGCCGTGGACGTGAGCGAGCTGGTGTCCAGGGCCACCGAGCGGATCTGGGCGAGCGGCACCTTGGAGAACAGGCGCACGCTCTTCACCGGGCCGTCCGCCGAGATGGAGATCCCGGGAATGAGCCGCAGCCGCGAATGGACGAACAGGTCGAAGACCGAGACCAGGGCCACGTCCACGTCGCCGCGGTCCAGCATGAGCGCCAGCTCGGAAGGCACGGCCTGCACAATCTTCGCGTCCGCGTCACACTGTTCCGAGTGGAACCAGTCGATGAGCGGCTTGGCATTCAGATACGGGACGGTGCCGATTCGCATGTCTCAAACCCGGCGCATGGCGCCGGCTGCCCCACGGTCGCCTGTCATCGAGGCAGTCGCAGTCCTTCTCTGGTTCTGTCGGTCAATGCCGCACAGTCGCCTCTTGCCCTCGCGCTTCGCGATCCGGCTTCTCAGAGAACCCGGTCCAGGAGCACGAACCCGAACAACAGCACGCTGATCCATCCGTTCAGCGTGAAGAAGGCCGTGTTCACCCGGCTCAGGTCGTCGGGCGAGACGATGGAGTGCTCGTAGGCGATAAGCCCTCCGGCCAGCGCGACTCCCGCGAAGTACGCGCCGCCGAGCCCTGCCCCCAACCCTGCCATCGCCAGCAGCCCGATCATGGCCGCGTGCATCCACCGCGACACCGCCAGCGCCCGCCCCTTCCCCAGCCGCCTCGGCAGCGAGTGGAGGCCCGCCCGCGTGTCAAAGTCCACGTCCTGCAGCGCGTAGATGATGTCGAAGCCGCCGATCCAGAGCATGACCGCCGCGCCCAGCAGGAGCGGGGTCGCATCCAGCCGGCCCGTCACGGCGATCCAGGCGCCGATGGGGGCGATCCCGATGCCAAAGCCCAGCGCGCAGTGGGCCAGGGAGGTGACGCGCTTGGTGTAGGAGTAGCCCAGAATCGCCAGCAGCGCGAGGGGAGACAGGGCCAGGCAAAGCGGATTCAGCATGGCCGCCGCCAGCACGAAGAGGGCGATTGAGGCGAGCGTGAAGGCCCAGACCTGTCCCACTGTGAGCAGGCCCGCGGGAATCGCCCGGGAGGCCGTGCGGGGATTCGCCGCGTCGAACTCCCTGTCCACGATGCGGTTGAAGGCCATGGCCGCGCTGCGGGCGCCCACCATGGCCGCGATAATCCACGACACCGTGGCGCCCGACGGCAGCCCGCCGGGCAGCGTCTTCGATGCCAGAACCGTGGAGATGAGGGCGAACGGCAGGGCAAAGACCGTGTGCTCGAACTTGATCATCTCAAGGATGATCCGGAGCCGGCCGGCCGGCCCTGCCGGCGCTATTCTGGAAACTGCCATTGGGGCATCACCTTCTGGTTCACGCCCAGCCGCTGGAGGATCCGGGCCACCACGGTGTCCACGAGATCCTCGATTGTCGTCGGACGGGTGTAGAACGCCGGAGCGGCCGGCATGATCGTGGCCCCGGCCTCCGCCAGGCGCGTCAGGTTGCGCAGGTGAATCAGGTTCCACGGCGTCTCACGCACCACGAGCACCAGCGGCCGCCCCTCCTTCAGGCACACGTCCGCCGCGCGGGTGAGCAGGTCGTCCGAAACGCCATGGGCGATGCGGCCCGCCGTGCCCATGGAGCAGGGCACCACCACCATGCCGTCGTGGCGATACGATCCGCTGGCCGGAGGGGAGAAGTAGTCCTTGGGATCGAGCAGCGCGATCCGCGGCTCGCTCCGGCCCAGCAGGGCCTCCACCGTGGGGCGGGACCGATCGACCGCCCGGCCAAGCTCCGTCTCCACCACCTGCAGGGCGTGGGGCGAGGCGATCAAGTGGATGGTCCCGAAGTGGCCGCAGGCGTGCTCCAAGAACCGGATGCCGTAGATGGCTCCGCTGGCGCCCGTCATTCCCACAACGATTCGCCCGGTCACGCGCCCACCAGCTCCACATCCTCCAGACTGCCCGACCGCCCCTTCCGCCCCAGCCCATCCGCTCCTCCGACCGGGCGCCACCCCACCGCTGCCTGCCGCCGCAACGGTGCCCGGGCGCCAGGGCCAGGGCGGCCACCTGCTTCGATGGAAGCCGGCTCCGTCCCCCAGTGCTGCCGCGCTCCCGGAAAGGGCTCCACCCGTCCCGCCTCTCCCGGGGATCTGGCCGGATGGCCCTCCGCTCCAGCCCGGCCACCGCCTCCGGAGCCAGTGTAGTATACGTCTCTGCGATGCGGATGAGAAGTGCCCACCGCGTCTGCCCGGGCGCTGTCGGCGGCCGCCGTCCGCTGGCGTGCTCTCGGCATGGCCGCGTCAGCCCCCGTCTCCCGCGTGGGCCCGGCCCGAAGCGCCGCCAGCCGCACGGGCGAGGTCGGCCCGCGCCAGCCTCAGCGCCACCAGCCCGCACGCCACGCCCAGGAGCGCCCCGCCGATGACGTCCAGAGGCCAGTGGCTCGCCAGGTAAATCCGCGAGAAGGCCACCACAGCCGCCAGCGCCCAGAGGCCCGCCGCAACTCTCAGTCGGCGGCGGCTCCGAAGCGCAAGTCCCGTGAATACCGTCGCCAGCGCAACTGTCGTTGCCGTGTGCCCGGACGGGAATCCCCGCACCTTCAGCGGATACACTCCCGGCACAGTGCGCACCCGCGCATCGAGCAGGCGGCCCTGGGCGCGTTGCCGCTCATAGAACCACCAGGGCCGCTCCCGGGGAATCTGCTTGAGCGCTGTCGCCGCCAGCCCGCTCAGCGCGAGGGCAAGCAGGAGCGGCCACAGCCAGCCAGCCCGGGCGCGGAGGAGCGGCACCACACCGCGCACCCCTCCGGCTGCCCACTCCAGCGCCAGCGCGGCAGCGAACAGCAGCGCCGCCCAGGGGCTCCGCTCGGTGATGGCCAGGCCGATCCCCATCCCCAGTCCCCCGGCGACCGCGGCGGCGGCCAGCGCGGTGCGGCGCCCCGCCTCCTGGAGGCGCACGCCCATCCAGACGGCTGCCGCGACCGCCAGCGCGGCCTGCACGTACCCCAGGCCCAGGTCCGTCGCCAGCGGCATCAGCCGGTCCAGAACCGGATGGGCCGTGTGCCGGTTCAGCCAGAGGAAGGCCGCCCGGTCCCATTCCGTAAGCGCGTGCAGCAGGTCACCCACCGAAGAGCCGGCCCAGAAGGAATCCCAGCACACCGCCCGCCGTGAGCTTGAGGAGCAGATCCAGCCCGGGAGACGACGCCCACTGGAGCGCGTGCGCCCGCTTGGTCCGCTCAGGCGGCGCCAAGCGAAGCCGCGTCAGCGGGACCGTCTCCACAGCGCCGTCCAGGCGGTACACCACTTTCACGCGCTCCTTCTCGGCGTCCCAGGTGCGCACGCGGGCGGCGTACCAGCTGTCATCTCCCTTCCAGCACGCGCTCACGATCGTCCCCGGCGTGAGCGAGAAGGGATGGAGGTCGCGCGCCTGGCACTCCGCATGCCCTCCGGCGGCGAACCGGACCTGAGCCGTGCCGCCCTGGACGGACTCGACCGTGGCCGGATACAGGAAGCCGTCGGCGGCCGGCGCAAACACCCGCTGGCCCGGCTCCACATCCGCCGCGTGGAGGTTCAGGTGCTCCCGGAGCGCCTGCAGGGCGGCCTCCTGCGGCACCCCCATTTCCACCATGGCGCGCAGACAGGAATCGTAGGAGGCCTCCAGGCTGCCCGCGCTGGCGGACGCCGCCGCGATCTCCTCCGCCCTGCGGGTGACCGCCCGCAGCTCTTCCTCAGAGAGCCCTAGGTTCTGCATGGCTGCTCAGAATCAGGCGTTCGGGGCCCCCAGCCCTCCGTGTACGCGCGGACGGCGCCCTGCGCAACGGCGCTCCCAGCCTCCCCGCACAGCCGCGCCAGACGGCCCGCCCTAGAGCCCCAGCTGGTCCCAGATGGCGTCGATCTTCCGCTTCACTTCCGGCGACATGGTGATGACGTCGGGCCAGGGGCGGCTGAATCCCTCTTCCGGAAGCTTCCGGGTGCAGTCGAAGCCGATCTTCGACCCGAACCCCATGGCGCGGGAGGAGTGGTCCAGCACATCGATGGGTCCGCGCGTGACCAGCATGTCGCGCTCAGGATCGATGTTGTTGGATAGGCGCCAGATGCACTCGCCCAGGTCCTGGACATTGGCATCCTGATCGAACACGAAGATCATCTTCGTGAACATGAGCTGTCCCAGTCCCCAGAGCGCGCTCATCACCTTGAACGCATGGCCAGGCCAGCGCTTCCGGATGGAGACGAAGGCCATGTTGTGGAAGCACGCCTCCACCGGCAGGTTCATGTCCACAATCTCCGGGATCATGACACGCACGATGGGAAGGAAGATGCGCTCCACGGCCTTGCCCATCCAGCCGTCCTCCATGGGTGGCACGCCCACGATGGTGGCCGGGTAGACGGGGCTGGCCCTCTGGGTGATGGCAGTCACGTGGAAGACGGGATAGGGCTCGGGAAGGGTGTAGAAGCCGGTGTGGTCTCCAAAGGGACCCTCGGGGCGGCGCTCCGCGGGGTCCACTCTGCCCTCCAGCACAATCTCCGCGTCCGCGGGCACCTTCACGTCGATGGTCTTGCAGGGGACGAGCTCCACCGCCTGCCGACGCAGGAATCCGGCGAACAGCATCTCGTCGATCACGGGGGGGAGCGGGGCGATGGCGCTGAAGATGACGGCGGGGTCGCTGCCAAGCGCCACGGCCGCCTGGATGGGCTGGCCCTTCTCCTCGCTCCGACGATGGTGCTCTGCGCCCACCTTGTGGAGCTGCCAGTGCATGCCGGTGGTGTTCCGGTCGTAGATCTGGATGCGGTACATGCCCACGTTCCGCTTCCCGGTGGCGGGGTCGTGGGTGAAGACGAGGGGCAGTGTGATGAACGGCCCGCCGTCCTGCGGCCAGCAGTGGAGGACGGGGAGCTGCGTCAGGTCCACCTCCTCCCCCGTGCGGACCACTTCCTGGCAGGGCGCGCTGGAGACAGTCCTGGGTGGCACGGAGGCCAGGCGGCCCAGCTTGGGGAGCATCTGGAGCTTTCCCAGAAGCCCGGCCGGGACGTCGGGCTTGAGGAGGTCCTCGATCTCGCGGGCGATCTCCTCCACATCCTCAACGCCCAGGGCCAGGGCCATCCGCCGCCGGGAGCCCATGGTGTTGATGGCCACGGGGATGCTGTGCCCGACCGGCTTTTCGATGAGCAGTGCCCTGCCGCCGCCGGGGGACTTCATCATCCGGTCGGCCACCTCCGTGATCTCCAGGTAGGGGCTGAGGGGGACCGTGATCCGGCGGAGTTCGCCCTCGCGCTCCAGGCGCCGCAGGAAGTCCTGGAATCCGTTGTAGGCCATGCGGGGAGTATACCTGCGCGGTCCGTCTCCGCGCCGGAGACCCCGGCCGCCCTCGCGCCCGCCATCCCACGCTTCTGGTGCCTGTGCCCGGCGGGCGCGCTGTTCGGAGGTCCATGCCCGGGGGAGGGTCCCTCGCAGGCTGGCACGGCCGTGCGGGCCGCCTCCGCTCCACCGTGGCCGCCACGCGCCGCGGCCGGCATGGCTGCCCGGTCCGGCCCCAGGCCACCGCCGGTGTGAGCGTACAAATGACGGGTTGAGGAATCGCCGAGTAATGGACTACAATATCCAGAATGTGGACGGCCGCTCCCCACGGGGCGCGCCGCCGGGAGGAAGGACGCTTAATGGGGCATCGAGAGCCGCAAAGACGCGGGAGGGGTGGGCTGGCGTTGGCGGTCGCCACCGCGCTCTGCCTGCCGGCAGCGGGCGGAGCGCTCCTTCAGCTCCCGCCCGAGAGCGAAGGCGAGGCCATCGCCTACCGGACCTCCCGGCCCACGGATCCGGTAGCCCGCCTCGCCGAAGACCTGGAAGCGGGCCGGGCCAGCCTGGCCTGGAGCGGGAAAAATGGCTACCTCTCTGCCTTGCTCCAGGCCCTGGGCGTCCCCGCCTCCTCCCAGATGCTGGTCTTCTCCAAGACCAGCTTTCAGCGCGAGCTGATCGCGCCCCACACGCCCCGCGCCATCTATTTCAACGACGATGTCTACGTGGGGTGGGTGCCCGGCGGGCGCGTCGTGGAAATCTCCGCCGCCGACCCGCGCCTGGGCGGAACCTTCTACGCCCTGGACCAGCGCCGCTCCTCCCGGCCCCGAATCGCGCGGCAAACCGATGAGTGCCTCCAATGCCATGAATCCGCGCTGACGCGGGGCGTGCCGGGCCATGTGATCCGGTCGGTCTTCAGCGACCCGTCTGGCGCACCCATCCTCTCGGCCGGAAGTTACGTGACCACGCACGAGAGCCCGCTGGAGGAGCGCTGGGGGGGCTGGTACGTCACCGGCACCCACGGCAGCCAGCGCCACCTGGGGAACCAGGTCTTCCGGTCGGCGGCCCAGGCCGCCCGCCCGAGCCTGGACGCGGGCGCCAACGTGACGGACCTCCGGAAGCGATTCGACTCCACCCGCTATCTCACGCCGCACAGCGACATCGTGGCGCTCCTGGTGGCCGAGCACCAGACCCACGTCCACAACCTGATCGCCCGGGCGGGTTATGGGGTGCGCGCCGCTCTGCACTCTGAGCGCATGCTGAATCGCGAACTGGGACGTCCCGAATCCCACCGCTCTGAAAGCACGGCCGGCCGCATCCGCGCCAGCGTGGAGCCGCTGGTGCGCGGCCTCCTGTTCTCAGGAGAGGCGCCGCTGGCCGCCCCCGTCAGGGGCACCTCCGGATTCGCCGGAGAGTTTGCGCGCCGGGGTCCGCGCGATTCCCGCGGCCGCTCCCTCCGCGACCTGGACCTGGCGCGCCGGCTCTTCCGCCACCCCTGCAGCTACCTCATCTACTCACGCGCCTTCGACGGGCTGCCTCCGGAGGCGAGGGAGCAGGTGTACCGCCGCATGTGGGACGTTCTGGAGGGCCGGGACACGGGCGCCGAATGGGCCCACCTCACGCAGTACGACCGGGATTCCATCCGTGCCATCCTGCTGGAGACCAAGCCCGAGTTCGCCCGATTTCGCCCGGAAGCCAGTGTACGGCCCGCCCCGACCAGCGCCCCGGAGGCGGCCCGGGCGCGCTGACCGGCGCCCGCCCGCCATCAGCCCCCGCGGGGGCCTCAGTTCTTGCCGCCGGTGGTGGCGATCCCCTGGATGAAGGTGCGCTGGGCGAAGAAGAACAGCAGGATGATCGGCAGCGTGAAGAGAGTGGCTGCCGCCATGAGCTGCGTCCACTGGCCCCCGTAGGCGCTCAGGAACTGCTGGAGCCCATAGGCCAGCGTATAGCGGGACGGGTCGTTGATGTAAAGGAGTGGGCCGAAGAAGTCGTTCCAGGTGCCCAGAAACTGGAAGAGCGCGCACGTGGCCAGCGCGGGCTTGGCCAGCGGCAGCGCCATGCGCGCGAAGATCGCTCCCTCCCCAGCCCCGTCTATCCGCGCCGATTCGGCGATCTCCTCCGGAATGGTCCGGAAGAACTGGGTCAGCAGAAAGATATAAAACGGCACCCCGAAAAGCGACGGCACGAAGAGCGGCAGATAGGTGCCGTACCAGCCCAGACGCCGGAACAGCTCAAAGACCGGGATCATCGTCACCTGGGCGGGCAGGGCCATGGTCGCCAGGCAGAGCAGGAAGAGCCCGCTCCGGCCCCGGAAAGGGATCCGGGCGAACCCATACGCCACCACCGCGCTGGAGACCACCGCGCCCAGCACCGTAAGCGTGCACAGCAGAAGCGTGTTGCGCAGGTAGCGCTCCAGAGGCACGGTCCGGAGCGCCTTGGGGTAGTTGCTCCAGTGCGGCGGCCGGGGAATCAGAGCGTCCACGGAAAAAGCCCGGGAGGCCGACCCCTGCTGCACGTAGACCTGCTGGTCGGACTTGAGCGACGTGGAGATCATCCACACGAGCGGCAGGGCGGCCGGGATGGAGAGCATCACCAGCGCCGCGTAGACCAGCAGCCGCTGCGCCCTACTCATCGCGTCCCAGCTCCCGGCGGCGGCGGACCTCCTGTTCCACCGCCGCCTTCAGGCTGCGCACCGCCTCCTCCGGGGTGGCCGTCCCCCGAATCGCCCGGTCCTCCTCCTTGAGAATCCGGTCGTTCACGAAGACCTGGAACGAGACGGGGGGTGCTGCCTGCAGCTTCTCGCTGCGCACCGCCTCCATGAACGTGCCGAACTGCGGGTATTTGCGCAGATAG
>Ga0073934_10008153_pt1 | contig 14141 bp, 11 predicted proteins | sample LarsenN4metaG_FD_76834 | JGI IMG/M metagenome (GOLD analysis project Ga0073934, IMG submission 76834) | Hot spring sediment bacterial and archeal communities from British Columbia, Canada, to study Microbial Dark Matter (Phase II) - Larsen... ...
AACCTGTACTTACCGGACCAGGTGATCCACATGCTGCCGCCACAGGCCAGCGAAATCCTAGCTCTGGGGCTGCAACCCATCTCACCTGCCTTATCGTTTGGACTGGATTTAGGGCCTGAGGGCGAGGTTATCAACATAGAGCTAATCTTAAGCTGGATCCGGGTCCAGCGTCTAACTTACGAAACGGTCGAAAAACAGCTAGATCAGGAACCTTTTAAGAGTCTCTACCGGCTGGCCAGAAGCTTTCAGGAACGGCGGCGGGCTAACGGCGGTATCTTTATTGATTTGCCGGAAGTAAAGATCCGGGTAGAGAATGGCGAAGTGACGATCCGGCCTTTGCTTCCGCTCAAAAGTCGGGATTTAGTTCAAGAAGCGATGCTGGTGGCCGGCGAAGCGGTCGCCCGCTTTGCCGTATCGAATCAGGTTGTCCTGCCCTTTACTGTTCAAGATCTTCCGTTGGAAAGCGGATTTTCAGAAACCTTATCGGGAATGTTTGCCCGCCGGCGCACCCTTAAACGCGGCCAACTGACCACCATTCCCGCCCCAAATGATGGGCTGGGCCTGGAAATCTACAGTAAAGTAACCAGTCCCCTCCGACGCTATTCCGATTTGGTGGCCCACCAGCAATTAAGAGCCTATTTACGCGCTGAACCCCTTTTAGATACGTCAGAAATTTTGGAGCGGCTGGGCGCAGCCGAAGCGATTGTCGGCACAGTGACTCAGGCCGAACGCCTGGCTCGCAAACATTGGACGCTGGTTTATCTGCTGAGACATCCTGATTGGCGGGGTCGGGCTATTTTAGTGGAAAAGCGGGGCTTACGCGGCCTGGTCATTATCCCTGAACTTGACCTGGAGGCCCAGATTTATCTACCTGATGAATTGCCTCTGGATAGCATGCTTTCGTTGACCTTGAACCGGATAGATTTAGCCGAGTTAGAGGCTCATTTTCGGGTTCAGGAGTATATATTACCCGATCATTAATTTAAGCTTACCGGGTGGGGTCGGGTCGCCTGTTCAACCGCCTCGCCATTCTGGAAATCTTTAGCCTGGCGCAGGGGTAGAAAGATATGAAAACGGCTGCCGGGATAGGTCTCCTCATCATAACCTTCACTCTCCACCCACAATTTGCCCCGGTGGGCCTCCACAATTCCCCGGGCAATAGCTAAGCCCAAACCGGGTCCTCCCCCCTTAAATTTGGTTCTGCCTGAAGAGTGCAGGGCCAACTCACCGGTTTGATAAAACTTGGTAAAGATAAGTTCGTGAAACTCCGGATCGATGCCGATCCCTGTATCGTCCACCACTAACTCAACCCCCGGCCAAACAAAATTATCATCCGGCGCAACACTCCGCCCGGAAATGGTGATCGTACCGCCATCCGGTGTATATTTGATGGCATTAACAATGAGGTGATAAAAAACTTTACGCAAAGCGTCAGGGTCTGCCTCAATATAGGGGAGGTTCGTCATCTCTTCCACAATAATCAGGGTTTGTTTTCTCTCGGCTACCACATCGGCAAGCTCTTCAGCCACAAGCTGAATCACCGACGGAACCGAAACCGGTTCCGGATAAAGTTTAAGCGCTCGGCTATCGATTTTCACGATGTCGAGCATACTGGTCACAATTTCCTGCAGGCGAAGCGCACCCGAATGAATCCCGGAGATCAACTCAAGATGCTGCAGATTCTCTTGAATCGCCCTATCCTTAAGCAGCATCTGGCTGTAACCTCTCAGCAACGTCAGCGGCGTTCGTAATTCATGTGCCGTCACATTGATAAAATCTGACTTAGTCCGATCAAGATGCTCAAGTTGGCTGTAGGCGGCTTGGACAGCTTCCGTCCGTTCACGGACCATATCTTCAAGCTCTTGAATGAACCGGAAGATTTTATCATAAAGCCGGGCGTTTTCCAGGGCAATAGCCGCCTGGCCGGCAAAGGTCGTAGCCACAGCGATTTCATCATCCCGAAAAGGCTCAGGCGACTCACGGCTCAGGGAGAGCATCCCGATAACCAGGCCAATCCGGATCAAGGGGACGCCCAACCAGCTTCTGGCCCGAGCTAATCCTTCAATATGAGGCCAATCTTGGCGCTCAAAAAGATCAGGGATGGCCCAGGGCTGTTGGGTTTGGGAGATATGCTGAAAGAGCTCATCTTCCTTTACTAAACCCCGCAGCACCGGTACCGGCATGTCTGCCGGAAAACCTCGGGCGGCCACAACTTCCAACTCATCTCGTTTCTGCAAAACCACAATGGCCCGATCGTAAGGCACAATATCGGTGAGATGTTCTAAGATTAAATCCAGTACTTCATCAGGCTCCAAAGAGCTAGAGATCGCCTGGCCGGCCTGGTACAGCGCCTCAGTCAATTGTCGCCGGGATCTTTCAGCCTCATAGAGTGAGGCATTCTGGATAGCAATGGCCACCTGATCGGCCAGCGACTGCAAAACCGGTACATCGTCTAGCCGGAAGGCCCTGACCTGGTCGCTTTGAATATCGAGGACCCCAAGTAGATTTTTACCCATCGCCAGCGGCAGGGCTAATTCGGAGCGGGTTTCAGGAATAACCTCAATCGGTAGATAATAATGATCCTCAAGCACATCATCTACGCGCATCGGGCGGCGATGAGCGGCAACCCAGCCAATCACACCTTCTTGACCAACCTTAAGCCGGAAACGCCGCCGGCTTAAGCGGGTACCGGCCTCTCCAGTCCCGGCCCGGGCAACCACGTACTCTTTTGTTTCATCAAGCAGAAAAACCCCAACAAAGGAGTAGTGATAACGCTCCTTGATCAACTCGACAAACTGGGTCAACAATATATCCAGATCAAGAATTGAGGTGATCCGGTGGCCCACCGCCAGACTCGTCTCCAACTGCATGACCCGCCGCTGGAGTTCGGTCGTATGCTCTTCAACCAAACTCTCTAATTCGGTATATAATTTGGCCAACTGCACTGCTGCTTCATTAAAAACTTCGGTAAGTTGGGCCAATTCATCGCCGCCGGTAACCTCAAGTTGCTGGTCAAACTCTCGCCGGGCCAAAGCCACTGCTGCCGCTTTTAATCGGGCTAACGGCTGGGCAATGCTGCCAATGACCAGGGCGCCCAGACTGATGGCAACCAGCAAGGTTAGCAGGCCGGTGGCAATGATGGTCATCAGGGCTTGATTTACGGTGGCCTCTACTTCGGCTAATTGGCCTAATTCATCTTTAAGGGTCAAGACATCATTGTTTAACGGTAAAAGGGCCAAAGCCTCGGTACTGACCTGGTTTAAACGCTGGACTTGCTGGCGAACCTGCACCAGTTGCCATAAACCCACAGCGCTGCCGATAAACATAAAGAAGATAATCACGCCAAACGCAAAGGCTAATCTTAAACCGATTCGTAATCGTTTTATTCTTTTGTCGATGTTGCGCCAAAAGCTCATCAACCTGCCTCTGCACAAGCTTCAGGATTGGACTATTCAGGCAGCAAAGGACTTGGGTTCAGTATAGCATGATCATGGGCTGTTGACTACAGTATTTTAGGCACATTTGCTCCTGGTTTTATCCTGTGCTAGACTCTGATCTGCCTCAGACCGCAAAGTTATTTCCAGATAACCACTTTGGATGGCAAAGGTTCTAAACAGGAGGATACCTTTGGAACTCAGAAAAATTGTCTTAATTCAACCTGGCCGTGAGGGTCGGATTTTTGGTAAGGCGCCGGCTGCTCCCTATACCTTAATGCGCCTGGCTTCACTAGTTCCGGCGGATATCGAGGTGGAAATTTGGCACCAGGATTGGGAACCGATTGAACCCAAGCTGCGAAAGTTGGGCAAACACGACCTGGTTGGGATTACCGCTAAAACCTTAGAGATAGAATCGGTCGAGCAGCTTAGCCAAATCGCTCACGAGGCCGGGGTTCAAGCGGTTGTGGTTGGCGGCTCACATGCAACGCTGATGCCGGAAGATGTGACTCGCTGGGCCGATGTCGTGGTCACGGGTGAAGCGTACCGGACCTGGCCTCAGATTATTTCCGACTTTCAAAATGATGGGTTAAAGCCGCTCTACAACGATACAGAATGGGCCGATTTAACCGGGGTTGCGCCGTTGACCGACCGGGTGATTGCTCAAGTTGATGAACGGCGGCGCTACTGGACGCCGATGATGGAGATTACCCGCGGCTGCCCGCGCAACTGCTCTTTCTGCACCGCCATCCGGGTAAGCGGCCAGAAGATGCGCTTCCGCCCGGTTGAGGAGGTGGTCGAGGAGATAGAGCGGCGCAAGATCGACCGCTTCTTTTTAACCGACGATAACTTTGGCCTGGCTTTTATCATCGATCCGGAATATTGTGAAAAGCTGTTCCTGGCCCTGGAGAAATTACCCCTCAAAGGCTGGACAACCCAGGCCGAAATGGCCGTATATAAATACCCGGAACTGCTCAAGTTGGCTAAACGGGCCCACCTTGATAAGCTCTTTATTGGCTTTGAGTCGGTCAACCCCGATAACCGGCGTGAGTTGGGCGGCAAAAGCAAAGGCCATACCCAACAATATCTCGAAGCCATCCATGCCATCCACCAGGTTGGGGTCGGCGTGGTCGGCTTATTTGTTTTTGGCTTCGACTCCGATACACCTCAAGTGATGTGGGATACCTGGGAATTTGGTAAAAAAGCCGGGCTTGATAGCATGAGCACCACAGTTTTAACGCCTTATCCAGGCACACCTTTCCGCGAGCAACTGATCCGGGAAAACCGCCTGATCCCCAACAAAAGTTGGCGTTATTATGACACGGCTCACGTCACCTACTATCCCAAGCTGATGACGGTTGAGGAGTTTGAGCAGGAATATGACAAGGTTTGCCGCGCCATCTATTCCCCCTTGAGAATTGCTCAGCGCGGCTTGCGCGCCCTATCCCGCCATCCGGTCAGGCGAATGCCGGCCAAAATATTTGGCAGCTTTAGTACAGATTATGGCTACTACCGCACGTTTGCCTGGCGCCATGCGTTTTCATCTTAGGTCATTAATGTTAGCCCGAAAATAAAGCCGCCGTTTTGATCAAAACGGCGGCTTTGTTTTCACTAAAACCTAATCCCAGATAAAGTGTCGAACTTCGCTTTGAGGACTGATCGCTGTACCGGCGCCATCCTCATTGACTCGTTCGATCACCACAAACCATTCATACCGATGCACCGGCGGGTCGATTTGACGGTAAAGCGAGTTTGGCATCTCCCATTGAGGCTCTCTCACCTGAGCCCCCTGGTAAACAATCTGGTTGTTAAAGGGGTAACGGACCCGAATGGCATACTGCTCATTTTCCGCCAAATCTACCGGCTGCCACCTAAAGATAATTTGACTATTACCAATAAATTTAAAGCCATCTTCCGGCCCAAGCAGGACCGGAGCCCCATATTTAAAGGCCGGCTCAGCGGCAGGGGGTGGCTCTGGCGTTGGCGTGGCAGGCGGCGGCTCTGGCGTTGGCGTATCGGTAGGCGTAGGGGTATCAGTGGGAGGTGGCGTAGGGCTGGGTGTTTCTGCAACAGGTGTATCGGTCGGAAGAGGCGTATCGGTCGCCGGCAGTAACGTTGGCGTGCTGGTCGGTGGTAAGGTTGGCGTCGCCAGTGGGGAGTTAGCCGCGACAACCGGCGACTCAAAGGTTGTCTCCTCAGTTGCCCCCGCTTCAGCTTCATCAGTTGCCTCAGGCAAATTCACAACCGGTTCAGCCTCACTCAACCCTAAACTGGCCAGGAGCTGATCTTGAGTTTCACCCCCCATGACCAGCCAACCAACGCCGCCCACACAGACCACACACAGCAGCAGTACACCCAAAAAGCCACCCAGGGCGAACGAGAACAAGGCCGGGCGCACCATTTCTGCCGGCGCCGGGGCGGCTGCCGGTTCCTTAGCCGGCCCAGCCGGCTTTGCTTCCTCTGGCTTGGCCGTTTCAGGAACGGGCTGCTTGGGCTTATCCACTTCAGGGCCAGGCGCTTCTTTTGCTTCCACCCTTCTTTCGGCCACAGCCGGCTCTGGAGTGGCTGGTGGCGCCTCCGTTACCGGCGGCGCAGGTTCAGGCGCCGTCGGCTCAACCGGCGTTACGCTTACCGGCGGAGCCACTGGTTCCGACTCCTTACTCTCCATCAAGACCGGGTCAGGCGTGGTATCTCGTTTCCGCACCGATTTAGGCGGCACCCGAACCGCATTTTTTCGTTCGACCGGTTTTGGCGCTGGCTTTAGTTCGCGCTCTATCTTTGGCTGGACCGATGGCGCCTCACGCCCCAGCGGCGAAACCGGCGGAGCGCCGGCCTCCTCACTTTCGGGCGGCGGCGGAAATGGCTGTCTTGGAACCGGCCTGGATGCAGGAGGAGGCCCGGCCCAGCCCGATGTTCCTCGAACCTCATCCGCCTCCGGCGCGCGCGGCGGTGGATAGGGCGGAACCCGCCGACTTTCAAAGCCAGGCGGCGCGCCTCTTTCGGGCGCAGAACGAGGCGGCGTAAAAGGAGCTGACGGCCTGGCTGGAGGCGGTTTCGAACTAAAAGGCCTGTCCGGGGCGGGCCTGTGAGGAAGATCCTCCTGCTCAGGCGGCTCGGGCATAGAGACGGGTCTCAAGGGTGTCGTCTTTTGCTCGGCTCGGGCGTTCCCTGCCCAAGCCGGGCGCTCCGCTTCAACAGAATCGACAATTTGCTGAACAACCGCCGGCTCCAGGTGGTCAGCCCCATCGCCGGGGAACAGAAAATCACTGATCACATCGGGGCGCATGACCAGCCAGCCCACCAAGGCCCGATGCGCCTCGAGATCAAGTTCGACCGTTTTAGGCCGGGGCTGTTCAGCGGTACTAAAACTAAGGTTGGGATTCTTGCCCGCCAGCCGCAAATGGGGTAAGCGCAGTTGTGAAACTTCTTCAGGACTCAACCCTAACGACTGAACCAAAATATACAAGGCTTTATTGCGGGCAGCCTCGCCAGAAGGTTGTTCATTCATATTCTATTCATTGCTAGCCTGAAATACTCTCAGACCTTCCTTCTTTCCTTGTATTTGAATCTCTTCGATTCTACCAGTTTTACCGGTAAGGGCAAACTTCCTTCAGATTTGTGCTGCCTATTCCTAAAAAATAACGTTGGCACGCTCGCGCCCAAACTAAGTGTGGGCACGAGCGTGCCATAGCGTAATTTGCTGCCATGTTTCCTATTTTTAGCCACCTGGGTATAATGTTCATATTTTTAGGTCAAAAGCCCTAAAAGGAGCCTGATTTTGCTCTTTGCGCTTTATCCCCTGATTAGCCGAAACTACTTTGTTCTCTGTTTTATCGTATGTTTAGGTACTTTGCAGTGGGCCGCGGCCCGCAACCGCCGGCCGGAAATCAGCCTGTTAGGCTCCTGGGGCTTGGGTTGGGCCGGCCTCAGCAGCGGCGCTATCATGATCATTGGCGGCTTTACCTGGTTTATGATTTCTACGCCGAGTTTGTTCCAGCAGGGGCTGGCCGGAGGCGAGCTGTTTCCGCTCTTTAGCCTTGGTGGCTTCAGCGCCTTACTGGCGGCCCGATTAGCCAGCCTCCTGTGGCAAAAACTTTATAAGGATCAGTAGAGAATTGGGAGATGCTCATGTTTAGCAGGAAAATGTCCCTATTGCTCGATAATCCGACCCAACTCAATTATGGAATTGCTGTCACCGATGTCGATGGAGATGGCGAATTTGAGCTGTTTGTGGCCGGCTTTGGCTTCCGCAATCTGCTTCTTAAATGGACTGGCACAGGTTATCAAGATATTGCCCCCCTGGCTCTGGCCGATCCTGGCCGCGCAGCGATTGGCGTCGCGGCTTGCGACATCGACGGCGACGGTCGGGAAGAAATTTACGTTCTCAATACCGATACCTTTGCCGGGGCCAAAGAGTTGAGCGACCGCTTGTTCGATTTTCGGGCTGGCCACTGGGTTGATCTATTTGGCCTGCCTGAAAACGAGAATATGATCAACCTGATCGCCGGCCGCTCGGTTGCCGCAGTGGACCGGGATGGTGATGGCCGTTACGGCTTTTTTATCGCCAACTACGGCGGCCCGATGCTCCTCTTTGAACTCAATGACCGGGGCGAACTGATTGAGGTGGGGGCCAGGGCCGGCCTCAACCACATCACCGGCGGCCGGGGCTTGGTTTCGCTGCCGCTGATCTCGCCACACATGGATATCTTTGCCGCCAATGAGGGCGGACCTAACTTTCTGTTCCGCAATCGCGGCGATGGGACCTATGAGGAGGTCGCCCAACAGTGGAATATCCTTGACGCGTACGAACATGGCCGGGGCATTGCCGTTCTTGACGCCAACGGTGACGGCCGGTTCGATCTGGTCTATGGCAATTGGGAAGGCCGGCACCGGCTGTTTATCCAGACCGGGGGCAAATTTCACGATATTGCCCCACCGGCCCTGGCTGCCCCGTCCAAAGTCCGCACAGTCATCGCCGCCGACTTCGACAACGATGGAAGGGAAGAAATATTCTTTAACAACATTGGCGAGCCGAACCGGCTCTTTGGCCTGCGTTTGGATGCCTGGGTCACGCTCGATATTGGCGAGGCGGCTGAGCCGGGTGGGCTGGGAACCGGCGCGGCCGTCGGCGATTTTGATGGCGATGGCCGTCTCGAACTGATCATCGCCCACGGCGAGTCCGGCTTGCAGCCCCTCTCGCTCTACCATTCGCCCCAGAATAGCAACAGTTGGCTACGGGTGCTGCCGCTGACCCGCTACGGCGCGCCGGCCCGAGGCGCGGTGGTGCGCCTGGTACAGCCTGATCGCACCCAACTTCGAGCCATCGACGCCGGCAGCGGCTATCTCTGCCAGATGGAGCCGGTCGCCCACTTTGGCCTGGGTTCAAACTCCACAGTCGAGCAGGTTGAAGTTCGCTGGCCTGATGGCGCTACTGTTATATTGACCGCTCCAGAGGCGAATCAATTGATCAAGGTTGATTATCCGGCTTAATCAATTATCTTATGGTATAATAGTTATAACAAGAAGGAAGGTACTAATGAGCATCTCTGAAATACTCGAAAAAGTCCAATTCGTAACTGATGATGAGGGCAATGAAGCTGTCTTAATTGATCTGGCAACCTGGGAAGAGCTTTTAACCTTAGTTAGAGTTGCACATCCTGATTCTGACCATCTCTCATCCGTTGACGAAGACGAGGCCCGTTGGAACGAGCTATTTACCCAACATCCCGAAGTGCTAGAGCGGTTAGCCAAAGAGGCTATAGCCGAATATGAGGCAGGTAAAACTCAAGAACTTGACCCAGATAAATTGTGAAATCTAACACCACAAGCCAATTTCAAAAGCTGTTTGATAAATTGCCAGAACATATTAAGACCAAGCCAGAAACGCCTACAAGCTTTTTGAGAGAGATCCTTACCATCCCAGCTTGCATTTTAAGCGAATTCATCCTAGCCAGCCCTATTACTCAGCTCGGATCAGTAACTCTTATCGGGTGGTGGGGGTGCTTAGGAATGAACGAATGATTTGGTTTTGGATTGGTACCCATTCCGATTATGACAAGTTAATTGATCGATTATAATTTTAGAGGATCACAAAAACCATAATGACGAATGCCGTCCATATCTTAATCGTTCAGGATGATGCCATTGATGTTGAGATCATTATGCGCATCTTCCAAGACGAGGGAATAGACAATCCCTTTACCGTTGCCTCCACCGGACAAGAAGCCCTCAATATCCTCCGAGGCGAAGGGGGCTACCCGCGACTCCCCCGCCCCTATCTTATTTTACTAGATCTTGGCTTGCCGGGCCTTAATGGTTTAGAGTTTCTAAAGCTGGTTCGAGCCGACCCTGAGCTAAAAGGAAGTATCGTTTTTGTCGTAAGCGGTTCGGAGCGACGTGAGGATCAAGCCGCGGCTTATGACCTATACATTGCCGGCTATGTCATCAATTCCGTCTCGAACAAGTTACAAGACCTGGCCGAAATGTTTAAACATTATCTGCACACCGTGGAGTTCCCCGTGGAGGAACCCGGCCTCACCCGGTGAGCCTGTAAAGATTTCTTGACAGCACAAGATCGAGTTAGTTTACAATAGCGTTTGCCAAAGAGCACTTTTCTGGCCCGATAACTCTTGGTGCTGCAAAACCAGCCGTCCCCATTGCGTCTCCTCATCTGCTCCATTGCATCGGGTTGCAGTCAGCCAAAAGATGGTCTATTGCCGGGTAAATTTATAAAATCTGGCTAAAATAATGCTTACCCAATTGTGTGGAGGTTTAATTAACCATGAAAATAATAAAAATAATGATACTTTTGACGGCGCTGCTCCTGGCCGGGAGCGCTTTTATCTTTCAAAAAGCGGCTCAGGCTAACATCGCCGCCATCCAAGCCACGATGACTTCGACAGTAACGCTCCCCGCCGAAACCGTGACCGCCACTGTCACCGCGCCGGTTACGGATACAGCCGTAGCGACTCAAACTACTATCGATGAATCCATTGCCTTGCTCTGGGAAGGCGACCCGCTGCCGGACGACAATCAGGATGAATGCCGCAGTTTACAGATCATGGTCGATGGCCAGGCCATGATCGGCCCGTGTGGCGCGGTCGATACCCCGGTTGAGCTGTCTGCCGATCAGCCCGGCGGATGGGCCGCCATCGTGACCCGCTTCGCCCCGTTTACGGCCGAGTCGGAACAAGGCCGGGTGGTCTTTCAAGGGCAGGGCCAGATTAGTTCGCCCGCCTGGGAAGAAGCGATCGCCGGCTGGGCCCAGTTTAGCTACAACGAGCTGGCCAGCGGCCGGGTCAGCGCCTCAGTCCGAACCATCGCCAGTTGGTGGCTGGGTGAACTGCCCGAACAGGCCGGCGCCTGCCGTCACCTGGTGGTCTTAAGTCACGGCTATGCCTATACCAACATTACCCCTTGCGAAGGTGGCAATGTTGAAAGTACCATTGGCGGCTGGCTGGATACGGCCGAATGGGACAAGTTCCACGGTTGGCTTAATACCTATGCCCCGCTGAATCAAGACAACAACTATTTCACCGGTCGAGGCTCCACCGAAATGGCCGAGACCGAAATCGCCGAATTGGCCGACTGGTCAGGCGATGTCTATCATCGCTTGCGGACTGAAATGCCTCTGGTGGTCTCCTCGACCGTGACCGGGACCGCCTCGATCAGCCCCACCGAGGCAGCCGGCTGCCCTGAGCCTACAGCCGAGACCCTGTTGCTCGAAAAGCCGGAGCACGGTTACTGTGTGCTCTACCCGGCCGAATATACCGTTGAAACGCCCAGCGACAACGCGACGATTTTAGTAATTGGCTCGTTACTCAATGCCGAGGACCCTCGCCTGCATATCGAGGTATCTGAGGCTGACGAGCGCACCCTGCAAGAGGTCGCGGACCAAATGGCTGCTGATTACGGCATTCCAGGCCTCGAGGTCGAGCAGAGCGTGGCCCAGATTGGCGGCGAAGAGGCGATTGTGCTGGATAATCTGTCCGGCCAGGATATCAACCGGCGGCTCATCTTTATTCACGACAACCGGCTCTACAACCTGATGTTTGCCCCGGCCAGTCCGGATGCCGGCGAGGCTTACGACCGGATGCAAGATCTTTTCAGCCTGATCCTCAACTCCTTCACCTTCACTACCCAGCCATAAGCTTTGTGGAGCAGTAGCTGATCCAGCTCAAAAAGGTGGAGTAACAACAGCCCGGCTTAGCGCCGGGCTATTTTGTTTTAATTCGCGCCCTAAAAAATGGCAGACCTAAAATGCTTGACAAAAATGCAGTTTCATTATATTATATTTTCAGAAATTTCTGAAATATTCAAAATGACCTACTCGATTCTTAGGCCAACAGAGAAACAGATTGATCAATTCATTGCCGCACAGCGTGGCCTGCCGTTTTCTTATCGAGAAGTTGGCGCAACCCGGAGCGCGCTGCCTTCCGGCTATGCTATCGACCATAACCACGTTTGCCTGGGCCGTGGCCGGGAAACCTATCAGCGGGCCAAGGCCGCGCTTTGCCGCTGGGAGATGTTCCGGCTCAATTGGGCCCAGCTCTGCTGGCCCGATACGCCAATTGAAACCGGCGCGACCGTGGCCGTCCTGGCCCGCGCGCTTGGTCTCTGGTCGTTAAACGCCTGCCGGATCGTTTATATCATCGAAGAGGAAGCAGAGATAGAGTGGTTTGGCTTTGCCTACGGCACGCTGCCCGAACATGCCGAGCAAGGGGAGGAGCGCTTTTCGGTAGTTTGGGATCAGGCCGATGACACGGTCTGGTACGATATCCTGGCCTTTTCCAGGCCCCGGCAACTGCCGGCCAAGCTGGGCTATCCCTATACCCGCGCTCTACAAAGGCGCTTTGCCCGTGACTCGAAACAGGCTATGGTGGATGCGGTCAAGATTAACCTTCCATAGGAGATCAATGACTATGTTCACCATCGGCGTATTTGGAATCATCACCGATAACGAAGGTCGCGTTTTGCTTTGCCATCGCCGTGACTATGACCTTTGGAACTTGCCTGGCGGTGGGGTAGAGATAGGCGAAACTCCATGGGATGCGCTTATCCGAGAAATCAAAGAGGAAACAGGTTTGGAGGCAATACCTACCCACCTAAGTGGAGTTTATAGCAAACCTGATAAAAATGAGCTAATCCTATCTTTTGCTTGCCAAATTACAGGTGGGGACATTACGCTAACCGATGAAGTCGACAAAATTGAGTTTTTTGAAATTGGGCAAATCCCAAAGAACAGTTCACTAAAACAGGTCGAGCGAATAAAAGATTATTTTACAGACAAAAGCAAAACCCATTACAGAGTTCAAACAGGTCCATCATCTATTGAGTTGATTAAAGCAGGGAAACTGTAATCACTCCACATATCCCAAGATAAGCTATTTACCAGCATTAGGACTAAATTATGAAATTTCATTCGCTTATGTTACCTCATGGGACGCTCATCCCCGTAATTGTGGGCAGCCTGGTTTGGCTGGCGCTGGGCAGTTTAGCCCTGCTTGGCCTGATCGGCCTGTCGCTGCTTGAACAGCTCTTTCTCCTGGCGCCCCTGGTGATTACGCCGCTGAGCCTGCCTCTGCTCAGGATTTTAGAGCAGCAGCCATTACAATACGCGCTTTACCGGGCTATCCGGGCCGGCCAGCCGGTTTGCGCCCTGCTGGCAGCGGTGGCTTTTTTACTGCCGCCGGGGCTGCCGGCCGGAGCATTGGCCCTGGCCTGGCTGGGGCTAACCGGGCTAGCCGCCCTCCTTGGTCTCCTGCGCCTGGTCGCCAGGGCCTCATTCGATACAAAAGAGCTGGTGATCGATGCCAGCCTGGCTTACCTGGCCATTGGCGGCGGCTGGCTGGTGCTCTCGCGGCTGGGTATTAACCCGCTCGGCTTTGATGAGACCATCATTTTGTTAACTGCCGTTCATTTTCATTACGCCGGCTTCGCCGCGCCGTTGATCACCGGCCTGACCGGACACGCCCTCAGCGCCGCCAATAGGAGCCAGAAGCTCTACCGGGGCAGCGCCCTGGGCGTTATTGCCGGGACGCCGCTTGTCGCCGCCGGCATCACTTTATCGCCCCTGGTAGAAGTCGTGGGCGCGGTCATCCTGGCGACTAGCCTGGCCGGGATCGCCTATCTGACCCGCTACCTGGTTTTGCGGGTCATCACCGGAACCCTGGCCCGGACCTTTTTAACCATTTCGGCTGTTTGCCTGCTGGCCGGGATGCTCTTTACCTACCTCTACGCTCTAGGCGAATTTAGCGGCTATCCGCTCGTCTCCATCCCGCAGATGGTCATCATTCACGGGATGCTCAACTCGCTCGGCTTCGCCCTGTTTGGCCTGCTCGGCTGGACTGCCATTTACGGCGCCAGCGCCGGCGTCTGATACAGCAGTTTGCCCTGCACCCGGATTTCAACCTCGACCAGGTATTTCTGAAGCGCCTCAAGGTCAGGCGATAAGCCCAGGCCGGGCGCTTCCAGCAGCCGGATTTGTCCATTCTCATCCGGCAGCAGGTGCTCGGTAGTCAGCTCTATGGCCAGAGCTTTGGGTTCAACCGGATACTCACAAATCTCATCATGTTCAAGCCCAGAATACGGCTGAAGAGAGGCGCTTAAGGCTAAATGCGAAGTAAAGGTATGGTTGACGTAGGTCACGCCCTTGCGTTGTGCGTAGTCAGCCACTTGCCGCGCAACGCTGATGCCGCCGATGCGGCC
>Ga0073934_10008154_pt1 | contig 14139 bp, 16 predicted proteins | sample LarsenN4metaG_FD_76834 | JGI IMG/M metagenome (GOLD analysis project Ga0073934, IMG submission 76834) | Hot spring sediment bacterial and archeal communities from British Columbia, Canada, to study Microbial Dark Matter (Phase II) - Larsen... ...
AGCGGCGCCGCCGGCGCGGTGGGCCAGACGGTGGGCCAGCTCGCCAGGATCAAGGGCCTGCGCGCGGTGGGCATCGCCGGCGGGCCGACCAAGTGCGAGTGGGTGGTCAAGGAGCTCGGCTTCGACGCCTGCATCGACTACAAGGCCGCCGCCCCCGAAGGCGTGCAGCGCTGGGATCCGGTGCGCGAAGGCCTCAAGCAGCACTGCCCGAACGGCGTGGACATCTACTTCGACAACGTCGGCGGCGACATCCTCGACACCGTGCTCACGCGCATCAACCGCAAGGCGCGCATCGTGATCTGCGGCGCCATCAGCCAGTACAACAACACCGGCGCGATGGCCGGGCCGAAGAACTACATGTCGCTGCTCGTCAACCGCGCGCGCATGGAGGGCATGGTCGTGTTCGACTACGCCGACCGCTACGGCCAGGCGATCGCCGAGATGGCCGGCTACCTGAAGGACGGCCGCATGAAGAGCCGCGAGGACATCGTGAGCGGCGGCGTGGCCGCCTTCCCCGGCGCCCTGCTCAAGCTGTTCGCCGGCGAGAACTTCGGCAAGCTCGTGCTCGAGGTCGCGCGCGACTGAATCCCTGCCGCGCTCAGGTGCAGAGCGCCTTGATGTCCTCGGGCACCGCGATCGCGCGGATGCGTGGCGGCGGCCCCGGCTCGCGCGTGATGAAGGCGCGCACCTCGGTGCCTTCGCACAGCAGCTCGTCGCCCCGCAGCACGCGGTGGCGGTGCGTGAAGGTCCTGGCCGCCCACTGCTCGATCGTGGTGTGCACCTCGATCGTCTCGCCGTAGGTGGCGCTCTTCAGGAAGCGCGTGTGCGTCTCGAGCACCGGCGTGCCGTGGATGCCGCGCGTGAGCGCCAGCTCGCGCCAGGGCGGCACGCCCATCGCCAGGAAGAAGGCGAGCGAGCTCTGGTCCATCCAGCGCGCGAAGTTCGGGAAGAACACGATGCCGGCGGGGTCGCAGTCGCCGAAGTGGACCTGAACGCGGTGCACGTGGTGCTTGCTCATCGCGCCATCATAGGCAGGCCTGCCGCCGCCCGCGCCGGCGGGAGCACAATCGCGCTTCGATGACGCGCCTGCCCCTTCCCCTGCCCCGGCCTGCCTGCGCCTGCCTCGCCGCTGCCGCGCTGGTGCTGATTGCCGGCTGCGCCACGCGCGCCGACGACGTGGCGCCCATCGCCACCAGCCCGGGCGAGTTCGCGCACTGGTCGTGCAGCCGCATCGACGACGAGTCCGAGGTCGTGCAGAAGCGCGCCGCCGACGTGGCCTACGCGGTGGACGAGCGTGGCGGCAACAACATCGTCGCGCTCGGCGTCGGGCTGTCGGTGTTCTGGCCGGCCATGCTCGCGATGCGCCCCGATGGCCTGGAGGCGGCCGACCTGGCGCGCCTGAAGGGCCGCTACGAGGCGCTGCGCAGCGCCGCGCTCACCAAGGGCTGCCCGCTGCCGAGTTCCGAACTGCCGGCCGAACGCGCGGCCAAGCTGCCGGTGGCGGTGGGCGAGCGCCTGGTCTACGAGGAGCGCAGCGCCGATCGCGGCAGCGGCGTGACCACCGAGCGCACGATGCGCCTGGCGGTGTTGCGCCGCGGCGAGGTGGAGTTCCGCCTCGAGGGCGAGGGCGGCGGCGCGCTGCGCCAGGACAGCTCGGGCAACGTCATCACCGCGCCGCCCGGCAGCCTGATCTGGCCGCAGCTGCTGCGCGGTGAACTCGCCCCCGGTCACGTGGTGGCCGGCGACATGATGGTGGCCGGCGACCCGCTCGTGCGCGCGCGCCTGCGCGGCCAGGTGGTCGCCGTCGGCCCGCAGATGGTGGCCGGGCGCCGCTTCGACGTGGCGGTGGTCGAGCTGTTCGGCGACGCGCAGCGCGGCGACACCACGACACGGCTGGACGGCGTGCTGGTCGTCGATCGCGTCAGCGGCGTGCTGCTGCGCCTGGACCTGCGCAGCGCGCAACCCGGCTTCGCCTTCAAGCGCCGGCTGGCGCGCGTCGAACCGGCAGGCTGATCGCGCCGGCGGCCGACACGAATCTTTACCCCGCCGGCATGGCCGGGTTACCCCGGGGGCGGACGATGCGAAGCGTCAAGGCTTCCCCCGTCCCCAAGGAGATTCGATGAACACGCGCCAATCCCTCCGCCTGCTGCTGGCCACCGCCACGCTCGCGTTCGCCGGCGGTCTGGTGCAGACCGCGCACGCCATGCCGTTCGGCGGCGGTGGTCATGGTGGCCATGGCGGCCCCGGCATGGGCATGCTGGGCGGCGGCCCGCAGGTGGAACGCATGCTCGACGGCGTCAACGCCAGCGCCGAGCAGAAGGCCCAGATCAAGCAGATCATGTCGGCGGCGATGACCGACCTGCGCGCCCAGCGCGAGGCCGGCCGCGCGCTGCGCGACCAGGCGGCGCAGCTGTTCACGCAGCCCACCGTCGACGCGCGCGCCGCCGAGGCGCTGCGCCAGCAGATGCTGGCCCAGCACGAACAGGCCAGCAAGCGCATGCTGCAGGCCATGCTCGACGTGAGCCGCGTGCTGACGCCCGAGCAGCGCAAGCAGATCGCCGATCGCATGGCGCAGCGGCGCGGCATGATGGAGCGCCACCGCCACGAGCGTGAGTCGCTCGACGGCAGCGGCCGCCGCTCCTGAAACGCGACTATCGTTGCGACCCGACGCCCCGCGCCGCTTGCGGCCGCGGGGCGCCGCCGTTCGCTGCCCAGCCGCCCCACCGATGCCGCAACGCCTGCTGCTGATCGACGACGACGCCCGCCTCACCACGATGGTGGCCGACTACCTCGGCCGCCAGGGCTACGAGATGGCCAGCGCGGCCACGCTGGCCGAAGGCCGCAACCTGCTCGCGCGCGAGCTGCCCGACGCCCTCATCCTCGACCTCATGCTGCCCGACGGCGATGGCCTGGACTTCACGCGCGAGCTGCGCGGCGCGGCGCGCACGCGCCGCCTGCCGCTGCTCATGCTGACCGCGCGCGGCGAGCCGATGGACCGCATCCTCGGCCTGGAGATCGGCGCCGATGACTACCTCGGCAAGCCCTTCGAGCCGCGTGAGCTGCTGGCGCGCGTCAAGGCGCTGCTCAGGCGCGCCGCGCCCGAGCCGCAGTCGGACGAGCTGCTCGTCTTCGGCCGCCTCGAGATCGACCTCGGCGCGCGCCAGGCGCGCCTGGACGGCAAGCCCTGCGACCTGACCAGCCACCAGTTCGAGCTGCTCACCGTGCTGGCGCGCAGCCCGGGCCGCGTGCTCTCGCGCGACCACATCATGGACGCGCTCAAGGGTCATCCGCTGGAGGCCTTCGACCGCAGCATCGACGTGCACATCTCGCGCATCCGCGCCGTCATCGAGGACGACCCGAAGACGCCGCGCCGCGTGCTCACCGTGCGCGGCGCCGGCTACGTCTTCGCCAAGAAGCAGGACGCCGAGTAGCGCGGCGCGGCAGGCCATGCGGTCGCTCTACCTGCGCATCTGGCTCACCGTGGTGGTGTCGCTGGCGCTGTTCGCCGGCGTCTCGGGCTGGCTGGTGCAGCGCCACCTCGAGCAGCAGCGCACCCTCTTCGAGACCGCCGCGCGCGACCGCGTCGAGGCCTGGGCCGACCTGCTGCAGCAATCGCTGCCCGGCGCCGACGCGCCGCGCGAAGCGCAGGCCGCGGCGCTGCGCGAGTGGTCGCAGCGCCTGCGCCTGCCGATGGCGCTGGACGACGCGGCGGGCCAGCGCATCGGTGCCGCCGAGTCGTTCCTGCGCCGCGAGGCCGAGAACCCCGGCTTCGCGGCGCGCGTGCAGGCCATCCGGCTGGACGACGGACGCACGCTGCACGTGGTGCGCCCGTCGGGCCTGCGCGGGGCCGGCCTGCGCCCCGGTGGCCCGCCCGACGGCGCCGGTGCACTGGCCGGCGCCTTGCGCCCGGCCTGGCTGCTGCCGCGCGCGCTGCCCGACGGCGTCGGCCTGGCGCTGCTGCTCGCCGTGCTGTTCCTCGCCGTGGCCGCCGGCGCCTACCCGGTGGTGCGGCGCCTCACGCGGCGGCTGGAGGCGCTCAAGCAGGGCGTCGAGGCCTTCGGCGCCGGCGCGCTGAGCCAGCGCGTGGCCGAAGACGGGCGCGACGAGGTCGCCGCGGTGGCCGGCAGCTTCAACCGCGCCGCCACGCGCATCGAGGCCCTCTTGCGTTCGCACCAGAGCCTGCTGGCCAACGCCAGCCACGAACTGCGCTCGCCGCTGGCGCGGCTGAAGATGGCGCTGGCCATGCTCGACGAGGCCACGCCGGCCGAACGCCCGCGCCTGAAGCAGGAGATCGAGACCAACATCGCCGAGCTCGACGCGATCGTCGAGGAGGTGCTGCTGGCCAGCCGCCTCGACGCCGGCGCCGCCTTCGAGCCGCGCGACAGCGTCGACCTGCTCGGCCTGGCCGCCGAGGAGGCGGCGCGCGTCAGCGCGGCGGCCAGCGGCGAGCCGCTGCGCACCCAGGGCGACGAGCGGCTGCTGCGCCGCGCGCTGCGCAACCTGCTCGAGAACGCGCGCCGCTACGGCGGCAGCGAGGTCGAGGTGCAGGTGCGGCGCAACGGCGGCCAGGCCGAACTCGCCGTCAACGACCGCGGCCCCGGCGTGCCCGAGCCGTTCCGCGAGCGCATCTTCGAGGCCTTCTTCCGCCTGCCCGGCCATGCCGAACGCGCCGGCGGCGTGGGCCTCGGCCTGGCCCTCGTGCGCCAGATCGCAGAACGCCACGGCGGCCGCGTGCGCTGCGAGCCGCGCGAGGGCGGCGGCAGCAGTTTCGTGCTGGCGCTGCCGCTGGCCTGAGCGTGGCGCGGCGCGCCGCGCTCAGTGCGGAATCGGCGCCAGGTCGGGCTCGACGAAGGCCTCGCGCGCCGGCGCCGAGTAGAGCCGGTCGGCCGAGTAGTGCCTGAGCATGACGCGGCTGTCCATCAGCATCGGGTGGCGCGCCAGGAAGTCCTCGGCCGAGGTGCTGGGGGCGCGGTTCATGAAGTGCCGCACCGCCAGGATCCACGAGCGCGTCAGCGTGACGTGGTACTTGGCGCGCGGCACGCCATGGTGGTCGAGGAAGGCGAGCAGCGCATCGCGCATGCGCTGCACGGCCGTCTCGGTGTCGCCCTCGGCCAGGTAGACGTAGGCCAGGCGCAGGTGCGCGGCGTGGTTGAAGTCGGCCGGCGCGACCGCGAGGGCCTCGAAGGCCCTGCGGAAGGCGCGGTCGGCGTCGTTCGGGGTGTGGCACGGGGGTGCGGTCGGCGCGGTTGGCGCGGTCGCAGTGGTCGGTTCAGGGGCCATCGTCGTCTCCTCGCCTTCGGCGGGGTACATCATCGCGCTTGACGCGCCCTCGCGAAAGTGCCGATCCGGCCTGCCACCGGTTCATTTCGGCCACGCCATCGGGCAGCGCGCGAGCGAACCCACCCGCACCCGGAGAGACGCCCATGAGGTCGAACCCGCCTTCCGCCCCGTTGGCCGCCGCGGCCTTGCTGCTGCTCGCCCTGGCCGGCTGCCAGCGCGCCAGCGCCCCCGCGGCCGCCGGCGGCGGCCTCACGCCTGCGGCACACCAGGCGCTGCGCGAGGCGCACGACTGGTCCGATCCGCCGGCCTTCGCCGACGCGACCCGCGGCCTGGTGGCCGCGCCCAAGGGCCAGGTGAAGGCCGAAGACGGTGGCGTGGCCTGGGACTTCGACGCCTTCGCCTTCGTCAAGGGCGAGGCGCCGCCCACCGCGCACCCGGGCCTGTGGCGCCAGGCCAAGCTCAACAACCAGGCCGGCCTGTTCAACGTGACCGAGGGCATCTGGCAGCTGCGCGGCTTCGACCTCGCCAACCTCACGCTGATCCAAGGACGCACCGGCTGGATCGTGGTCGACCCGCTGACCTCGCGCGAGACCGCGGCGCACGCGATGGCCTTCGCGCGCCAGCACCTGGGCGACCAGCCGGTCTCGGCGATCGTCTACACGCACAGCCACGTCGACCACTTCGGCGGTGCGCTGGGCGTCGTCGGCGCCGAGGAGGCGGCGGCGCGCAAGCTGCCCGTCGTGGCGCCGGCCGGCTTCATGGACGAGGCGACCAGCGAGAACATCCTGGCCGGCGGCGCGATGGGGCGGCGCTCGATGTACCAGTTCGGACGCGACCTGCCGCGCAACGCCGAGGGCCTGATCGACGGCGGCCTGGGCAAGACCACCTCGTTCGGCCGCATCGGCATCCTGCCGCCCACCGTGAGCATCGACCAGCCGGTGCAGGAGCAGCTCATCGACGGCGTGCGCTTCGTCTTCCACAACGTGCCGGGCAGCGAGGCGCCGAGCGAGTTCACCTTCGCGCTGCCTGACTTCAAGGCCTACTGCGGCGCCGAGCTGCTCACGCACACGCTGCACAACGTGACGACGCCGCGCGGCGCCAAGGTGCGCGACGCGCTGCGCTGGGCGCGGTACATGGGCGACGCGCTCGGGCACGTGAAGGGCGCCGAGGTCTTCTTCGCCTCGCACCACTGGCCGGTGTTCGGCGCCGAGCGCATCGCCGAGTTCATCGCCACGCAGCGCGACGTGATGAAGTACCTGCACGACCAGACGGTGCGCCTGTTCAACAGCGGCCTCAACGCCGAGGAGATCGCCGAGCAGCTCAAGCCGCCGCCCGAGCTCGACCGCTTCCTGCACACCCACGGCTACTACGGCTCTTGGCGCCACAACGTGCGCGCGGTGTTCCAGTTCTACCTGTCCGGCTTCGACGGCAACCCGGCCAACCTGGACACGCTGCCGCGCCGCGAGGTCGGCCGCCGCCTGGTGGCGCTGGCCGGTGGCGCCGATCGCGCCTTCGCCGCGGCGCAGGCCGCCTTCGACCAGGGCGACCTGCGCTGGGCCGCGCAGCTGCTCGACGCGCTGCTGCGCGCCGAGCCGAAGCACGACGCCGCGCGTACGCTGCTGGCGCGCACCTACCGCCAGCTCGGCTACGCCGCCGAGGCCTCGACCTGGCGCAACTTCTACCTGACGGGCGCCCACGAGCTGACCGCCGGCGCGCCGGAGCGCGGCGTCTCGCGCCACCTGCTGCTGGACATGCTGCAGCACACGCCGACCGAACGGTTCCTCGAGGCGATGGCGGCGTCGCTCAACGGCCCGAAGGCCGAGGGCCTCGAGCTGAAGGTCAACCTGGTGTTCTCCGACACAAAGGAGACCTACCAGCTGGTCCTCGAGCGATCGGTGCTGCACCACACGCGCGCCGAACGCGCGGCGCCCGACGCCAACGCCACGCTGACGCTGACCAAGCCCTTCTTCCTGCGCATGATGACCGGTGGCGCCGGCGCCAAGGAGCTGCTGCTGTCCGACGAGACGCGCATCGAGGGCAGCCGGATCGACCTCGGGCGCTTCTTCGCGCTGCTCGACAAGGCGCCGGGCACGTTCGCGATCGTGCCGGGCAAGGACTGAGCGGCGCGCCCCGCCGGCTTCACGAGGCCCTGCTGGCCGCCAGCCGGGTCGGCGCACCGAGGCGTTCGTCGAGCGCGGCCTTCAGCGCGGACTTGAGCGCCGGCAAGCGCTCGCGCGCATGCGCCTCGCCGCGCCGGCGTGAGCTCACGAAGTAGGACTTGAAGGGGCCGGCGCGGTACTCGAGGTCGGGGTGGATCACGAAGTCGGCGCGGGCCACCTCGGGGTCGATGCGGGCGCGTCGCCGGGCATCGCGCTCGCGCAGCGCCGCCGAGGCGTCCGGCGGCGTCGCGCCCGCGCGCGCCGACACGTCGACCGCGATCACGAAGCGGGCCCCGGCCTGGCGCGCCGGCGTCACCGGCACCGGCAGCGATTCGTCGCCGTCTTCGTACTCGATGCCCGAGATGCCCACCGGCGACACGATGCCCGGCATCGCCGACGACGCGCGCACGACGACGCCGGCGTTGCCGCTGGCGAAGAAGCGCGGCGTCTTGTCGTCGCGCCGCGTCGCCACCACGATCAGGCGGCGCGGCAGCTGCTCCAGGCTGCGGCCGCGCAGGCCGCCGTTCACGTAGTCCTGCAGCCGCTGGCCGCGGATCCAGCCGCGGTCGGCGAAGGGCGTGGGGTCGAACACCGTGAGCGGGCCGCCCTCGAACGAACGGGCGTCGATCTCGGCGGCATCCAGCCCGCTCGCCCAGAACGCACCGATCACCGAGCCGACGCTGCTGCCGACCACCAGGTCGGGAACGATGCCGGCCTCCTCGAGCACGCGCAGCACGCCGATGTGGGCGTAACCGCGCGGGCCGCCGCTGCCGAGCACGAGCGCGATGTCCGGTCGGGGCTCGAGCGACGGCATCTGCCGCAGCGCGCGCGGTGCGTCGGCGGCGCGGTAGTCGAACGCGGCGCAGCCGCCGAGCGCCGGCGCGGCGAGGCCGAGCGCCAGGAGGTGCCGGCGCGACAGGCGAGGCGCTTCGGACGCGCCCGGTTCGGCAGAGCGGGGCGCGACGTGCATCGTGGTGGCTCCCGAAGCAGGGCGTGCGACCGACCGCTCACCCGAACAATGTTGACAGTGTCTACAGTTTCGCCGAAGATGTTGACGCCGTCAACTCCGGGCCGCCGACTCCGGCCCCGCGCACGCCCATCGGCTAGCATGGCATTGCAAGCCCAGGCGAGATCCCGCGAGAGAACCCGCGATAGACGCGCGAGAGAACCGACAGCCAAGCAGCGATGGGCACCGCGACCGACGACGACCCGCTGCCGCTGAAGGAAGCCTGCCTGCGCGCGGCGCACGGCTTCATCGCCGAGCACGGCGTCGAGCCGCTGAGCCTGCGCGAGATCGCGCGCCGCCTGGGCGTGTCGCACCAGGCGCCGTACCGGCACTTCGCGAGCCGCGACCACCTGCTCGTCGAGGTGGTGAGACGGTGCTTCCGCGACTTCGCGGCCTTCCTCGACGACCGCGGCGTGCACGCCGACCCGCGCGATGACCTTGGCGCCCTCGGCGAACGCTACCTCGCCTTCGCCGAGAGCCACCCGGTCGAGTACCGCCTGATGTTCGGCACGCCGTGGCCGGCCGCGGGCGAGGAGCTGGACCTCGCGGCCGACGCGATGCATGCCTTCGACGTGCTGCGCCGCGTGCTCGGCCGCATCCACGGCGAGCAGGCCGCCATGCGGCGCCGAGTCGACCTGGACGCGATGTTCATCTGGGCCAACATGCACGGCATGGCGACGATCAGGCAGTCGAGCGTGATGGCGCACCTGCGCCTGGCGCCGAAGGTCGAGGCCGGCGCGGCGGCGCACATGTTCGAGATGATCGGCGCCGCGATGGACGCGCGCGCGGCGCTGCGGGCGAGGTAGGCGGAGCAGGCGGTTCAGCGCGTTACGCCGTCACGCTGCCTGAGCATCCACGCCAGGAACGCCGCCAGCGCCACCGCCACCGCCGCCAGGCCGAGCGTGCCCAGCGCCCAGAAACCGCCGGCGCCCTGCAGCCACGGCGGCATGCGCGCATCGAAGGCCACCGCGTAGCCGCCGGCCAGCCCGATGACCCAGATGCCGAACAGGTAGATCAGCAACGGCACCGTCGCCACGCGCCAGGCGCGCAGCACGAGCGCGGCGGTGATCTGCGCCGCGTCGGCGAGGTGGAACAGCGCCGCCCAGGCGAGCAGCGGCAGCGCCGCGGCCACCACCGCTGGGTCGGTGCTGTACAGCCGCGCCACCGGCTCGCGCAGCACGAACAGCGCCGCGCCCACGGCGAGCGCCAGCGCCAGCGCCAGCGTGATGCCGTGCCAGCCGAGGCGGCGCGCGTCGGCGAAGTCGCGCGCGCCGATGCGCTGCGCCACCAGCGTGCTGCTGGCGTTGCCGATGGCCAGCGCGAGCATGAACAGCAGCGCCGCCACGTTGGCCGCAATCTGGTGCCCGGCCACCGGCGTGGCCCCCAGCCGCGCGATGAACAGCGACATGAAGCTCATGCCGGTCACCTCGACGAGGATGGTGGCGCCCATCGGCAGGCCCAGGCGCAGCTGGGCGACGAGGGCCTTGCGGTCGGGCGGATCGAGGCCGCGCCCGCGCCCGCCGAGCGCGAACGGCGCGTAGAACGGATCGCGCGCCAGCACCAGCGCCGCGCCGACGCACTGCAGCCACATCGCGATGCAGGTGGCGATGCCGCAGCCGAGCACGCCGAGCGCCGGCAGGCCGATCGCCGGCACGCCGAAGGCGAGCGCCGCGGACAGCGGGATCTTCAGCGCCAGCCCGGCGATCTGCAGCAGCATCACCGCCTTGGGCCGCGACACCGCCACGTTGAAGCCGCGGTACACGGTGAACAGCAGCGAGGCGGGCAGCGAGAACGCCAACGCCAGCAGGTAGCCGCGCACCTTGGGCTCGACCTCGGGCGAAGCGCGGGTCAGCGCGATGAACGGCGCCGGGAAGACGAGCAGCGCGCTGCCCAGCACCGACAGCGCGAGCGCCAGCCACAGCGCCTGGTGCACCTGGCGCCCGGCCGCGGCGTGCTGGCGCGCGCCGTACAGCTGCCCGACGATCGGCCCGAGCGCGATCACCACGCCCATCAGTCCGATGAAGGTGGTGACGTAGGCCGCCTGGCCCACCGCGAGCGCGGCCAGGTCCTGCGACGAGCTGCGCCCGAGCAGGATGGTGTCCACGGTGCTGAAGCCGAGCACCGCGGCCTGGCCCACGAACACCGGCCAGGCCAGCGGCGCGATGCGGCGTGCGCTGCCCGCCAGGCTGGCCGGGTTCACCGCGGTGCCGTCCCCGGAGGCCGTGCCGCGGCGACGAAGCGGCGCGGATCGGGGTGGTCCTCACCGGTGGCCTGGCGGGCCCGTTCGGCGTAGCGGTTGAAGCGCCAGGCGGTGCCTTCCTGCGAGATGCGGCGCCAGACCCGGCGCTTCTCGGCCGGCGAGTAGGCCGTCCAGTGCTGCACCTCCTCGAAGGTGCGGCCGCAGCCCTTGCACACCGCGTCGCCCTGGCTGGTCGAGCAGATGGCGATGCAGGGCGCGTCGGGCGTGCTCGCGTACCAGGCCAGCCACGCCGCGCGCGCCGCCTCGCCGAAGGCCGCCTCGTCGGCCACGCTCTCGCGGTGGTAGACGAGCAGCGCGTAGACCTCGGCCAGCGCGCGCACCTCGGGGCAGGCGGTGATGCCGTCGGGCGACGGCGAACGCGCGCGCCACCAGTTGATGGCCGCTTCGAGGTCGGTGATGTGGATGCCGGACAAGCGCGGGCGGCCGGCCGCCTCAGGCCGGCGTGTAGCCGGCCTCGGCCAGCCGCGCCACCACGGCTTCGCGCGGCACGCTGGTCTGCACCTGCACGTGTTTGGTGGTCACGTCGACCTCCACGCGGGCCTGCGGGTCGGCCGCCTTCACGGCCTCGGTGACGGCGCGCGCGCAGTGCTGGCACGAGATGTTGGGGATGTCGAAGTCGAGCATGGCCGGCCTTTGCGGGAAGGGCGGAATCATGCCAGTTCGCGGCGCCGCCGCCGCGCGGCGCTCGCTTCAGGGCGCGGCCGGCGGCGTGGCCGGCGACGCGCTCGAGCGAGCCGCCCATCGCCTGCACCGCCGCGGTGGTGTCGGCATCCGGCGCGCCGGTCGCACCGGGCGGCACGCGCTCCTGGTGCTCGATCTCGATGCCCACGCGGTCGCCGCGCCGGTCCAGCCGCATGCGCACCAGGCCGCCGGCGCTGCTGTGGTGGATGGCGGCGCCGAGCAGCGCGGCCAGCACCTGGCCGAGCAGGCGCGCGTCGACGCGCGCCTTCAAGCGCAGGTCGCCCGACGGCGCGAGCAGCGTCAGGCGGCGTACGCTGGCCAGCGGCTCGACGGCTTCGGCCACCGCCAGCAGCGTGGCAGCGACGAGGATCGGTTCGATCGCGCTCGATCCGTCCACCACGTTCGTGCGTGGTGGCGGCTGGTCAGCGGCGGCCATCGAGGGGGGTTGTCCGCGGGGACATGGGTGATGCGTGCGACGGCGGGGACGCTCTTCTTCGGGTGCCGCCCGGGGCAGAACTGACCCGGATACTATGCTAAGTATGCGGCGCCACTCACTAACGCGCGCCGCATGGCGTTCTGCGCGTGGGCGCGGTGCAGACGCCGCGCGCCGGCGCCGCCTGCACCGCTAGGGACGCCGCGTGTAGCGCCCGTCGAACGCCGTCGACCAGCTCGCGCCGTCGTCGTCCGAGGTCTGCCAGTGCTGGCGCACGCTGCCGTCGCTCTGCGGCGTCCAGGTGATGCGGTGGCGGCGCGGCGCGCCGCTGGCCGCCGGCGTGCGGCCTTCGAGCACCATGCTCGCGCCTTGCAGGCCGCCTTCGAGGTCCAGGCGGCTGCCGCTGCTGTCCAGCCAGGTCTGCTGCCAGCGCCGCGTGTGCCGGTTCCAGCCGTTCAGGCTCTGGCCGGTGAAGCCGCCGCGGCCGCTCCAGTTCTCGTGCAGCGCACAGCCGCCGGCGATGCGCGTGATCACGTTGCGGCCGGCCGGCTGGCCGTCGGCGTTGGCGACGTCCCAGTCGCCGAGCCAGAAGTCGAACTGGCGGTACTCGGCCGCGCTGCAGGCCGCGGGCGGCGCTTGCGCGAGGGCCGGCGCCGTGAGCAGCGACACCAGCGGCATCAGCGACATCAGCGGCACCAGCGCCGCCGCGACGCTCGCGCTGCGCTTCATGCCAGCGCGCCGAGCAGCCAGCTCGGCCGCACCTTGACCGAGCCGCCCTGCTCGATGACCGGGCAGCGCCTGAGGAGCGCCGCGGCGGCCGCCAGGTCCGGCGCGTGCAGCGCGATGTAGCCGGCGCTCGGCGGCGCCGCGCCGCGCACCGTGATGCCTTGCGCCCGCAGCGCGTCGATCCAATCGGTCCAGCGTTCGGCGGCCGGCGCGGTGCGTGGCCCGCCGCCGGGGCCGAAGATCAGCACGATCTCGTTCATGCGCCGCGAGTGTGGGCGCCGCGGGCGCCGCTCGGAGTGCGGAAATTGCGCCGATGCGGCGCGTGCGGAAACCGCGCCGAGGCGGCGCGCCACTTCAGCTTGCAGGGTGGCGCGCCAGCGCGCGGGCCAGCGCGAAGCGGCTGCCGAAGCCGCAGCGCTGCGCCACCCACTCGCGGTCGCTCACGCCCTCGGCCAGCCAGCGGCGCGCCGCGCGGGCGCGCTTGGCGGCCAGGAAGGCGCAGGGCGAAAGGCCGAAGGCGGCGCGGAACTCGCGCACGAAGTGGTAGCGCGACAGGCAGGCCACCTCGGCCATGCGCTCGAGCGTCAGCGCGCAGGCGTACTCGCTGGCGATGAAGTCGGCGGCCAGCCGCAGGCGGCGGCGCAGTTCGGCGCGCTGCGCGGCGCGGCGCGTCGGGCTGCCGCTGCCGGCGCTCGCCGCCTCGTCGTGCGTCGCTTCGCCCTGCGCGTCGAGCAGCGCCTCGACGAGCGCCTGGCAACGCTCCTCGAGCCACAGCTCGTCGCGCTCGCCGGCCTGCACCGCTGCGGCCAGCTGCACGAGCAGGCGGCTCACCGCGTCGCCATGCGCGCGCAGGTGCTCGGCAAAGTGCACCGGGCGCGGCGGTGCGTGAACGTCGTCGAGCGCCTGCGCCAGCGTGCGCTGCCGCGCCGCGGCCACCTCGTGCTGCAGGCCGGGGCGCAGAAAGACCGAGAAGGTCCAGCCGGCGCGCGCGCCCGGCGCCTCGAGCAGGCTGCCGTAGCGCGCGCCCTCGTCGAGCAGCAGCCAGGCGTCGTCGTCGACCACCACCTCGCGGCGATCGAGGAAGTAGCGCTCGCGCGCGCCGCGTGCCATCTTCAGCGACAGGGTCTGGCGCAGCACCGCGTACTCGGCGCGCACGGCGTGGCCGCAGACCACCGCGTTCTCGCGCCCCCAGCGTTCGTAGAAGCGGCGCCGGAAGGCCGCGTTGGCCGCCGTCTCGGGGCGCGGCGGCAGGTCGGGCAGCGAGGTCAGGATCATCGCCGCCGGTCCGCGCTCAGCACTCGACGATGTTCACCGCCAGCCCGCCGCGCGCCGTCTCCTTGTACTTGGTCATCATGTCGGCGCCGGTCTCGCGCATCGTCTTGATGACCTTGTCCAGGCTCACGTGGTGCGTGCCGTCGCCGCGCAGCGCCATGCGCGCGGCGTTGATCGCCTTGACCGCGGCGATCGCGTTGCGCTCGATGCACGGGATCTGCACCAGCCCGCCCACCGGATCGCAGGTGAGGCCGAGGTGGTGCTCCATGCCGATCTCGGCCGCGTTCTCCACCTGCTCGGGCGTGCCGCCCATCACCGCGGC
>Ga0073934_10008155_pt1 | contig 14137 bp, 10 predicted proteins | sample LarsenN4metaG_FD_76834 | JGI IMG/M metagenome (GOLD analysis project Ga0073934, IMG submission 76834) | Hot spring sediment bacterial and archeal communities from British Columbia, Canada, to study Microbial Dark Matter (Phase II) - Larsen... ...
CGCCACCACCGGGGCTGCCAGAATTGCCATCGCCGCCCGGATTGCCAGCGTTGCCGCCGCCTCCCGGGTTGCCTGGGTTGCCGCCGCCACCACCGGGGCTGCCAGAATTGCCATCGCCGCCCGGATTGCCAGGGTTGCCGCCGCCACCCGGATTGCCAGCGTTGCCTCCACCACCGGGGTTCCCTGCATTACGACCTGCGACGATGCTTGCTGGCGGTGCCGCGTCGCCGCTGACACCGCCACCGCCGGAACTTCCCGGCGTCACGCGTGAAGTGCCACGACCACCGCCCGCACCCCTGCCGACAGTTGGCGCACCGCCACCACCGTTGACGATCTGTGCGCCGCGTCCGCCGGACGGTCGGTGCCCTCGTCCCTGTGCTGCTACGAGCGGACCCGCGGCAAAAAAGGCGGCGGCGAGAAGCATGACGACTCGAGACATTCTCATCGGGTTCCCTCTCTCCTCGGACGATCGGGGCGAATCAAGAACGTGTGGCCAGCGAAACGGAACGAACCACTATCTTCTGCCGCGCGTCGCGCGGCTCGGACCGCTATGCGGGCGGACGCAACGAGTACGAAATTCGCATTCCGGGCCGCATAGCCGTCCAATGCCACTGGGACGCTGCGACCAGCAACATTGCTGCCTAATCGGCCGCATCGTGGAGGTCGGGTAACAGACAGAGGGATCGTGAGTTGGCAATATCTCCCTGCAGCAGCGCGATCTGTTGCCGACGGCCCGAGGCTCGTTCATGGTGACTAATGTCGCCAGCGACATCGATGTGGGGTCCGACATCGATGCGGGTCATGGCTCGTTCGCATCGCACGGGCATGGATCCTCGAGTCCGCGGGTTAGATTCGTTCAGTGCCGCCGGTGACAAAAATTCCACAGAACGTTGACTGCCGTCACCCGGAAGACTCGCCGAATGGGACAGGCTCTCCCGAGTGTTCGGTCCCGATTTTGCCCAACGCCATTTGCTGCCGTGCCACCATCCGTCTTTGCATACGCATCGGGCCATCGCACTCTCTGGCGGCTGAAGCGCTGCAAGAGCCGCGTCGCGTGTGTTCTTCGACAGCGCCCGGACCGCACATTCAGGCTCGCCGTTACCATCGACGGCAATGAAATCGCGGCACGACGATACCGGACGCAGGCGGCGGCGATCGGCGACGCCTCGTTTCTGCTGGAACGCCTGGCGGCGGACGGGTGGACCCTTGTCGTCGGTATGTCGGAGACAACGCTGCACTGATTCCCTCGAAGCACGGTCCGCGTTGCGTCAGATGTGATCCCCGCACGCGCGCGGATCCAGCGTCCGCACGCACAGATCGCGCTCGCCGACCGCGCTACACGCCGATCATCGGCGGTTCGCCGCCGCCACGCACGTCGAGGAACTAGTCGAGGGCGTGCATCGGCGTTCGCCGCCGATCCTCGCCTGGACGTCGCGTCGCACGACGATCCCGTTGAGTGCGTCGCTCGAGTGTAGGAGTGAAGCCGTCTGACAATAATCGGTACTCGAGAATGGCGGCGTACTCCAGCATTTGCCGTTGGCTGTCGAACGACCTTCGCTCCCACCGCTCCTTGCCCGGCCCGAAGCAATCGAGGGTGGAGCCTTCCCCACTTGCACAGAGGTGTACCGCCTCTGACCCGCGCACGTACAACCAAGACCCGGACGGCAACAGGTCAGCCAAGATACACGCCAGGGGAAAGACGGTGCGGAACAGATCTCAAGGTACGGTGCCTGTTAGCAAAAATGCATCCAGACCTATATGGCTGTCAGAAAGTTGCCTGTCACCAACGACTTACACGCATTTACCGCCTCGCCGAAGCGGCGCGGCTCCGTCAGAGGTTTCAGCAGGGGCGACATTGATAAGCAGCGTCGCTGTCTTTGCGGCGCGATTCGCGAATGCGGCACGCTGGCGCACCGTGTCCACCTCGATCACCGGACCACGCGTCGGTGACCCCGGCTCCTTCGAATGGGAGATCCTGCGAAGCCGGAGATCTGACGAGGGGCACGCGTTCGTCTCCGCCCTGAGCGGCGACGCGCTCGCCCTGCGGTCGCGTTACGATCCCTCGTCTCGTCTGCCGACGACGAGGAAATCAGCGACCTCCCAGGTAAACGGCGACTTCCCGCGGCGGTCTGACTGGCGACGCTCGCGTGCCACGCCGGTCGGGGAGGTCCGCCGCTCCTCGAGGCGCCGATCCCAGGACAACGTGACGGGCAGGTCGGCCGTGGCCCGCTTCAGCATCTCAAATCTGCGCAGCGCGCCCCGGCGCACGATCAACTCGGCGATAGACGCCGGGCGCCTCTTGGCTCTCTTCTTCGTCTCGGCCACTTCGACTGATCTTATCGGCGGCACCTCCGGAACCGCCAGCGCCCCGGCCCCCCTGCAGAATGAGGACGTCCTCTCCACGCAGTCGCTGCCGCCGCACATTTCTGCATGCGGCACAGCTGTTGCTCCGATCGACGTCCGTCATGGGTGACTGGCTATATGTCGCGTCGGCTGCATTGATCGCACTGCCCCTGGCGTGGATGGCACTGCGCCCGCGGCGACCAACAGCGGACCTTCAGCCGGTGAGCGCCCACTGGCTCGCTGAGCAAAAACGGATTCGCCACGACGACCCGTCCAGGTGAACGATGACGCGCCATGAATTCGCCACTGTCATCGTGGCGCCAATTTCGTCATTCGCGCCCACGTGCCACCATCCGTCCTTGCATACGCATCGGGCCATCACACTCTCTGGCGGCTGAAACGCTGCAAGAGCCGCGTCGCGTGTGCTCTTCGACGGCGCCCGGACCGCACATTCAGGCTGGCCGTTCCCATCGACGGCAATGAAATCGCGCCTCTGGCTAGTTTTCTGGCGGGTTGCCCGAGATGTAGAGCTGATAGAGCTCTTCCTCCGACGCCGGCACGCGCCGCGTGATGTCGACCACCATCGTCTTCCCTTCCCAGCGGCGCACGAGCGGCTCCTTGCGGAGGTGACCGAGGAACGTCTCCTCGACCATCTCCATGCAGCGGAACGGAATGAGCCGCACGGTCGGCTCGAGACGGCGATAGAGCGGCAGCCGAATCGTCCACGGCCGCGTAAAGACCTTCGCATCCTCGATCTGCGCCTCGTACTGGATCGCGTCGCGGCCGAGCGGCGTGTAGCGCTCGGTCACGCGCAGCGCATCGCTGTGGAAGTTGCCCGATCGGTCGAACCAGGTATTCGGCGTGAACCGTGACACGTTGACGACGAGCGTGTCGCCCTCCCACTTCCCCACCGAGTGTCCCATGAACGCGTCGCCGGGGTATGGGACCACCTCATCCAGATGAATCGTCCGGTCGGCGTTGCGGAACTCGAACGCCATCATGATCTTCGTGGTGCCCTGGATGATCTGGAACTTGTAGGGCATGTACATCGCGCGCGGCACGCCCGGCAGGTAGCACCGCAGCTCCGGGTCGCGATCGAGCCAGTTGGCGAGGTTCTCGCGCTGGCGCGCCGCCGCCCACGGCTGATACGGAATCTCGTCGCCGACGACGACGCCCAGATCGGCGGGAATCCAGCCGATCGTGCCGAGCGCCACGACGGGGGCGGCGAGCACCGGCACGTCGGGATAGACACCGCGCTGCGCCACCATCGGCCGGGCGTCATGGCTCAGCAAATCCCAGTAGGCCGACGTGTTCGCCTGCCAGATGCCGCTGAAATCGGGCCTGCCGTCGGCCGTCCGCGGAATCTGTCCCGCCGCGCCGGCCGTCTGCGACTCCCCGGTCTGCATCGTCAGCAGCAGCACGGCGGCGACCACGACGCCTCCGATGACGGTGCTCAGCAGGTGTCTCAACGCGGTTCGCATGGTGGTGCTCCTTGGGCCTCGACTGGAATGCGGAGTATACGTTATCTTCGTCGCGACGTGAGAGGAGTCGCCATGACACGCCGACGTCTGCTGCGCGTACCTGCGGTCGCGATCGTGTTCGTCTGCGCGGCGCTGGTAGTGGCCACGGGACAGGAGAACGGTTTCCGCACGCCGTGGGGCGAGCCCGATCTGCAGGGCATCTGGAACAGCGAGACGGTCACGCCGCTCGAGCGACCCGCGCGCTGGGCTGACAAGCCCGTCCTCACGCCGGAAGAGGCCGCGGCCGTCGAGAAATGGGTCGCGTCGGCCACAGGGCGCGACGACCGATCGCAGCGCGGCACCGAACGCGACGTCGCGGGCGCCTACAACGAGCTCTGGAGCCCGCCGCGCGACGTCGGTCTCTCCGATCGCCGCACGGGCCTCATCGTCGATCCGCCCGACGGCCGCATTCCGCCGATGACGCCGGAGGCGCAGAAGCGGACGCGCGAGACGCGCGACTACCTGCGCGCGCTGCTCGAAGGTACGAAGAGCGGCCCGCCCGGATCGAAAGTGTCCCCGCGGCGCAACGAGCCTCCACCGACGTACAACATCGAGCGGATGAACCGGTCGGACGGTCCCGAAGATCGATCGACGATGGAGCGGTGCTTCGGGATTGTGATGCCGGTCGTCGAGCGTGCCGTGTATCGCATCGTGCAGTCACCGCGGCAGGTCGGCATCTACATCGACTTCGGGCAGGGGCAGGGCTTTCAGCGGACGATTCCGGTGGACGGATCGGCGCATCTGCCGTCGAAGATTCGTCTCCTCCACGGCGATTCGCGCGGCCGCTGGGAGGGCGACACGCTGGTCGTCAGCGTCGCCAATTTCACGAACAAGACCGACTTCCGCGGCTCGCGCGAGAACTTGCGGCTGACCGAACGCCTGACGCGCGTCTCGAGGGACCGCATCATGTACCGTGTCACCGTGGAAGACCCAACCACGTGGACGAGGCCGTGGACCTTCGAGATCGCGTGGAACCGCGAACCGGACCGGCTCAATCGCAGCTACGAGTCGACGTGCCACGAAGGGAACTACGGCCTGCTCGGGATGCTCGCCAACACGCGCGCGGCCGAAGCGCTGTTCGCCAAGGGGGAAGGCCCCGACCCGGCGACGCAGGACAACGCCACGGGCGGGGGCACGGGCGCCGAGCGCAGTGTCGCGAACTTTCCGCGCTGAGGCACTCGGCGCGAAGATGAGGCTTCCATGAAACGGACCCTGCTCGCCATCGTCCTTCTGCTTGGATGTTCGGCGCTGGTTGCCGTGGCGGACCAGACCGGCGCACCCGCGACGACGACCGGATCGACGTTCCGGACGCCGTGGGGCGAGCCGGATCTGCAGGGCATCTGGGATGGCGACACACTGACGCCGCTCGAGCGACCCGCGCGCTGGGCCGACAAGCCCGTGCTGACGCCGGAAGAAGCCGCGGCGGTCGAGAAGTGGGTGACGTCGCGGCCTGGCCGCGACGACCGATCGCAGCGCGGCACCGAGCGCGACGTGGCGGCCGCCTACAACGAGCACTGGCTGCCGCCGCCGCAGAAGCTGTCGGATCGGCGCACGGGGCTCATCATCGATCCACCCGACGGGCGCATTCCGCCGATGACGCCGGAGGCGACGAAGCGGACCGCCGCCGTTCGTGAATACCTGCGCGCGCTCCTCGACGGCACGGCGAGCGGACGGCCGGGGTCGACGGTCTCGCCGCGACGAAACGAGCGGCCGCCCTACTACAACATCGATCGGATGAACCGATCCGACGGTCCCGAGGATCGCGCGACGATGGAACGCTGCTTCGGGGCGTCGATGCCGGCATACGGCGCGAGCTACCGCATCGTCCAGTCACCGGGACAGGTCGGCATCTACATCGACTCGGGTCAGGGCCAGGGCTTCCAGCGCACGATTCCCGTCGACGGATCCGCGCACCTGCCTTCGAAAATCCGCCTGCTCCACGGCGACTCGCGCGGGCGCTGGGACGGCGACACGCTCGTCGTGAGCGTGGCGAACTTCTCGCCGAAGACCGACTTCCGCGGCTCGCGCGAAAACCTGCGCCTGACCGAGCGCTTCACACGCGTGTCGGCCGACCGGATCAATTACCGCGTGACGGTCGAGGACCCCACGACGTGGACGCGGCCATGGACGTTCGAGGTGCCGTGGAACCGCGAGCCGGATCGGCTCAATCGCGTCTACGAATCGACGTGCCACGAAGGCAACTACGGCCTGCTCGGCATGCTCGCCAACACGCGCGCGGCCGAGGCGCTCTTCGCGAAGGGTCAGGGACCGGACCCCGCAACGCAGGACAACGCGACGGGCGGCGGCACGGGCGAGAACCGGAGTCTCGCGAACTTCCCGCGCTAGCGCGGGGCATCGCCGACGTCTTCGTCCCGCCAGACGGTGCGCGACGGCTGGCCGGCCTCGTAGCGGCGGAGGTCTTCCTGGAGCCGCCGCTCGAGCGCCGTCGCCTTGGCCTGGCGCGCGGCGGCGATGAGCGTCCGCTGGACGTCGGCGGCGGCCTCGAACTTCCCGACCTCCGCCAGCGCCATCGCAAACGTCTCCCCCACCGCCGTGCTCTGATCCTTCTTCAGCACTTCCTCGACGAGGCGCAGCGCGCGCTGACCGTCGCGCACGCGGTCGTCGGGCGCGGCGGCGAGGATCCGCGCCAGCGCGTGCGGCAGACCGACGTGGCCCGGGTGGGCGTTCATCGCGTCGGTGAGTTGGTCGCGCGCCTCGGCGTACTTCCCGGTTCGCGCCAGCGTGATGGCGCGGCCGAGCGGCGCCTCGGCAAGGGTCGGATCCATCTGCATGACGCGCTCGTATTCCGCCAGCGCCTCGTCCAGCCGACCGAGACGCCGGAACACGTCAGCCAGACGGAGCCGCGCCTGCGCGTACTCAGGGGCATGCTGGACGGCCGCCTGGTAGCGCGCGAGTGCCGCCTCGTGGTCTCCGCGTTCCTCGAGGAGCAGCCCAAGGCTGTAGTGCGCGCGGGCGTAGCGCGGCGACACGGTCACCGCCGTCTCGAACGCGCGCCGCGCCTCGTCCAGCTTGCCGGTCATCGCGAGCGCCGTCCCGAGGCGGTGGTGGAGCGCGCCGCTCCGCGGCGCCAGCGTCGTCCCCTCGCGGAATGCCTCGATGGCTGCCGGCCAGTCGCCGCGGTTGAGCGCCTCGACGCCGCGCACTTCGAGCGCGAGCGGCCCGCCCACGGACCGTGCGACCTGCTCCATCAGCGGGTCGACCGGCGACACCATGGCGTTGTCGCGGGCGCGGCGTGCCAGGTGCCGGTCGGCGCGCGCCGTGTCGCCGAGACCGCGATACGCCATCGCCAGCGGATAGTGCACCGCCGCCGCCGTCGGATCGGCGGCCAACGCGAGCTCGAACTGCCGTACGGCCTCCTTGTACTCGCGTCGGGCAAGCGCCAGCCGCCCGGCCTGGTAACGTGCCGCCGCCGATTGCGGATCGGCTTCGACGGCGCGCTCGACGAGCGGCTGGGCGGGATCGGTGCGCCCCTCCGCGAGATAGGTATCGGCGAGCCACACGATGGTCGCGACGTCGGCAGGCGCCAGCGACAGCGCCCGTTCGAATTGCTCGGCGGACATACGCAGGTGTCCCACCGATCGATGCAGATGTCCCAGGTAGTACGGCCACCGCCTGTCGGTGGCATCGAGCGCCGCCGCGTTCGAGAGCGCCGGTTCCGCCGCGTCGAAATACCGCGCGCCGAGCAGCACCGTGCCCAGCTCGCCATACGCGCCGGCGAGCGCGCGCGTATCCCGCGGCGTGCGCGCGCGTTCGCGTTCGACCGCGGCGTATCGCTCCTGGATCTGCTCGGCGACCAATTCGTGCATGCCGGCCGGCGACGGCAGCGGAACGGCGCGCAATGTGGCCGGCGCGTCTGCCGCCGGCGGCGCATCAGCCGGCGACAACCATCCGCAACCCCCCGACAGGCCCATTGCGCCGACCAGAGCGAGGACACGGATCGTCATCGCCCGCTTCCCTGGACGAGCGTCGTCCATCGACCGACCGGCACCGAGGGCCACTCTTCGTCGAGGCCGTCCGGCCACGTCACGCGAACGCGCGGCGGCTCGGTGCTCGCACCAAGGCCGACCAGCACGCGCGGATCGTTGGCGGACGCGTAGCTGCCGTCTGCGCGCGCGCGGCGCGTCAGCACCACGCCATCGCCGCGGAATACCTGCACGCGAGCGCCGAGCATGTCGCGCCGGGCCTTCGCGTCCACGAGCCGCAGCCCGACCCAGTGTTGTCGCGCGCCGACGGTGTTGATCAGCAGCCGTGTCGGCCCCGCGTCGTTGCCGACCAGCACGTCGGTGTCGCCGTCGTTGTCGACGTCGCCGAAGGCGGCCCCGCGGCCGACCTCCGCCATCTCGAACGCCTTCCCCGCCCGCGCGCTCACGTCCTCGAAGCGGCCGTTGCCCAGATTGCGAAAGAGCAGCCGCCGCTGCTCCAGCGGGAACGGCCCCAGCGTCTCGCCGTCGGCCGCCTGCACGCGGCCATTCACGGTCAGCAGGTCGAGCCAGCCGTCGTTGTCGTAATCGAGCCACGCGGTGCCGAAACCCGTGTACTGCAGGCTGAGCGGACCGACAGCCGTCGGGGCGCTGCGATCCTCGAAGAGGCCCGTCCCATCGTTCACATACAGATTGCTGCCCTCCCCGGTCAGCTCCGTCATGAACAGGTCGTCATCTCCGTCGTTGTCGAAATCGCCGGCGTCGACGCCCATGCTCGCCTCGGCCTGTCCTTCCGCCGTGAGCGCCACGCCGGCCAGAAGCGCCGTGTTGCGAAAGGTGCCGTCGCGCTGGTTCGTCCACAGGATGTTCTCGCTGCCGTCGTTGGCGACGTAGATATCGAGCCAGCCGTCGCCGTTGAAGTCGGCTGTCGAGACGCCGAGCGCACGACCGAGGGCCGAGCCGACGAGCGCCCGCGCGGTCACGTCGACGAACGTCCCGTCGCCGCGGTTCCGGTACAGCCGGTCGGGCTGCGGCGCGTACACCTGCGGCGGACAGTACGTGCGCACGCCCGCGAGGTTGGCGCAGCGCTGGTCGCGCGCCAGCGCGTACACCACGTAATTGCCGACATACAGGTCGAGCGACCCGTCGCGGTCGTAGTCGACGAAGGCGGCCGACACCGCGAAGCCAGTCTGGTCGGTGCCCGAACGCGCCGACACGTCCGAGAACGTGCCGTCGCCGTTGTTGCGGAACATCTGGTTGCGGCCGAAGTGCGTCAGGTACAGATCGGTCCATCCGTCGTTGTCGATGTCGCCTGCCGCCACGCCCATCCCGTAGCCGGCCGCGTCGATACCGCTCGCGTCGGTGACGTCGGTGAAGCGCAGCGTCCGCGTCCCGTCGACGGCCACGCGGAGATCGTTGCGCAGCAGCCGGCCCTTCAGCGCCTCCGGCGGCGGCTGCTGCGGCGCGCCGGAGCCGAGCCGCTGCCCCTGCACCAGATAGAGATCGAGGTCACCGTCGTTGTCGAAATCGAAGACGCCGACGCCCGGCGGCATCACTTCGGGAAAGTAGTAGGCACCCGACATGCCGTTGAAGTGCACGAACGAGATCCCCGCCTCCGCCGTCGCATCGACGAACCACTCGACCGCCTCCGCGGCCCGCGACATGCCGCCGGCCGCCGCGCGTTCGTTCGCGCGGCACGCCGCCGCGACGCAGGCGACGAGCAGGACCGCAGGGCCGAGGCGCACGACCTCTTGTTATACACGTCAACCCCGTGTCGTGTATTGACTTACGCGCGGATGCGGATATATTCGGGGCCGCCAGTTCGTTTGACCCGCCAGGAGGCAGCCATGGTGCGACGCGTCCGTCTGGGCACGAGCCTTGTCGCGATTCTTTCCCTCCTTCTCTTGACACCATCGGCGTGGGCGCAGTCGCAAAGCGCGATCGCCGGCGTCGTGCGGGACGCGTCAGGCGGCGTCCTGCCAGGCGTCACCGTCGAGGCGTCGAGCCCCGCGCTCATCGAGAAAGTGCGCACGGTCGTCACCGACAGCGAGGGACGCTACAACATCGTCGCGCTGCCGCCCGGCACCTATTCGGTGACGTTCACGCTGCAGGGCTTCAACACGTTCCGCCGCGACGGCATCGAGCTCGGCGCGGGATTCACGGCCTCGGTGAACGCCGACATGCAGGTCGGGGCGCTGGAAGAGACGATCACCGTGACGGGCGCGGCGCCGCTCGTCGATACGCAGAGCGCGCGGCAGCAGCGCGTGGTGACCGAGGAAGTGCTCGAGGCGCTGCCCACCGGCCAGACGAGCATCGTCAACCTGATCGCGCTGACGCCGGGCTATACGGGGAACGCGACCGTCGGCGGCACGACCGGCGGCTACCACTCGCAGCAGACGAAGGGAACGTTCCACGGCAAGCGCGGCAGCCACATCAACTTCGACGGCATGCGCATCGACAACTATGCCGGCGCCGGCGACTCGCCCGGCTATCTCTTCAACAACCAGACGGTCGAGGAGGTCGTCGTCGAAACGGGTGGCGCCAATGCCGACAGCGACTCGCCGAATGTCGGCATCAACATGGTGCCGAAGGAAGGGAGCAACCTGTTCAGGTTCCAGGCGTCTGGACTGTTCACGAACAAGGATCTGCAGAGCGACAACCTGACCTCCGAACTCAACACGCGCGGCATCGCCGACGTTCCGAAGCTCGATCGCATGTACGACGCCGGCTTCACCGTCGGCGGCCCGATTCGACAGGACAAGGTGTGGTTCTTCGCCGCGATCCGCCGCTGGGGCGTAAAGAACCAGGCTGCGGGCCTCTACTGGAACAAGACCCAGGGGACGCCGTTCTTCACGCCCGATCTGTCCCGGCCGGCGCACCGCACGGAGAAGTATCAGTCGCACGCGCTGCGCGTCACGTGGCAGGTGTCGGAGCGCAACAAGGTGAACATCTTCACCGACATCAAGCACGACTGCATCTGCGAGAGCGGCGGCGCCGCCTCCGCGCTCGGCAGCGGCGCCAACAACGCGCAGGAAGGCGAAGCCTGGTGGCGCCTCTGGCCGAACGGCATCATCCAGGGCACCTGGACGTCGCCGCGGACGAACAAGCTGCTCCTCGAGGCGGGCGCGTCGATGGTGATGTTCCACTGGCCGGGGCTGCTCGCGCCGGGAACGAGCGAAGACGACGTCGCGATTCTCGAGCAGTCGACGAACTTCCGGTACAACAACGTCGGCGGCCTCTACCATCCGAATCGCCGGATGGGCGACCGCTACACGCAGCGCTTTGCGATGTCGTACGTCACGGGCTCGCACGCGTTCAAGACGGGCATCCAGATCGACGAGGGCTACTCCGACACCATCAAGGAAGGGACCGGCCTGCCCGGCGCAAAGGGCGTCTCCTACATCTTCAACCGCGGCGTGCCGGTCTCGGTGCGCTACGACGCCATCTATCACGAGACGTATTACCAGAAGGCGGAGATGGGCATCTACGCCCAGGATCAGTGGACGAAGGGACGCGCGACGTTCAACGTGGGCCTGCGGTTCGATTACTACAACGGCTACATTCCCGCCGTGAAGGAGCCGGCGCACGATTTCACGGCGGCCATCGAGCACCCGGCGGTGCACGGCGCGCCGGCGTGGAAGGACATCAACCCGCGCCTCGGATTCGCCTACGACCTGTTCGGCAACGGACGCACGGCCGCGAAGGTCTCCTTCGGCCGCTACGTCGCGATGACCGGCAACACGCAGGTGCGGAACTACCACCCGCTCAGCCGCTCCGTCAACACGACCACGCGGGCATGGACCGACGCCAACGGCAACTACCATCCCGACTGCGATCTGCGGAACTTCGCGCAGAACGGCGAGTGCGGACCGCTGGCGAACTCGAACTTCGGCCGATCCGATCCGAACGCGACGCAGTACGCGAAGGACGTGACCAACGGCTGGGGCATCCGGCCGCACACGTGGGATCTCGGCACCGAGATCCAGCATCAGCTCGGGGACTCGATGTCGCTGACCGCGGGCTACTATCACAACCGCGACGGGGCGTTCTTCGCGACCGACAACACGCGGGTGGGACCCGAGAGCTACTCGCCGTTCTGTATCACCGCTCCCCGCGATTCGCGGCTGCCGAAAGGCGGCGGATACGACGTGTGCGGGCTGTACGACGTCAATCCCGATCGGTTCGGCCAGGTGTCGAGCCTCGTGACGCAGGCGTCCAACTTCGGAGAGATGAAGCGGATCAACGATTTCGTGGCCGTCAGCCTCGAGGCGCGCCTCCCCAACGGCGGACGCATCGCGGGCGGAGTCGATACAGGCCGCACGATTGACGACGTCTGCTTCAACATCGACTCGCCGGGCGCGGTGGCCGCGAGCCTGCCGGGCGTGGTGACGGCGCCCATTCCGCACACCGCGACGACGATCGACGGCAAGAAGACGTGCCGGGTGGTCACGCCGATGGCCGGCAACACGCAGATCAAGCTGAACGGCAGCTATCCGCTGCCGTACGACTTCATGTTCAGCGCGACGCTGCAGAACCTGCCCGGCCTGGCGTACATCGCCACCTACAACGCGACGACTGCCGAAGTCCTGCCGTCGCTCGGCCGCAACCTGTCGGGCGGCACGCGCACGGTCGCGGTGCCGCTCGTGATGCCGCAGACGCTGCGGGAGCCGCGCCGCACGCAGATCGACGTGCGGTTCACCAAGTACGTCGACCTCGCGCCCGAGCGCCGCGTGCAGTTCAACTTCGACATCTACAACCTGACGAACGCCGCCGACGTGCTCGGCCAGAACACGACGTTCGGCGCCAACTGGCGGCGGCCGACGCTGATTCTGAACGGCCGGCTGGTGCAGTTCAGCGGGACGTACGACTTCTGACCACAGGGTCAGGGTCCGGAATCAGGATTCAGGAGGACACATCATGCGGACAGCGCTCATGGTCGGCGTGGTCATCGCGTGCGGGCTGAGCAGCGCGCCGGCGCGGGCGCAGACGGCCGAACCGCACTTCGACCATCTCGTCCGAATTGCGAACACGTATCAGGTGACGCTCGATGTCACCTATCGCACGGCCAACAACTGGGACGCCAAGCTCGACATCATCCGCCCGCGGCAGGCGTCGGCGCCGACGCCGACGGTCCTCTTCTTCCACGGCGGCGGGTGGACGGGTGGAAGCAAGGACGCGGGCCTGCTGGCCGCGCTGCCGTACGCCGAGATGGGCTATGCGGTCGTGAACGTCGCCTACCGGCTCGCCGGCGTGTCGCTGGCGCCGGCCGCGGTCGAGGACGCTCGCTGCGCCCTGCGGTGGGTGTATCGCAACGCCAAGCAGTACAACTTCGATCTGAACCGCCTGGTGCTGACGGGCCAGTCCGCGGGCGGCCATCTGGCGCTCATCACCGGCATGCTCACCGAAGACGCGGGCCTCGATCTCGGCTGCCCGGGCGATCGCGGCGCCGGGCCGTTCAATACCGATCCGCTGAAGGTGGCAGCCATCGTCAACTGGTACGGCATTACCGACGTGCGCGAGATGCTCAGTGGCCCGAACCGCCGCGCGTATGCGGTGATGTGGCTGGGCGGCCAGCCGAATCGCGAGCAGATTGCGACGCTGGTCTCGCCGCTCACGCACGTGCGTCCTGGACTGCCGCCGGTGATCACGATTCACGGCGACGCCGATCCGACCGTCCCCTACACGCAGGCGCAGCGCCTCACCGAGGCGCTGCAGAAGGCGGGCGTGACGACGCAGCTCGTCACCGTGCCCAAAGGCGGGCACGGAGGCTTCTCCACCGACGAGAACATCCGCGTCTACAACGCCATCCGCGCGTTCCTGACGCGGCACGTGGGCGTGGTGACGAGCAGCAATTGATTCACGGGGTGTAGCTGACAGTTGACAGGTTGACAGCGGTGGAGCACCGACTGTCAACTGCCAACTGTCACCTACAGCATCAGAACGTATACCGCACGCCCAGCTGCATCGTCCGCGGCTCGTCGGCGACGGTCGGACTGCCGAAGTTCGGGCTGCGGCGATTCGTGATCGGGTTGTCGAAGTTGACCCGATCGGTCGCGTTGTAGATCTCCCAGAAGAAGCCCATCGACCGGTTCGCCGTCTGCCGCAGGACGTATTGCAGCCGCAGGTTCAACTGGATCTTGTTGCTCCCGTCAATCCCGTTGCGGATCGCGCGGCCGTTCGCGTCGAGCTTGGAGACGATCGGCCGTGTGAGGTGTTAGAGTCCCAGCACGTGGTGGAAATTCAGTAAGGCCGCCCGAGTAGACAGCGGAGTCGGCCATCGCGCATCTTCCGTGAGTTCTCTCTAGCCGGAGAAGGACGTCACGGAGGTGTTGA
>Ga0073934_10008156_pt1 | contig 14132 bp, 12 predicted proteins | sample LarsenN4metaG_FD_76834 | JGI IMG/M metagenome (GOLD analysis project Ga0073934, IMG submission 76834) | Hot spring sediment bacterial and archeal communities from British Columbia, Canada, to study Microbial Dark Matter (Phase II) - Larsen... ...
CAGCCGCCCTCCCGATCGAAGGCGCCGTTGGGGGCTTCTTTAGCAAACCCGTGATGCCAGTGTCAGCGCCACCGCGGTGGCGCGTGGGGCGGGCAATCCTGCCTGCGGGCGGCTTTCCAGCCGCCCTCCCGATCGAAGGCGCCGTTGGGGGCTTCTTTAGCAAACCCGTGATGCCAGTGTCAGCGCCACCGCGGTGGCGCGTGGGGCAGGCAATCCTGCCTGCGGGCGGCTTTCCAGCCGCCCTTGCCGCGGAACTTCCTTCCAGTCCCGCTTGGCTACATCAGCCGAACCACGTCGCCCTTGGCCACTCCGTTGGTCACCGCGACGTGAGTCGAAGTAGCTAACCCGATTTCGATCTGCCGTTTCTCGAAAGTGCCGTCGGGCTTCTTTACATGGACGAAAGCTTTTTCCTGCTCGCGCTCGACTGCCGCCGACGGAACAATGATCGAGTTCGGCGCCGCGGACAACAAGATGTCTGCGGATGCGGAAAGGTCGGGGATGACGCGGTTGTCGAACTCCAGCATTTGTACACGGACCGGTACGGTGCGAATGTAGTACTGCTGCCGCCCTCCACTAACCGCGAGAGCGCCGATACTGTAAAGCTTCGCTTTGTACTTCGAGCCGGGGAAAGCATCCAGGCTGACAATAGCGTCCTGGCCGATACGGAAGCGGCTGCTTTCAGCCTGGTTGATCGTTCCTTCCACCTGCATGCTGCGAACATCCACAATCTTCATGATGGCTTGACCAGGCCCCACGCGATCGCCCTCACCGATGGTCTGCTGGTCGCCGCCGGATTTGAACACGCTTGACGCCACCACCATCCCATCCATCGGAGCAGTGATCGTGAAGCGCTCGATGTCCTGCACTGTGCGCTCCAGGCGGATCTGTTGCATATGCTTCTGAATCTCGGTAATCCGCATGTCGGCGCGGTGCGATTCTTTGGTGTACTTCACGTCGGCTTGGAGCTGGCGGTAGCGCGCTTCCGCTTCTTCAACCGAAAGCGCGATCAGTTCCTTGTCCACTTCGGTCCGGACTTCGGCCGCCTTGGCGTCCATACGCGCTTTATCCAGTTCCGATTTCGCCACGCGCAAAGTCTGATCCAGGTTGACCAGGTCGAGTTCCTGCTGCACTTTCTTCTTCAGAACCGAATTCTCCTGGTTGCGCAGGTTGTCTTCTTCATCGGTTACCCGGTCGCGCAGGTTCGTGGTGTCGATCTGAACGACGATATCGCCCTTCTTCACGAACGAACCGGACGCCGCCATCTTGGTGATCGTCATTTCGCCGCCCTGCGGTCCGCGCATCCGCGGAGCCACTATGTTGGCGAAGTTTCGCGCCGACGTAATCCCGTTGACGCGGACACGGAACTCCAGGTCGCCTTGGTCCACCGTCGCTGTTCGAACCGAAGCCGTGACCGTAGAGGGTCCCTTGGGGCCGGAGAACTGCTGCCAGGCAAGCCACCCCGCCCCCGCCAGGACAGCCAGGCCAAGCAGAGATTTCCACAAACCGCCGGAGCGCCGCGGTGGGGCGGGCGCCGGCTTCGGCCCTGGTTTGGGCTCAGGCTGCGACGGGAACGGAAGCGGATTAGCAGACATGGAAACGATCGGACTCCTTCAGTTCGATGGACAGGCGCGGGCCTGCGCCTTAGAGTAAGACGATTCGCTACATAACGATAGGCGCACGCGTCCGACCAGCAGGTTACAGATCACCCCTTGGCGATGGCTGTCCTGCGCCGCTCGAAGGCCCAGGCAGTCTCGATGATCTCTTCCAGTTTCACATATTTAGGACGCCAGCCAAACTTCTGCTGCAGCTTCGAGGAGTCCGCTACCAGTTGCGGAGGGTCGCCTTCGCGCCGGGGGGCTACCACGCACGGAACGGTCTTCCCGGTCACCTTCTCGGCGGCTTCAATCACTTCGCGGACAGAGAAACCGCGACCGGTCCCACAATTGTAGGTTCCAGAAGCGCCATCGTTCAGCAGCCATTCCAGCGCAGCCAGATGCGCCGTCGCCAGGTCACTCACATGGATATAGTCCCGGATGCATGTTCCATCCGGCGTCGGGTAGTCGTCCCCGAATATTTTCAATGGCTTGCCGGTGTTGATCGCTCGCAGAATCAGAGGGATCAGGTGGGTTTCCGGCTCGTGCTCCTCGCCCAGGTTGTACTTCGGATCGGCGCCACACGCGTTGAAGTATCGCAGCGAGATGCTGCGCACGCTGGAGTGCAGGTCGAGCCACCTAAGTACCTGTTCCACCATGAGTTTAGATTCCCCATACGGGCTCACAGGCCGCAACGTGGCGCTCTCGGGAATCGGAACTGAGTCGGGCGTACCGTAAACCGCGGCAGTCGACGAGAATACCAGCCTGCGTACTCCAACGGACCGCATCGCCTCCAACAGGTTCAGCGTTCCGCCTGTGTTGTTGGCGAAATAGAACTCCGGGTGGGTGGTGGATTCTCCGACGGCGATTACCGCGGCAAAGTGGATCACGGCATCGAACCGGACCCGCTCAAACAGCGCCCGCAGGGCGGAGGCGTCCCGCATATCCACCAGGGTCAGGCGGTCGCCCGGCACATTGTGCCGGTGACCCCGAACCAGGTTATCGGCAACCGTGACGTCGTATCCCCGTTCGAGGAGTAGATGGGAAGTGTGCGACCCGATATAACCGGCGCCGCCCGTGACCAGTATGTTGGGCATAAATACGTGGAGGGTGGCTCCCATACCACTGTTTCACAGTATAAGGACCACCGCTCCCCGCGCGGACCCGCAACTACTGGAGGGCCTTCTCAATCGCGCCCGTCAGTTCCGCCGCGTCGGGCTTAACGCCGGATTCGAAGCGCGAGATCACCTTGCCGTCCTTGCCGACCAGAAATTTGGTGAAGTTCCAGCGCACATCGCCGCCGGTCGAAGACGTCAACCATGCGTACAGGGGGTTGATATCGCCGCCCTTGACCGACACCTTCGACATCATCGGGAAGGTCACGTTGTACTTGCGTGTGCAGAACTCTTTGATCTCTTCGTTCGTGCCGGGCTCCTGGCCGCCGAAATTGTTGGCCGGAACGCCCACAACCACCAGGCCACGGTCCCTGTACTTCTGATACAGCGCCTCCAGCCCGGCATACTGCGGCGTGTAGCCGCACCGGCTGGCGACGTTCACAAACAGGACAGCCTTACCTTTGAACGTGGAAAGCGGCACGTCCTTTCCGTCAATGCTCTTAAGCGTAAACTCATGCGCGGAACTGGCCGCGAAAGCAAGTGCGGACATAAAGGTAGCTCCCAGAACGAGGGCTGCGGTTTTATTCATAAGATCGAGATGCAGGCCCCTTGATTTGGGGTGCAAGAATGATTCTGTGGAACAGCAATTCTTAGCGGAACGGCAGGGTTCGATAAGCGTACTCACTCTAAACCGGCCGCAGAGGCGCAATGCGCTTTCTCTGGCTCTCATGCGCGAACTGCTTTCCTGCCTGAACGACTTGTCCAGGCAATCCGATGTTCGCGCGGTGATCCTCGCTGCTTCTGGCAAGGTCTTTTGCTCCGGTCACGATCTCTCTGAGATGACCGGGCGGAATATTACCGAATACCGCGAGATCTTCGACGTATGTAACGAACTGATGATGAAGATCCAATCGATTCCGCAGCCGGTCATCGCCGAGGTCGGCGGCCTTGCGACTGCCGCCGGATGCCAGTTGGTTGCCGCCTGCGACCTTGCGATCGCCTCCGACCAGGCTGCATTTGCCACCCCCGGCGTCAAAATCGGTCTTTTCTGCACCACACCCATGGTTGCGCTGACGCGCGCGATCGGGCGCAAGCGGGCGCTCGAAATGCTGCTGACCGGGCGTATAGTTACGGCCGCTGAAGCCGCCGATTGGGGCTTGGTGAACCGCGTTGTACCTGCCGCACAGCTTCGCGAATCCACCCTTACGCTGGCGCAACAGATTGCGGACGCCAGCAACTTCACCGTGGCACTGGGTAAGGCGGCGTTCTACGCGCAGATCGATCTCGACCAGCCCAAAGCCTATGCCTACGCCAAGGAAGTCATGTCGATGAACGCTCTGGCGGCTGACGCGCAGGAGGGTATCGGCGCATTCCTCGAAAAGAGGCCCCCATGCTGGTCCGGGCGCTGATTCTTCTCTCGTTTCCTCTTTTTGCTCAGACGCAGGTCGTGCTCCTCGGAACGGGCACCCCCAATCCCGAGCCCGACCGCTCCGGACCCGCGGTCGCCATCGTCATCCGTGGCAAGCCGTACATCGTCGATGCCGGGCCGGGGATTGTCCGGCGCGCTGCCGAGGCCCAGCGCAAGGGAATTGCGGGCCTTGCCGCGGATCAGTTGAGCCGCGCGTTCCTGACGCATCTGCACTCGGATCATACGGCCGGCCTGCCTGACCTGATGTTCACCGCCGCCGTGATGGGCCGGGCCGAACCGATGCTGATCCAGGGCCCGCCGGGCACGGCGCGGATGGTGAATTTGCTGCTCCAGGCGTACAGCGAAGATATCGAGATTCGCCTGAAAGGCGGCGAACCGGCTCTGCCTGTGTCGTATGACATCAAGGGCAAAGACACCGCTCCCGGCCTCGTCTACCGCGACGATCATGTCAGGGTCACGGCGATTTCCGTGCCGCATGGCTCATGGAAGCAGGCGTTCGCCTACCGCTTCGAAACGGCCGACGGAACGGTAGTCATTTCCGGCGACACAACCTTCAGCGGGAATCTGATCAAAGAAGCGAAAGATTGCGATCTGCTGATTCACGAGGTCTACTGCGAGAAGGGCTGGCAGCGGCGTACGCCGGACTGGCAAAAGTACCACGCTTCCTTCCACACCTCCGCTCCGGATGTGGGCAGAGTCGCGACTAAATCAGGTGCGAAGAAACTGGTCCTGTATCATCACCTGCCGATGGGCGAACCGGAATCGCAAGTGATTGAAGAAGTACGGCGCACGTACAAGGGTCCGCTGCACTATGGCCGCGATTTGGATGTTTTCGAGGTCAAGCGATAGACGCGTGTCGCCGGCGTGGAAGCAACCAAGGAATATCCGGCAAACCACTCCGCCATGTCCGGGTAGCGATCAATTCCCAATGCCGGGTTGAGCGGCCCAAGCCCGTCGACGATCCATTCCGGCTTGTGACGTTGCAGCCGCGAACGCTGGCGCGCGGCAAGTTCCGGCGCCGATGCCTTGCTCGTCACCAGGTGGCGGTCGGCCAGTACGCCGGTGAGCGGCTGCGAATCGAGAAACTGTGTGCCGGGCGGACGTCCCGACAACACGTAAATCTCGGGACGATACCCCCACACAAGCAGGCGATCGTTGGGCCCGGAGTTATTCCGAATCAAGCGTACCGCGGGCCGCGCGTCTCGAAACAACGCGAGATCGCTCACTTGCTGCCCTCCCTCCATCCACATCTTTATGTACCCGGGACCGAACCGGGCTACGGGGACCAGCAGCAGGACCGCCATCACAGCGTGTACCGGACGCGGAGCCAGCGCCGCCCCGCGCGATGCGCACAGAATCAACGCCGGAAGCGCGACAAAGAAATAGCGCGGGAAGAAGCGCAACCCAAAGCACACTGTGATCAGCGCCAACGCGGTCCATAGCAGCAGCGCGCGCCGCGACTGCTCCCGCAAACTGAACCAGATCAAGCCAACGATCAAGCCGGCGTGAAATCCGGTCCAACCCAGCAAACGCCGCAGTCCCTCCGCCAGAGGCAGCGGATCGGCAGAGTAAAGCGCTCCCCATCGCCAGACCTGCTCCAGATACCCCTGCAAACTGCCAGTCACAGCCAGAGCGCCCAACCCAACCGCATGTACTGCCAGAAACGAAATGGTCGAAGTACCTACGAAATGGGGGGTGGGCTTTAGCCCGCGCGGAACTTCAGTCCCGCTCTGCCGCGCCACCATCCAACACACCGGCAACAGAAACACTACCTTCGGATTCATCCACAACGCCAACCCCGCCACCGCGCCAGCCGCAGCGTTGCGGCCGGAAAGCGCAGCCCAGACCGCGCCCGCCTGCAACGGCCAAACCAGAATGTCCGGCGTCAACGCCATCACCGTCGCGGGGAAACCAAATGTCAGAAAGACGACGCTAAGGACAGCAGCCACAGCCTCCTCGACGCGCCCCCAAAACCGCGCCGCAAGCTCTGCCGTGATCCACGCGCAGAACAGCACGAACAGCGCGCCCCAAATGCGCAACCACCACCCGTCCTGCGCGCCTTCCAGCAGGTACAGCAATGGAAACAACGGCGGCTTATCGAACCAGATACCGCCATAGAGAACAGCACCGCGCTGTATCGCCATGGCAGCCGCCATCGGGTAGGCTTCTTCCACCCACAGCACCGCATGATGGGCCAACCGCGTCGCGAAAGCCACCACAATCAGTGCGGCCCAAATCGCAATGCGCATCTAGCGTGCCGGAACCTGCTGCTGCATCGTCAGAACACCAGGCTGTTCACCGGTCACACCCATGGCTCGCAGCGTTCGCAGCGCTGGCTGCAGGATGCGCAGAGTGCGCGCGAGTGCAACTTCTCCGGCAGATTCGCTGCTCTCACGTTCCTCACCCTGCATCATGGCGAGCAGCGTCTCAAACAACGATTTCTTCTTCGGAAAAGCTACCAGTTGAACCGGTTCTGTATCCGCGAACTTCGCTAACTGACGAATCTGCCGGATTGCCGCGGGGTAGCCGCCCAGTTCATCGACCAAGCCCAGGTTTTTGGCGTCCTCGCCGGTCCAGATGCGGCCCTTCGCAATCTCGAGAACTTTCTCCTTCGGGAGTTTCCGTCCTTCGGCCACCTTGCTAGTGAAATCGGAGTAGATGCGGTCCAGCGTGGCCTGAAAACGTTGCCAGCCGGTGGGTGAATAATCCGTGTAGTCGTCGAACATCGCGGCATGCTGGCCTGACTGAACGCTATCAAACGTCAGGCCCAGTTTGTCGTACAGGCCCTTCATCAGCATCTTCCCGCCGAGTACGCCGATGGATCCGGTAATCGTCCCCGGTTGGGCGATGATCTTATCCGCGGCCATCGCCACAAAATACCCGCCCGAGCCGGCCAGCGTGCTCATCGAAACCACCACCGGCTTCCCCGCCCGCCGCGCCCTCACCACCTCGCGCCAAATCGTATCCGACGCTACGTAGGAACCGCCCGGCGAGTCGACACGGAACAGAATCGCTTTCACATCCCTATCTTCGATAGCGGCGCGAAACGCCCCGGCTACGGTTTCAGAGCCCATCGTCTGTTCATCCATCAGAGGGTCGTACCCGCTGGAACCGCGCTGCACCGCGCCGGCGCCGTGAATCAGCGCCACCTTCTTCCCTTTCGAATAAGGCCCGTCGACCCGGTCGGCGTATTTGTGGAGAAACAGCAACTTTCCATCGTTCCCAGCGCGCTTTCTCGTCTTGTCGAACACCTCATCGCGGTAGGCCAGACCGTCTACCAGGCGTTCCCGCAGCGCCTCGGGTCCAAGGAGCGGTCCGCGGTCGATGATCGCCTGAATTTCGGATTCCGTCAGCTTCCTGCCTTCAGCGATCCCGCGTACAATCTGCCCATACCAGGAGTCTTTTACTTTGGCCATGGCTTCCTCGTGCGCACGCGTGAACTCCCGCTCGGTATACATGTTCATGGCGTTCTTGTATTCATAGCGCTGGTCCATGCGTGGCACGACACCGAGCTTGTCCAGGGTTCCCCGGATAAACATGCCCTTCATCAGCACGCCATTCAATCCCACATCGCCGGAAGGCTGAACCCAGATCTCGTCAAACGCGGTTGCCAGGTAATACGCGCTGTTTGCCGCCGAGAACTCCCCGAAGGTCTCCGCGAAGGCGACGGCGAATTTCTTCTTAGCGCGAAACCCCGCAATGGCGTCGCGCAGTTCCTGCGCTTGCGCGAGACTGATGGGCGCGGCGCCCATGCGCGCCAGCAGGCCCTTCACGCGATCATCGTTTGCCGCGCGCTCCAGCGCGAAGACAATCGAACGAATATCGGGCATGTCGCCCCCGTGGAGCTTTGCGAGCGGGCTGGCGGGCTTGTCCTCCCATAACCCGGTCTCAAGGTCCAGTTCGAGCACCGTATTCGCGGCGACCATACCCTTGCGGGATGTCGCGCTCACCAGCACAACCAGCGCCAGCACGAAGAAAATGACGAAGATTCCGCCGATCCACATCAGCAGCCGGGATAACCAGTTCATTCGCATGTTGCTCCTTTGCCACGAATTATGCCGCAGAATCTAGAGTAAGTGGCGGAGCGGCACACATTTCAGGTCGAGCCGGCGGATGCGGGCCAGCGCCTGGATCACTTCTTAACGGCCAGGCTGCCTCAATACAGCCGTGCCCGGCTCCAGGAGTGGATCGACGCGGGACGGATTAAGGCCGGTGGAAGCATCGTAAAAAAGGCATCCCACAAAATCCGCGCCGCCGAGTGCATTGAAGTGGATCCGGTTGCCGCCCCTCCTTTGCGCGCATTCGCCCAGGACATCCCGCTCACGATCCTCTATGAGGATGATGACGTAGTCGCTGTCGACAAGCCGGCCGGGATGGTCGTGCACCTCGGCGCCGGGCGCCACGAGGGGACTTTGGTCAACGCGCTACTGCACCGCTACGGCTCACTTTCCCGTGTCGGTGAGGAAACCCGCCCCGGCATCGTTCACAGAATCGACCGCGGAACCAGCGGCGTTCTTCTGGTCGCCCGCACCGATGCGGCCCATCGCTCCCTAGCCGCGCAATTCGCCTCCCGTCAGGTCGAGAAAATCTACCTGGCTTTGGTGCACGGCACGGTCAAACAGGAGTCGGGACGGATAGACGCGCCCATCATGCGTGACCCAATTCGCAGAACGCGCATGACAGCCAAATTGGAAGCAGGCCGCCCGGCTCTCACCACCTACCGCGTGTTACGGCGCTTTCCTCAGTTCACTTACCTCGAGGTGCGCATCGGGACGGGACGCACGCACCAGATCCGTGTGCATCTCTCCTCGATCGGCCATCCGATCGCAGGCGATACTCTGTACGGCGCGGCCGCCCGTGTCGCAGGCATGCCGGAACTTGGACGTCCGTTTCTTCACGCCCACAGCATCACGTTCCGGTCGCCTTCGCGCGATGAGCCCGTTACACTTGTTTCGCCGCTCGCGCCGGAGTTAGCCGCATGGCTGGAGCGCCTATAATTTAGGTAAGGAAGCCTGGTGCCTTGATGCGACTGCTGTTTTGTCTCGTTTTGTTTGCGTGCGCTGCCGTGGCGCAGCCTGCGGCCAAGCCGCCGGGCGGCTCAGCCAAACCCACTCCGCCCCCGGTTCAGATTGCGGACGATTCCAAGCCGATCACCCTCGACGTGACGCGCGTCAACCTGCTCTTCACGGTATCGGACAAAAAGGGCCGGTTCGTAACCAACCTGGTGGAGAACGATTTCGAAGTAGTCGAAAGCAAACGCAAACAGAGCATCCTCGAGTTTGTCGCCGAAAACGACTTGCCATTGCGAATCGGCGTACTCATCGACACCAGCAATAGCGTGCGCGACCGTTTTCGGTTCGAACTGGACGCCGCCGGCGATTTCCTGAACGGCCTGATCCGGCGTGGAAAAGATCGCGCGTTGATCGTGTCCTACGACACTTCAGCAGAGTTGGTCACCGACTTGACCGACGATACCGAGGTATTGAGCAAGCGCTTGCGCGACCTGCGCCCCGGCGGAGGCACGGCAATGTATGACGCCATCGCGCTCGCGTGCCGCGATAAGTTAGCCCTCGACCAGCCGCGCCACAAGTTCCGCCGCGCGATTGTGATCATCGGCGACGGCGAGGACAACGCCAGCCGCTACTCCCGCGACCAGGCTCTCGAGCTCGCCCACAAAAGCGACGTCGTCATCTATACGATTTCCACCAACATCACCAAGGTTGAAACCGACGGCGACAAAGTGCTGAAGTACTTCGCGCGCGAAACCGGCGGCCTGTCGTTCTTCCCGTTCAAGGCGGAAGACCTGGCGCAGGATTTCGAGAATATCGCCAATGAGCTGCGCAGCCAGTACAGCATCCTGTACCGCCCCGAGCCGCTCAAAACGGACGGCAAGTATCACGAAGTCGATGTCCGCGTGAAGAACAGGGGCAATCTCGTGGTGCGCGCCCGCAAAGGATATTACGCTCCGCTTCAGTAGGCGCCGCGGCACTATAATTCCAGTGTGCTCTCGCGCCGCGACTTCAACGCCGCTCCGGCGGCATTCCTGTGGCAGCGTCCACGCCGCCGCCAGCCGAATCTGTTGTTCCTGATTGCCGACGACCATGCCGCCTACGTGATGGGCGCCGACGGCAACCCGCAGGCTGAAACGCCGGCATTTGACCGGCTGGCTGCGGAAGGAACGCGCTTCCACGCGCATTATTGCAACTCTCCGGTCTGTACCCCGTCCCGGCAGTCGCTGCTGACCGGGCAGATGCCCCATTTCGCCGGCGTCACTCAGCTCCGTACGGCCCTCTCTGCGGACAAGCCGACACTTGCAAAGCAGCTCAAGGCCGCCGGCTACACGACCGCCGTCTTCGGCAAGATGCACTTCAATCGCCCCGCCTCGCCCGGCCTGCATGGATTCGACGTGATGATGACCGAGGCCGAGGTCAACCGGGAATGGCAGAAGGAAGTGCGGCCAACGCCGGTCCCCGAAGGATTGCGGACCAAGAAGATGCCTTGGCGCCCGTTCCAGGACCATGCGCGCGACTGGCTGAACGCGGCTGCCTTGCCCTTCGCACGGCCCGACGCGGAAATGAAGGGCACATACATCGCCAATCAGGCCATCCGTTTCCTTGAGGAACATCGGGAAAAGCCCTTCGCGCTATGGGTGAGCCTGATGGAACCCCACTCGCCGTTCGATTTCCCCTGGGAGGACCGCAACCGCTATGACCCGGCAAAGTTCGACGTGCCGCGCGTCGGCGCAGAGGACGCCTGGCAGATTCCGCTGATCTTCCGCGACCTCACGCGCGAGGAAAAGCAGGGGATCACGGCGGCTTACTACACTTCAGCCCGCTTTCTCGACCGCAACATGGGCAGAGTCCTCGCCAAGTTGCGCGATCTGCGACTGGAGGAAGACACGCTGGTGGTATACACCGCCGATCATGGTTACTGTCTTGGCCACCACGGACGCTTCGAGAAACATTGCGGCTACGATCAGGCGCTCCGCGTGCCGCTGATTTTCCGCTGGCCCGGCCGCATTCGACCCGGCGTAGTGCGGGACCTGACCGAGCATGTCGACGTCGCTCCCACGATCACCGATCTGCTGAACGCTCCCCAACTGCCCGTCGAACATGGCCGCAGCTTGCGCGCCTACCTCGAAGGCAAGAAGCCCGCTTCTCCGCGCGCCCATATCGTCAGCGAGTACCTGGAGAACGAGGAAGTTTACGTGCGCACCGCACAACACAAGCTGATCTTCGGCTCCGGCAGGCGTGAACGCGAGGACGGCTACAAGACCGACAATCCAAGGCCTGGACGCTATGTGCGGCTGTTCGATCTGCGCGCGGATTCCGGTGAGTTCAAGGACTTGTCCAAAAGTCAGCCGGACACCGTGGCGCGCCTGGAACAACTGGCGCTCGACCGGTTCCGGCAAACACATCCCCAATCCGGATCCGAGCCGTCCGGATTGAGCCGCGAGGAAGCCCTGGAGTTCTACCTGCCTCCTCGCGACCCTAAACCACAATAGCCTTCATACCCCCAGCAAGCGCCGGTTCCGGGCGCTGTCACTGGCCGCGCCCGCGAAATCGTCGAAGGCCTTCTTCGGCACATCGATGAGCATCGATTGGATAAACCCTGCTCCTTCGGCGGCGCCTTGTACGCTGTCTTTGTAGCAGCACTCCCACTCCAGCACCGCCCATGAGCTATAACCGGCGGCAGTCAGCCTGGTGAACACCTGCTTGAAGTCGACCTGGCCGTCACCCAGACTGCGGAACCGGCCCGGACGCTGCTTCCAATCCAGGTAGGCGCCGTAAACTCCGGCTCGCGCCGAAGGGCGGTACTCCGCATCTTTAACATGGAACGCTTTGATGTATTGGCCGTAAACGTCGATGAAGCCTACGTAATCCATGCACTGCAGAACGAAGTGCGACGGATCGTAGTTGATCGCAACAGCAGGCGAGTTCCCCGTCGCTTCCAGGAACCGTTCGAAGCTGGCGCCGTCGTGTAGATCCTCACCCGGATGCAATTCGTAGGCAATGGAAACACCATTGTCGGCCGCGAACTTCAGCACCGGCTTCCAGCGTTCAGCCAGCACCTTGAACCCTTCGTCCACTAAGCCCGCCGGGCGTTGCGGCCAGGGGTACAACATTGGCCAAAGAAGGGCGCCGCTGAACGAGGGCGTCACCGTAAGGCCCAGGTTGACTGACGCCTTCACCACCAGCATCATCTGCTCGGTCGCCCACTCGGTGCGCGCCTGGCTGTTTCCACGCACCTCCGGCGCCGCGAATGCATCGAACAACTCGTCATACGTTGGGTGCACTGCAAGCAGTTGCCCCTGCAGGTGGGAGGCAAGTTCAGTGATCACCAACCCGTTTGTCTGCCCTTTCAACTCGTCGCAGTAGGTTTTGGATGCGGCGGCCTTTTTCAGGTCCATGACACGGCCGTCCCAGGACGGCAACTGAATCCCGAGATACCCCAGCGACTTCATCCAAGCGCTGATATTCGGAAGCGTATTAAAAGGGGCTTCGTCGCCCATGAACTGCGCCAGAAAAACTGCGGGTCCCTTGATCTGTGACATTCGGTAAGCCTTTCTTTCCTCGCCGCGCTCACAGCGGCTAGAGCTATCCTATGCGATTTTGCTCTTCCGGGAGGTCCGCTGAGTTGCGCCCGAAATGTGCAACCATGGTTAAACGGCGAAGCGGTTCGCGTTCATGCCGCGTCCTAAGGATTTACGGCGATTGCGGCCCGTGTTGCAAAGTTTCGATCTCGTGGTCCCGTCCGCATTGCTGCTATAGGAGGCACGTTTATTGAAAACGAGTGAAGTGATTCGCGCTTGGGGAAAAATCCTCCAGGGCCGCCGCCCTTCCTTGTCCATTGAGATCACCAAGGAATGCCCGCTGCGCTGTCCCGGATGTTACGCCTACGAGGACGCCCATCTTGGCGGTGCGGTCACTCTCCGTGGGCTCAGCGACCGCAAAGGGCAGGCTTTGGTAGACGGCGTGCTCGAAGTGGTCGATCGTCTGAAGCCGCTGCACCTTTCTCTTGTCGGAGGCGACCCGCTGGTCCGCTACCGGGAAGTTGAGCAGATGGTTCCTCTGCTGATCCAGCGCGGAGTTCATGTCCAGATCGTCACTAGCGCCTTCCGTCCCATGGCCGCCGAATGGGCAACCCTGAACCACCTTAACGTGGTCGTTTCCATCGACGGTCTGCAACCCGAACACGACGTCCGCCGCGCGCCCGCAACCTACGATCGTATTCTCAAGAACATCGCCGGCCAAAAGGTAACCATCCACAGTACGGTTACGGCCCAGATGATGAAACGGGAAGGCTACCTTCAGGAGTTCATGGAGTTCTGGTCGCCTCGCGAGGAAGTCCGTAAAGTCTGGTTCAGCCTGTTCACTCCGCAGGTCGGCGATCGCCTGCCGGAAATTCTCAGCGCTGAGGACCGCCGGCGGGCGGTTGACGATTTGATGCGCCTGCGGCTTCAGTTCCCCAAGATCGACATGGCTGAGGGTCTGATCCGGCAGTTCCTCAAACCGCCTCATTCGCCGGGCGAGTGCATTTTCGCGAAAACCACGGAAACCATCTCCGCGGATCTGGTTACGAAAGTCACGCCGTGCCAGTACGGTGGAAATCCGGACTGCTCGGCCTGCGGTTGCATCGCCTCGATGGGGCTTGCTGCCGTGGGAGCGCACAAGCTGGGCGGCCTGATCCCGGTCGGGGCGATCTTCAGAGCCTCCTTCAAGGTGGGCGAGATCATGGGCCGCGGCAGGCGCAGCCAGCCGGAAGTCGAGCCTGTGAAACTGCCGGTCCTTAATTGAAGACGCGGAAAAAACCGCTCCCCAGTCCTTGTAGGCTAATAGTTCATGCCCTTATCGACCCAGCGAGGGGCGCCGCTGCCACTTGGCGTCACCATGCGCCGGCATGGCACCAATTTCGCGATTTTCAGCAAGAACGCCACCGAGGCTACGCTCGTCCTGTTCGAGCCCGGAGCAGACAGCCCGCTGGCGGAGATCAAAC
>Ga0073934_10008157_pt1 | contig 14132 bp, 20 predicted proteins | sample LarsenN4metaG_FD_76834 | JGI IMG/M metagenome (GOLD analysis project Ga0073934, IMG submission 76834) | Hot spring sediment bacterial and archeal communities from British Columbia, Canada, to study Microbial Dark Matter (Phase II) - Larsen... ...
CCTGGGGATCTCGGCGAACTCGCGCTCCAGGGCGCCCTTCTGTGACACGAGAGCCTGCACGACCGTTTGAGCCGTGAGCTTGCCCTGGCTGGACATTTCCTTCAGCGCAGCGACCGGCACGCCGAGGCCATCGGCCATGGCCTTCGCGAGCCGCGGCGAGGACTCCATCACCGCGCGGAACTCATCGCCTTGGAGGCGGCCAGAGGCGAGCGCCTGGCCGAACTGGAGGATGGCTGACGACGACTCCGCCGCGCTGGCACCGGAGATCTTGAGGGCCTGGGCCACTGCCTCGGTAACGCCCAGCGCGTCGCCCTGGCTGCCACCGTAGGCCTTCACCGCCGGCACGAGGCGGGTGTAGAGGCTGATGGTCTCCGACAGCCCTGCGCGCGTCCGCTGCGCGGTGTCGAATACGTCCCGTTCGACCTGCGCGAACTCCTCCTGCGAGCCGGTGGTTGCCCGCAGGCGGGCTTCCAGGAGCTTGTACTCGTCAGCGAGCTTGATCGTGTGCCTCGCGCCGGCGGCGATGGCTGCGAGCGTGGTGAACCGGCCGAGCGTCTCCTGGGCCTCGCGCAGCTGCTGGCTGATGGACTGGATGCCATGACTGGTCGAGCCCATAGCCGCGTTGATCTGCTGCCCGGCCTTGACGCCCTTCGCCCCGAGGGCCTCCAGTTTCTGCCCCGTCTCATTTATAATCTGGACGTTCCCTTTCGCATCCAGGTGGATCCGAATGACTGTATCGCCCACTCAGGCACCCTCCCCCGGGACCATCGGCGGCATGGCCATGGGCGGCTTTGTGCTCGGGTTCGTCGCCCACCCCATCTTCTTCGCCTTCTTCGCCATCGGTTTTTCCGTCCTGCTCTTCGGTGCGCTGCGCTCGCTATTCCGCTGACGCCCTGAACTCCTCGAGCGCCGCAAACTCCATCACCTGCAACTGCTGAAACATCTCCGCCCGCCGCGCCTTTCCGACTGAGCGCAACCTGAGCAGCACCTCTACCCCCTGGTAGTCCAGCCCCAGCGGGCTACGCGCGCCGTACCGCCACTGCGTCTGGCTCTCAAGGAAGAGGCAGAGCGCGTCCCAGTTCTCCGGGAACACATCCACCGCTTCCTCTGGCTTCGGCTCATAGGTGATACCGAAGAACGCCGCGTCTTCCGCACTCTCGTCCCGGCCGCTCCCCCGCCCGAGCCACGCGCGACGGGCCCAGGCGGTGGCGGCCTCGATCAGTTTTTTCGGGAGGCCTGCGGCAGGGAGTCCATCCAGGCAAGGGCAACGGCCGTCCTCATGCCCGCGATGCCGAGCAGCTTGTCTCGGTTCACTTCAGAGAAGACGAAGTCTTCATCGAACACAGGCCCGCTCCAGCCGACAAAGACCTCTTTGCAGAGATCAAGATCAGGAAGACCCGTCTTTATGATCTCGTCGATGCGCTCCTGCGGAAGGCGGAGGAACTTGCCGTGAAAGGTGAGCGTTTGGCGCTTGCCGCCTTCCTCGGCGGCAACCTCCAAAGCGACAGGCCAGGTATAGGTGGGGGAAAGAGCGAGCTTGAACATGGGTTAGAGCACCGTGAAAGTGGTTTCGTCGTCGCCATTGGTGGGCAGGAAGGCGACGTCCAGATTGAGCAGCACGTTGCCGTCGCCCTCCGAGTAGCTGACGCCGTTCACCTGCACTTGGCCGGCGTCGAACTGGTTCTTGTAGCCAGCCGCGGTTCCATGAATCACCTGGGTGGCGCCGAGCGTGTCGCCCTTGGCGATGGTGAAGAAGTTCTTCGTGCCGAGGGCGGGCGCCTCGATCACGATCTTTCCGCTGGGGGCGCGGTCGGTGATCACTACCTCCTCCACGCCCACCAGATTGCGGTAAGCAACTGCGTTGTTCTTGGAGTACTCGAACGACTGCATGTTGAGCGCGGTGCCATGCAGAGTGAAGGTCGGGGTATTCGCTTTCGAAACCGCCAGCGGATCCTTGAACGCCGTGAGCGTCGGAGTCGGATCGGCAACGGCCGCGGGGTCAACCCAGAGGCCGATCATCTTGAAGGTCAGGTAAGGAACGCCGTTCGCGTTGATCTTGAAGCCCCAGTCACCGCGACAGCCGAGCAGCGCGTGCTTCTGACCATCGAAATGGAAGTAGATGCTGATGGCTTCCTCGCCAGACGAGACCGGCTTGTATTCCGTCTTCACGCCAGCGAAGACGGTCTCTGCCTCACCACAGGCGCGCATCAGTGGACCATACGCCGGAGCGGTACCGGCAGCACCGGCGCCCGCCATCTCCACGTCGAACTCGATGGCAACATGAGTGCCGACATGAATGCTCGCGAAGTTGCCCAGGTAGGGGCGCGGGTTTTCGCGCTTCACCACATCCGACACGAGCGGCGTGATGCTGATGTTGGTCGCGAGGATCGCGTTCGCCGCGCCGGTCGGGACGGCGTCAGTGCCGTAGACCGCTTCGATCTTCGCGAGGATGATCTTCTTCCGCCATTTGAGGGCCATTTCGTTCTCCTGAAAAAGAAAAGGCCCGCTCATGGCGGGCCTGGTGGCTGAGTTCTTTCCCGGTTACGCGGCGGGGTCCGGTTCCTGCGGGATCGGCTTTTCCGCCTTCGCGGTCGGCTTTTTCACTTCCGGTGCGGCCGGACGCGGACCGTTGCCGTCTTGGTGATCAACCGTGCGTTCCACCAGCCTGGGGGCCGCGCCGGGTTTGTCGATGATGTAGCTGCCGCCTTCTGCCATGGCGCCCTCCTGTTAGGTGCTTCGGATGTAGGTGCCGACGACATACACGTCGCGCCACCAGATGACCTTGTTACTCACGTCGATGACCTCGCCGCGAACGTATTCGATGGACTCGGCATACTCACCCTGCCAACCAAGCAATGCTGCTCGGATCTCGTCCCTGGCGTCCTCCAGCGGCTCCGCGTCAGCGGTGCTCGTCTTGGCCACGATCTGGACCACGAACATGTCGCCGATGCGCTGCGCAACCTGCGGCGCCAGCGAGTTCTCCCCGGCTTCGCCCATCAATGGGTGAACGAACGCCGCAGGCACGTTCGCGAGGCCTTCCACGGCGCTGACGGACAGCGCGTGATCAACCCGGTTCTGCAACAGCGGGCAGACCGCCTTCAGTCGAGCAATGACCGGATTCAGTCTCATTCGTTGATGTCCAGGTAGATAACGGACCAGTCCGGGTTCAGGCTATCCGGCCGGACGCGGTCCACCACGTAAACCTTGCCCCGCGCGGTTATGGCGTCTCCCTTCGCCATGCCGGTGATGCTGGCCGTCTTTGCCTGCGCGGTGATGGTCCGCGTCTCCACCTCGTACTGCCCGTCCTGGGCGGTGCCGAAGGCGTCGTCGAAGATCACCCGCAGAGGATCGACGCTCCGACTCCAGGTGACGCTGATCCCGTACACGCGGAGGTAAGCGTCCAAAGGTTCGTTCATGCTCACCTCAGCTTCTCCGAGTAGAAGCGGATGTTCCGGTCAAAGATCTCCTGAGCCTTCGAGCTGACGACCCGCTGGACCTCATCCTTGGAGGCCTGATTGCCCAGCATCGCGCCGACGCTCGGGCCGTAGAGTTGCTTGATCGGGTAGCGCGGACCGCTCACCCGTTCAAACAACCCAATGTGACCCGACGCCATCCTGGCGACGAATACCCGCTTCAGTTGCTTATTCCCGCCCGCGTGCATCACTCGCACGCGCACACCATTGCGGCGCTTGCGCCCGCGATCTTCCTCGGGCGTCTTCGGGGACACGACGAAATTGATCAGCGGCAACGCCTTGCCGAAGCCAACGATATAGGCGTCCGTGTCTCCGCCCCTGGCAAGCCTTACGTCCATGCCGTTCCGGTTGCTCGTCCCGCGCTTCACCAGGTCGCGGGCCTTGATGTTGTAGGTTGCGCGGATCTTCAATTTCACCGCCGTGGCGGCCTGATTGGTCAGGTCGTTCAGCGTGCGCCGCAGAGCCGCATTGAACGCGGCCTGGGAGTAGCGCGCCTTGAACTGGCCAACGCCGTCGGTGGTGATCTTGGTCTGGAACATGGGGAAGCCGGGCCCCCCGAGGGGGGCCAGGCGATCTCCTCTTAGGTACGCTTGCCCTTGATCAGCACCTTGGGACGGGTGCAGTAGGACAGCGGGTTGGCCTGGGCTTCCATGTGGACGCCCTTTCCGTTCTGCGCCGGGTACTGACGCGAGTACCGCGGCAGGCCAACGGTGTTGACGGTTTCGATGTAGTCCGCCGGCGCGTAGACAGTGCGAAACAATCCGGGGACGCCCACCGGGAATATGTGGCACTTGTCGGCATCCACCATCGCGTTGGCGCCATTCTTGCCGCGGTAGTTCTCCCACACGATGCCGCCGAACTCGAAGGCGCCATAGATCTTCTCGCCGTTCGGGTAGACGTAGCCCTTGCGCAGCACCTCGGCCATGGGGGTGTTCTTGTACGAATCCGTGACCTCCTTGTGGGCGAGCAGATCGTCGAAGAACGTGTCATTGCAGAAGGCGTGGACGCCAACGAACGGAACACCGCCGAGGTTGTCCGCAATGGTGCGCACCACGCTTGCGCACTTCTTGCGCAGGGCACCGTTGGCCGGGTTGGCGTTGTCGAGGTCGAAATCGACTTCCGCTTCCTGGCTGACACCGAACTCGGTGAACAGGTCGTACAGGATGGAGCCGTCGGCGTTCAGGATCAGGCCCTTCACCGCACCCAGGCGCTGGTATTCCAGCGTCGGGTCCAGCACCAGCTGGACGGCATCCTGCAGGCGCTGGTTCACCAGACCCATGACGCTCTGCACCTCGGTTTCCGAACCGAAGGCGCGAACGCCCATCACTTCGTCAGCGTTGATGTAGTCGTCGTACTGGTAGTGCGGAATCAACAGCGAGCGCGCGCGGCGCTTGTCCTTCGCCTTGGTCTCGCCGGCGCCGCCGCGGGGCGTGGGGTTGAGCAGTTTCAGCACACCATCCACTTCCTCGATCATGATCGAGGTGGTGGTGACGCCACGCTCGTTCCAGTCGATCAACTGGCCAGCGCGGCCCGGCACGAACGGGATGTTATTGACGCTGTCGGTCAGCGAGATGACGCCGAAGGCGTCCTGATTGAATACGTCCAAAGTCGGCATTTCTGTGCCCTCAAGTTGCAGTCAAAAAAAAGCCCCGCACTGGGCGGGGCTCCGTTTGGGGGTTGTGGGTTTGGCTTAGCGCAGGATGATCCCGCGCGCCTTGAGCTGGGCGATGGCGGTCGCCTTGTTGCCGGCGGAGATGTTCGCAGGCCACACCAGCTCGTACTGGTTTACCTCAGCGTCACGCTTGATCACCGTGCAGGCCTTGTCGGCGCTCGTCGCGTCCACCGCGGCGTACAGGATGCCGGCGGCGATCTGCGTGCCATCATCCTCGGCCGGGTCCAGGATCTCGTAGGCACCGGGCGCCACCGTGATGGTGAAGCTGTCGGCGACCGCGAAGTCAGTAGCGCCATCGGCGATGGTGAAGCCGATGTGCTGGCTGGCGTAGGCAGCACCCACGGTCGCATCGAGCAGGTACACGCCGTCGGGCGCACGTACCGAGAACACGCCGGAGTTGGCGGCGGCCACGGTGACGGTGAAGCCGTCGCCAGCGATGAAGTCAGTAGCCCCGTTGGCGATGGTGAAGGTGATCTGGGTGGCAAACGCGACGCCAACAGTGGCGATGCCGATCTCCTTACCGGTGGGATCCTGCACACTGAACGTGCCCACGTTGGCGCCGGGCTCGATACAGGTGATGCGGTAGACGCCAGCCTTGGCGCCAGCACCGGTGGCGGGGGCCGCGGTGATCGTGCCGTCGCCAGTGTTGCCGGCGTAGGCGGCCGACGTACCGGCGGCAGCGACGGCGGTGTCGTCCGCCTTGCCGGCCTTGATGCAGGTCAGGGTGTAGACACCCTCCAGCACCTGGGAGCCAATGGCGCCAACCGTCAGCACGCCGTCGCCGATATTGCCGGCACCAGCTGCGCCAGTGCCTACCAGCAGCTGGCCGAGGACAGTGCCGGCCGCCAGATCCTGGCCGGAGTTGAGAACGCCGTTTTCACGACTGCGGTTGCCATTGGCCTCAGAGAGGATGAAGCCGCCGGCGTGGGTGGTTTCGTTCAAGGTGGGCATTGATGTTTCTCCTGCGCCGCGGTTCAGTTTCTGCTACTGCCGGCGGCGGCTGCGCGACGGCTGTAGATCTCTTGGGATTTGGTAGTGGCACCACGCACCGCGCCAGGCTGGAGCACGGGATGGGCCGTCACGATTTCGGGGCCGGTGTCCGCCACGGCGGCCACCAGGTCTTCGCGAACTTTGGTCAGGCTCACGCCTCGGGCCACGTAATCGGCGGCTGCCTCTCGCAAGTTCGCGGCCGCGCAAGCGTCGTCGATGGCGCGCGCGTCGGAGATTGCCGCCTCCACGTTGTCGGGGGTGACGCGGGCTCCTGCCTCGGCACCCGCGCGCTTCATGAGCGCCATGGTGACGGCCGGATTCAGTTGGGCAGCGGTGACTGCGGCCATCACCAACCCGAGGGCGGCATTCGCAGCCATCGCCGGATCCGCCTTGGCCGGCTCAGTTGCGACGGCAGCGGCCGCCGATGTCTCGATCGGCTTCTGCTCGGCTGCGCCACTTTCCTTGGTCGATTCGTCCTTGGTGTCGTCAGGCGTTTCCGGATCCGTTACGAGCTCCGCCATCAGGTCGATGTAGGTGCCGAGGCGATCGGCGAAGCCAATCTTGATCGCATCCTCGCCCATGTAGGTGAGCGCCTCGGTGGCGAGCACGTCCTCCACCGTCATGCCGCGGTACTTGGCCACGGACGCCGCGAACATCTGGCGCAGTCCGTTGACCTCGAACTGGAGGCGCTCCAGGGCCTCCTCGGAGAGCGGTGCATGGGGGGACAGATCGGCCTTGCGTGCCCCCGCGATGATCTCGGTGACCTTGAGCCCCTGCTTCTCGTTCCAGGCGCTCTGGTCGACGTGGAAGGCGCGGACTCCAACGGATCCGGCACCGCCGGTGCGAGTGATCCAGATTTCGTCTGCCGCCGCCGCGAGACCGTAGGCCGCCGAGTAGGCGTAGTCGTCGATCATCGCAACGATCGGCTTCTTGCCCCGGCTCTCGAAGATGTGGTCCGCGAGATCGAACAGGCCGGACGCCATGCCGCCGAGAGATTCGATGCGCATGACAATCGCTTCCACCGTCGGATCTGCCAGGAGCTGATCGAACGCGGCGCGCAACGCCTCGTAGCTGAGCGGGCCCGGGTCGCACATGCCGGGCTGGTACCGGTTCACCAGAGCGCCGGAGATGTTCAGGACTCCGATGTTGCGCGCAGGCGTCAGCACCACACCTTCCGGAGTCGTCTGCCCGGGCTCGATCTCTTCGTAACTGACGGTCGAGGGGCGCGCCTCCACGGCGCCATGCAGATAGGCGCCGATGAGCTGCTGCCCCATCTGCGGATGCACGAGGAGCGGTTTCCCGATGGCGTGGGTGAAGAGCTGGGCCACCAGTGGCGATTCGCTCCGACCGAACAGCCGAGACAGCACGTTCGCGCCGAGATTTTTGAGTTCCATAAAATCCTCCTGCTACTTTGCGCCGGTGTCCGGCAGTTCGGTGCCCTTCGGGCGGGCCTGCGTGAGGCCGGCGTTACTGACCTTCCGCGGGTCCGTGTCGAGAACCAGCCCGAGGCCGTCGGCGCGCTTGTTGTCTTCCGCCAGCTCGGCGTCGATCTGCTCGGGATCTTCGCCATTGCTGAGCACGACTTTGGAGCGGCTGATGAAGCCGGCCCGCACTGCGCTCTTGTCGGCCTCGATGTCCTGCACCGGATGGCTGTACGGCCAGCCTTGGGGCACCCACAGCGTTTCAGTAACCTCGTCGCGCTGGTCGGCATAGCCGGAGATGTCGAGGGCACCAACCATGACCGCGGCATCGAAATACGCGCGGCGGATCGGCTCCAGGAACTGCGGGATCATGTAGAGCCACTGCCACATCTCAACGATGCGGCGGAATTCGTTGAGGATTAGCCGCAGCGCCCGATCGGACACGTCGCGCAGGTCGCCCGTCAGGACCTCGTAGGGAACGCCGTGGCGCGCGGCGATGGCCATCAGGTGACCACGCAAGAACTCGCCGTAGTTCTGTCCGGCGTCCGGAGGATTGTTAAATTTCACGTCCCAGCCTTCCGGCAGTTCCTGCATCGTGGCAGGCTCCAACCCGGCGAGCGGCGTTCCGTCGGCGTCCACGTCCGGCTCGGCGCCATCGGCGCCTGCCATGTCCTCCTTCATTCCAGGGAGGTCTTCGTCAACACTCGGCTTGCGGGTGTAGAAGCCCGCGAAGAGGTTGGCGATCTTCTGGCGCTCCAGAACAGCGTCATCCAGAGAGTCCAGGTTGAACATGCGCACCAGCACAGAGGCGGCGCGCGGAATGCCGCGGATCTGGCCAGCGCGCAGCGGCTCGAACAGGTGCAGCACCTGATCGGCTGGCACGCGCACCAGCATGGTCGGGTCTGTTGAGGCACCACTCATCACGTCACCGGGGTGGGCCCGGTACATCCAGTAGGCCACGCGCCGGCCGATTCTGTCGAACTCGATACCAGCGCGGATCTGGTTGCCGTTGGAGGCCGTGGCGTAGTAGTTGGCCGGGCACTGCTCCGACTCGATTACCTGCAATTGCAGGGGGACCGGAAGGCCGTCATCCAGGCGGCGGCGGCGAAGGCGCACGAACACCTCGCCGGCCTCGTGCCACTCGCGCCAGGCCAGGGCCTGTAGGCCGTACAGGTCGAGAACGCCATCGGCATCACAGGCCTTCACGAAGCGGTTCCACAACTTCTTTTCTTTCTTCTTCCACTCGGGGGTGCCCCAGACGGCCTTCGCCTGGATGCCCGTCCCGATGCCGTTGGACGTGAGCTTGTCGGAGGCGGTACCGGCCCATGGGTCGTTACGGGTGGCGGCCCGGGCGCGGCCCAGGATCGTGTCGAGCCCAGAGACGGTGATCGAGTTCGGGCCCGCGTTGGGCGCGCGCCAGACCCGCAGCCGGCGGCCCTGTCCGGCAGCGGCGTAGATGGGTTGCGTCATCAGTAGAGCCCTGTCCCGCTCTGGTAGAGGCGGAAGGTGCGGCGCTTGCGCGTTCCCGTCAGGGCGCCCTTCTGTCGTTCGAGATCAGCGATGTGCCGATCGATCTTGGCCATGTCGGGCTGGGCGAACGTGGAGTCACGTTCGCCGACTTTTAGCCGGACTAGCAACGTGCCCGTAGCAAGGGCGTGCTTAGCCGCTTTGGCTTCGGCGATCTGTGTATTCAGTTCCTCTGCCGTTGCCATGTCACCGCCTCAGGTAAGAGCTTCGAATAACGCGCGGCCGCACTTTGCGAACCGCCGTGGCCTTCATCTCGCGCCGCTCGTCGGCGCTCATCACGTTCAGGTTTCCGTCCCACTCGGCACACCAGGATGGTGGGGCGTCCCAGCGGACTTTTTCGCCGCCCAGGAAGATCCAAAGGGCTCGGGTGTAGTTGAAGTGGTCGCCCGTCTCATTCCGGCGGCCTGGGATCTCGGTCCATCCGTTCGACCCGCGAACCTCGGCGAAGAGTTCGTCGAAGTAATTCGGCGGCAGCCAATCTGGGAAGTGGATGAACCCAGGGCCCGGCGCCTCGCGCTGGAGGTCGGCATGCAGCGCGTCTTTGAGCATGTTGGTGTTCAGGAGCAGCACCGGCACGTCACCCTTGCCTCCGCCCTTGCGGTCTTTGCGCTTCCGCGAGTCGGGGAAGGTCTCTTCCACCCGGGGGCCATTCTTGCGGCCCTTCACCAGGCGGACGCTGCGATGCAGGCCCGATGCGCGCAGGGACCGCCACCACGAATACGCACGCTCGGTAACGCCCTGCTCGCCACCGCTGTCCACGGCGACCATGTGCACGCGCAGCTCGCGGCCGTCGCGGAGCTTGTAGGTGGACTTCACCACTCGCTCGGTGATCTGGTCCCAGTCCTCGATGTTCGCGGCCGGGTTCACGTCCTTGATCGGGTACCGGTCGACAAGCCACTGCTCGCCGCCGACACCGAAGCCGATCACCCCAACCTCGAAGCGTCCCTTTTGGACGTCAACCGCAGCGAGCAGCGCGCGGACACCATCCTGGACGATATAGCGCTGGCTCTGCTCGGCACGCGCCTGCACACCGGCGGCGTCCCCCGCCTCATCCATGCGGGCCCGCGCAATGTACGGGGCGCCCTGGTCCGTGTTGATGGTGGTGCGCAGCGTCTCTTCCGAGCCGGTCAGCGCGTATTCGCGCAGACCCTGGAGGTAGCGAAGCAGGAGGCTATCCCACTTCTGATACGCGGCAGCCACACCGCCGAGCCAGTAGCCGGCGATGTTCGCCTTTGGGCGCTCTCCTCTCACGCCGCGATCGATGTGGATCGTCTGGCCCTCCGCCAACCACGTGGCGGCAAGATTCATGCTCGGCTTGTGCCGCGGCTCGATCGCTGCGCCGCAATGCGGGCAGTACACGACCGCGTGCTCCTCGGCCAGCGCCGGGAGGTCGGCAGTGCGGACGATTTTCAGTAGCTCGGTTTCCGTCGGCAGGCTCGCGAAGAGCGAGAGCCCCGGCTTCGGCTCATGGAACTCGTTGCAGTTCGGGCAGGGCCAATACCACCGGTGTCTGTCACTACGGTTGTAGATGCCGAGGATTCCGGTGCAGGGCGGCGCCTCGTGCGCGCTTGCGGGCCGCCACTTCGGATCCATGATCTCCCGGCCGGGACTCGACTCCACCATGCACATGCCGCGGGAGAGGAACGTCTGCGTGCGCTTCAGCCCGAGTCCGTAGGCGGCGCCCTCCCCGTCGATGTCGTCTGGCATGCGGTCGTAGTCCGTGAGGGCCACGTACCTGTAGTCAGAACTCGATAGCTGGGAGGCTGACGGCCATCCGATCTTCAGCCACATTCCGTGGCGCAGAAGCTTGTCGTGCGTGTTGTCGTCGTTCGCCCGCGGGCTCAGCAGACGGCGCAGCTCTGGCGAGTGCCGGAACGCGCGGTCCACGCGAGTCTTGGAGTACTCGCGGGCCTTCTCCTGGGTCATCTGCACCACGAGCATGTCGCCCGGGTCGCACACCGCCGCGTAGGCTATCCATCCATCCAGGAGGCCCATGGTCTTGCCGGTGCGCGAAGGCCCGACAAAACAGACCGCCTCGTGCGCCCGACTCGCCAAATCGTTCATGGGAGCAACCATGTACGGCGTTTCGGTCGGGTCCCATGGGCCCGAGTAGCCGCCCGGCTGGTTGATCACCAGGTAGGCTTGCGCGCCTTCCGCGACACTCATCCGCTTCGGCGGACGGTAGGCTTCGGCGGCCTCGGCGATGATGCGCCGAGCCGATGCGCGCTTACTCCTCGCCAGATTCATCATCCGACTCGTCGGTAGCGGTCACATCCATGAGCGTTTGGAGCCGTGTCGCCAGCGCATCCATGGCGGCATCGATCTCCTCCGCGATAGCCTGCGCCACCTGACCGCTCACGCCATGCCGGCGCTCCATGCGGTCAGGTATCGCCCGCAGGTCCTGCGCCTGGGCGGCGTACGCGGTGGCCACGGTCTCTGCAACCTCTGAAGCCGCCAGAGTCTCGCGATCGTCTTTCAGAATGGCGCGGCGCTCTTTCTCGGACCGGTACCACGCCAGGCGGTCCGCCGGTGGAAGCTTCTCCGGGTCCACCTCGTCGCCAGTTGCGGGCGTTCCGCCCAACTCCTTCCAGCGGACGACCTCCAGGAGATCGAACACCCACGGAATCCCCTTGCTGCCTTTCTGGATCGCGGGCATCCCCTTCCGGATCCATGCGTCCACCGTGGGGAGGGACACCGCATAGAACTCTGCGATCTCCGCTTTATTCGCCCGCCGGATGGCTGGGAGGTTGGCGGCAACACCCTTGACGCTCACGCATCCCCTATAAACAACAGCCTAGGAGGCCGAAAAACTGTCGAAACCCGCGCTGTCGCGCACCCGTGGTAGGCAAAAATTGCCCCAGGGTCCCCGAGCGCCGGGAACTTGACACGCATCGCACCATATTGGTGCTCCGGTGTTGAGCGTCATGCGAACGGCAATCACCGGTCCACCTTCCGGTCGAGCTTCTCCTCGATGCGGTCAAGCTTCTTGAAGATGGCGTCGCTCAGGCGTTGCAAGTCGTCCTTGTGCACGAACTCCCCAGCCATCTTGGTGTCGAGTGAACTGACCTTGTCAGCCAGCGTGTCATCCTTGATGCGCAGGTCCTTGATGGCGTCGGTCATATTCTTGAGCAACCAGCCCAACACAACCAGTCCAACGCCCACTAGGGTGTTAAATGCTTCTTGCCAGCCCATGTATCACCTATCTCTGTTGACTGGGCCGCGCACCGAACCACCAGGTCAGCGCCGTGGCCGATAAAAAGTTCAACGACTGCACGGTGGCATAGAGCAAGTTGTACACCTGGTCACCAGTGAGACCGGATGCGCCACCCAGGGTCTTCATGATCTGGTAGAGCGCCCAGGCGATCACCGACTGGACTACCAGCAGGTAGACCGTAGCCGCCGGACGAATCATGCCGCGCGAGAAGTCCACGAAGACCATGAGCAGGGAGGCAAACGCTGCAGCAGTACCACGCAGGCCGCGCCCTACCCAGTCAGTCATTGAGTAGGTCGCCTTGTCGGCATTCAGGCTTGCGACCTGTGTGTTGCGGTCGGCAACTTCAGTTGCTGCTTGCGCTTCGGTCTCGGCACGCCGCTGAGCGCCCTCGATCTCCTTGTCGGTCTTCGACAGCTGGAAGCTGCGCTCCTTTTCCATCTCGGCATGATCGAGCTTACGCATCTCGACCTGGTGCTTACGTTCAGCCTCGCGGTCCTTGCGCTCCTGCCATTTGTTGAACGCGGCAGCAATGGCGCCGATGAGGCCACCACCAGCCGCGGAACCGAAGATGCCCAATACATCACTGAGCCATTCCACCGATCACCTCCAGTTCGAATCCTTGCCGTCCGGTGACGGCGTGAATGCGGTCCAGCGCGCCACGCGACACCAGGCCAGCGCGTTGCCCGAGCAACCGCCCGAATCGCTGGGCAGGCAGCATGCAACCCCACGAATCGGTATGCAGGCCGCGTGTGCTGTCGCCGGCGAAGTTGCCGGGATGAATCAGGATGCCGCCGCGCCCTGGCACGTTGGTCACGTGGTACACGTCACGGTACCTGCCGGATGAACTTAGCGGCAGAAAATACACCCGATACCTACCTGCCGGAATGCAGCTTACGTTTGAGCGATTACCTCGCCACGGAAGCTCCAGCATCCGGCACACCTCGACGCCGTCGCGCGTGACGATACCCAGCGTCCCCTCGTCATCGGAGAGGAATCGGTGAAGCGTCAGGCGCAAGGGGGATCTCCAGAAACGGCGAAGCCCGGCTCAGGGGCCGGGCTTCAGGGTCGCGTGTACCACGCTACATGGATTCGCAGTTTGAAAGGTACCTTTGGGGTGCGTCAATACTCACGCGACTTCTTTTTCGTCACGCTGCTCCTGCGGAATTGCGGCAGCGAGGAAGGCAATCGCCTGTCCGTAGATTTTCTTGACCCACGCCACAGACCGGTTGCGCTCATTGGCGATCTGCTCGTACCGCTTCCCCTCGACGTGCATGCGCCAGACAACCAGGCGCCACTCCGGCGGCAAGCGGGCCACGGCGCGATCAGTCTCTTGTTCCTTTGGCGAGAACTCGACGTTCGGCGAGTGATCGCGGTAGTTGGTGGTGCTGCCTACCGGGCCCTCATCCATGAGGCGTCCTTCCTGAGTACGTCCTGGGAAGCCAAGACCGTCGATTTGCCTCGCGTGCCATTTGCCCCAGTACTCGAGGCGAATCTTGACCCATTGGAAATGATCTCGCGCTCTCAAGTCGCCTCCTTCATGCGGTCTACCGCTTCCCATGCTTTGCATGAGCCGTTCTTGCCCGGCTGGCGCCCTGGGACGCCGCACAGCACCCGGACGCCCCGGTGCACGCACGCTGCACATCCAAGACGCGAGCGCAGCTCGCCGAGCTGCTGCATCTCGACGATGTCGGCGGGGTCGCGGCTGTAGTAGTGGCTAGGCAGGGTCATGCAGCCTCTCCGAGGTTCAGCGCCTTGAGCGCCTGGGTGATGGTCTCCAGCGCCTCCCCTTTGCGAATCATGTCGCCCGTGAACCGCAGCACCAGCCAGCCATGGAC
>Ga0073934_10008158_pt1 | contig 14131 bp, 8 predicted proteins | sample LarsenN4metaG_FD_76834 | JGI IMG/M metagenome (GOLD analysis project Ga0073934, IMG submission 76834) | Hot spring sediment bacterial and archeal communities from British Columbia, Canada, to study Microbial Dark Matter (Phase II) - Larsen... ...
CCCCCATGATGCCGTTGCCGTACTCCATGAAGGTTCGCCACCAGCGGCGGTGCGGCAAGCCATCGTAGGGCCGCAGCGGCGCGGGACCGGTCCACATCTCGTAATCAAGGTGCTCTGGCGGCTGCGTCACTGGCGGGTTGCCGTTGGCGCGCATGTGGTAGTAGCAGCAGACCTCGGCATGCCCGATCGCTCCGAGCTTGCCGGCCTTGACGATCCGCTCCCTGGCATCGACGAGGTGCGGCGTGCTGCGGCGCTGCGTGCCGACCTGGACCACGCGCTTGTGCTTGCGCGCGGCAGCGACCATAGCCTGCCCCTCGACGACGTCCCGGCTGATCGGCTTCTGAACGTAGCAATCGGCTCCGGCTTCCACGGCCGCGATGAGATGCAAGGCATGCCAGTGGTCTGGCGAGCCGATGACCACGATGTCCAGGTCCTTGTCCTTCAACATCTGGCGGTAGTCGCTGAAGTGGCGGGGATGCTTCTTGGACGCTTGCCGCTCGGCCACCAGGGCAGAAGTCTCCGCCAGCATCTTCTTGTCGGGGTCGCACAACGACACGACCTCGACGGGAGCCACCTGGATCAGGCGGAGAAGGTCGCAAGTGCCGTACCAGCCGCAGCCGATCAACCCGACGCGAGCTTTCTGGTCGGCGAACGCCTCGGCGTACCGACCTGGCCCGGCAAACACAAGACTGGCGGCTGCGGTGGATTGGATAAACGATCGTCGATTCATGGCGGCGCTCCTGAGTCGCACATCTCGGGTGTTGGCCTGCTGCTTCTTGGCCGTGAGGATAGCACAACGGCAATGGAAAGCGAAGTCCCTGTCGTTGGATGTCCTTCGCTTCGGGAATCTCCTTTCATGGTGAAGGCTTGTCGGGCGATTTCTGAATCCGCTGGCGAAGCGCATCGAACTCTACGCCGAGTTCGCCTCCAGCACGCGGCAAAAGGTCCTCGACGTCGCGGAGCATCTGGGCGACTTCCAGGGCTTTGCGGTCCTCCAGGGCTTGCGTGCCGGCCACAATCAGCCAGCGCAAGCGCTTTTGCAACTCCGCGTCGGTCGGCGCCTTGCGGGCCAGGTCGATGATCAACGGCGTCGCCTGCGCCCAGCGGCGCTGGGCCAGCAGGGACTGGATGAGCGTCGCCGTGAGCACGTCGAGGTGCTGCCGGGCCGCCTCGTTCTTCGCCCAGCGGCTGCGGAGTTCCTGGAGCAACTCGGTGCGTCGTGCGGTTTCTTTCTGGTTGGCCAGGAGCTGTTCCCACTGGCTTACCAGCGACCAGTTCGCGGAGCGGCTCAGGATGTCAATCATTGCCGTCCAGGCCTTCAGCTGGACGCGGTTGTCCTCGGTGGCAGTGACGCGCTGCCACAGAAGCGACAGCTGGGCCGGCGTGCCCAGGTCGCCAAGCACCGTGGCTGCCCGGCTGCGGACGCCCGGGTCGCCGTCGCGGACCAGAACCTGCTCGAGACGCTTGAGGAGATCTTGCTTCTGCGCCTCGGTCAGCGCATCCCCCTGGCCGAGTTTGGCCATGGCCCCCACCACGTTGAAACGCACGCTCGGCACGGGGTCCTCGAGTCCGCTGGCGAGGGCATCGAGCGTCTGGACGTTCGCCACTTGTTCCAGGGCGCGGGCCGCCGCCTGCCGGACTGGATCGGCAGGATGGCGAAGCAAGCCAGCGACGATGGGAGCCGCTTCGGGCACGCCCAGGCTCCCCATGCTTTCGACCGCCTCCGCCACCACGGTGAGCGAGGGATCAGAGAGCGCCTTTTCCAGGGCCGCGATGGCTCGCCCGCTAATTTCCGTCGTCGAGCTGGTCTGCGGGCAGCGGTAGCGACCCAGGCTGCGGGCCGCAGCAGCTCGGACGTTGACCGAACCCGACTGGAGCAATGCGAGCAATCGCTCGAAGGCACGTGGGTCGTCGATCTTTTCCAGCGCCAGCACCGCTTGCCGTTGCACGGCTTCGACGCCGTCGTCGGAAAGGGCGAGCAGAATATCGGCGAGGGGCTTGACCTCTGCCGCCGTGGCGTCCGGCAGCGTATCGACAATCCAGGCCACCGTCTGGGCACGGACCGTGGCGTACTCGTTCTGGGAAAGGGCCCGGAAGTGGTTCACTCGGTCAGCACGCGGGGTGCGGCCGTAGAGCTGCTGGTGCAGCCGCAGCACCTCCGCCTCGGCGCGTGCCAGCTCGCCCTGGAGCCGACGAGAGCGATCGGCGAACAGACCCGAGCGGCACAACAGCCACTCGACGTCGTTCAGGTCCTTGTGATTCTGCCACCATTCCTGCCAGGCGGAAGGATTGGGTCCGAAATCCTGACCCGTCAGCTCTTCAAGAGCGGTCTGGGCGGTCTCACGCAGGGCAGCGTTGTCCGAGGAAAGCAGGCCAAGCAGCGCGGTGATCGCCGACTTCTGCCCTGACTTCCCCAGGGCCATGGCGGCCGCTTGCCGTGCGCCCGTGGAAGTCGCGGGGTCCTCGGCTATGCCCAGCAGCCTGTGAATGACGACCACGCTGTCCAGGCGAGCCAGGGCCTCCCCGGCGGCCGCTCGAAGGGCGGGTTGCTCCGAGGCCAGGGCTTTCAGAAGCGAGTCGGAAAATCGGCGGTCGCGCTGGAGGCGAATCGCCGAGGCCAGGGCCTGGAAAACGTCCGGCCTGTCCCAGCGACGCAGTCCTTCGCGCACAAGGTCAGCGGCATCGGCGGATGTGCTCTGCACGAGCAGCAAGGCCGCCTGGCTTTGCTCCTGCGGCTCCTGCCGGTTGTAAAGCAACTCCCGCAGCCGCGCAACATCCGGTTGAATAACCGGAGCCGGAGCCGCCTCCTCAAACCGGCGCGGCGGTTCAGGGCCCAGCAACAGGGCCGCGAGCAGGAGCGTCTGGAAGCTGATCATGCCACGCCTCTCGCCTAGCTTGACACGGTTTATGCGGTTCGGGTCCCGGACCATAGCGGGATCGGGCAACGGGGTCAATCGCGCTATTCCGAACCATGGACCCGCCGACCCTGGCAGCTTCCAGGGGCTGCTGCGCAACATCCAGGGAAAGCCCAAAGCGCACCTTGCAAGGTGCAAAAGCGCCCTTTACGCCGCTTTGCCAGACGCCCACAAATAGCCATAACTCATTTTGCAACCATATTTTGCAACCATTCATCGCAGTCCAACAGGTGCGCCGGCGCTGCGATTCTTGCTCCTGGTACACCCGCCGTGCAGGTTTCGCACACTCGGCAGCGCAACATATCCCACGGCTCCTTTCCTCCCTCGCTGCTTCCAAGAACAACCGAATCATGCGTTCACTACAGCCGACAGGCTCATCTATATGTGTACATCCGATAACACTTTCGTGCATTCCAGCTGGCGGATTCCGCGAATTTTTCCGGTTTGTCCATCAAATGGCTGGGCCAATGCCGCGAATAAGACCTTAGAAGCGGTCCTTCAAGTTGGGCTCGCATCAAGGGAACAGCACCCGTAACTTGCGAATCTGAAAGGAGATACGCATGCTGAAGAAGGCTATCATTGGGGTGGGCGTGCTCCTGGTCCTTGCCTTTGTTGCATGGCAGACCGAGCTGGGCAGCTATGTTTTCACCGCGTTCAAGGAAGGCCGAGCTTACTGCAAACAGCAGGTCCCGATTGAGTTTGAGATCAAGCGAGCCAAGGACATGCTGGGCAACCTCGAAAAGGTGGACGACAAGCTCATCAGCGCCCTGGCCACGGAAATGGTCAACAAGAAGAAGCTCGAGCGCGAGGTCGCCGAAGGCGAAGTGGCAGTGGCCGCCGCTCGCGACACTCTGCGGGCCCGCAACGAGGCGTTCAAGACGATTCCCGTCGGCGCCAAGAACCTTCAGCGCGAGACGCTGGCCATCGACCTCGAAAGGCAGTTCAAGCGTCTGAAGACGATGGAAGCAACCCTCAAGACCAAGAAGGAACTGCTCGCTCAGCACGACGAGCGCGTTAACGCCGTCAAGGAGCAGCGGGAAGGTCTGAAGGCCCAGAAGGTCGACCTGCAGGCTCGCGTCGAGGGTCTGGAGACCCAGGTCGCCCTGCTCAAGGCCGCCGAGGCGCGCAGCCGGCACCGCATCGACGACACCCAGCTGGGCGAACTGACGCGGGTGAAGGAACTGGTGGACTCGCTGGAGGAGCGGATCGAGAAGAGCATGACGGAGCTGCAGCTCCGCGAGGACATCAAGGCCTCGGCTCCGACCGCTTCCCCGAGCTGGTCGATCAGCTCCGGCAGCCTGGCCCAGGAAATTGACAGCTACCTCGGCGCCAGCGCGGGCCATGTAGCCGTCGAAAAGTAACGTCGCAAGTTGATGCGAGCTTCGAACGGTGCTCCAATGGCGAGTGGTCGGGACTGGCGTGAGGCGTGAGCCGAGCCGACACCCAACCGCTCGCCATTGAGCACTGAGGTCGGATTCCTGGGGTCTTCAACAGCCAGGCCAACATGCTCACGACATGGGTCACACTCCGGCAAGCGGAAGAGGCGCTGAAGGGCGGACGGCTCGAAGACGCCTGCCGGCTTCTGCTGCAGCCGGAGGTCCAGGGCCACAGGCGGGCCAGCGAGCTGATGCAGCAGCTCGGTCTGGCCTATCTTGCCCGTGTCGAGCAGCACTTGCAGCACGATGATTCGTCCGCCGCCTGGGACGATCTTCTCCGTGCCGAGGCCGCGGGGGTGCACAGCAAGGAGTTGCTCCGTCTGCGGCATGAACTCCAGCAGCGGACGCTGCGCGACGTCAACAAGCTGCTGGCGGCCGGCGATCCGCAACGCGCCCTGAAACTGGCCGAGCTGCTGAAGGATCGAGGCGTGCAGTCGCCGGAACAGGCGACGGCGGAGGAGCTGGCGCGGGGCTGGGCTTTAGCGCAGGAGCTGACCAGCCGGGGCGAGCTGGGCCAGGCCCTCGCAGAACTCGAGCGAGTGGGCAGGCACGGCTGCGACGCTCTGGAAACCTACCGCGCCGAGCTGAAGCGGAAGCAGCGGGAGTTCGAGGGGTTGATCACTCAGTTGCACCGCGCGCTGGAGAAGGGGAACTGGCGCGAGGTGGTGCACCTTGCGGATCAGGTGCTGGCGGTAGCGCCGCAGCACGCGGAAGCCCGTAAGGCGCGAGCCAAGGCCTGGCGCGCCGTGGAGCCGCCCACGCTCACGGGAGGCGCCGCGGAGCTGGCGAAGCGGCTGGAACTGCCGCCCGAGGAGCTGCCGCGGCGGATGCTCCTGTGGATCGACGGCGTGGGCGGGTTTCTTCTGTGCCTGGCCCCCCGCGTCAGCCTGGGGCAAGCGACGCCGGATGCCTACGTCGATGTGCCCCTGTTTGCAGACATCTCGCGGCTGCACGGCTACATCACGCGGGACGCCGAGGGCTACCTCCTGGAGGCGGTGCGGCCCATGCGGGTCAATCAGCACCAGACGGACAAGGCGCTGCTCCAGGACGGCGACCGGCTGACGCTGGGCTCAAGCTGCCAGGTCCGTTTCCACAAGGCTGTCGAGATTAGCGGGACTGCGCGGTTAGAAATCCTGAGCGGCCACCGGTTGCCACTCAGCCTCGACGGCGTCATCCTGATGGCGGACACCTGCTTGCTCGGCCCAGCGGGGCAGGCGCACATCGTCGTGCCGGACCTGGAACGGCCGGTGGTGCTGTTCCGGCGCAAGGACGGCCTGGCGGTGCAGGCGGTTGGCGAGTTCAACGTCGATGGCAAGCGGACCCGCGACCGGAGCAATCTGACCAGCCGCTCGACAGTGTCGGGGGAGCAGTTTCGGTTTAGCATCGAGCCTGTTGGGGCCAGTCTTGGGAAGGCGCAAGCGTGAGTTGGAACGGACCCTGCCTGGTTGGGTCCTGATAGAATACTCGTTGGCGGCAGTGAGTGCCTGAGAGGTACCGCGACCATGAAGTTCACCTACAGCTCGGGATCCCGACCGCTGGAAGGCTACACGGTGAAGCGCGGCATCGGCCAGGGCGGCTTCGGCGAGGTCTACTACGCGCTGAGCGATGGCGGCAAGGAGGTCGCTCTCAAGCTCGTCCGGAGCAACCTGGACATTGAACTGCGCGGCATGGCCCAGTGCCTCAATCTCAAGCACCCGCACCTGGTGGCCCTCTATGACATCAAGAAGGACAGCCAGGGCGACTCGTGGGTCGTCATGGAGTATGTGGCGGGGGAGGGCCTGGGAGCGGTGCTCAACCGCCACCCGCGCGGTCTGCCGCTCGATCTGACACGGCAGTGGTTCGTGTCCATGGCAAAGGCCATCGGCTACCTGCACGACAATGGCATCGTCCATCGGGATCTGAAGCCGGGCAACATCTTCATCGAGAATGGGCTGATCAAGATCGGCGACTACGGGCTGTCGAAATTCATCAGCGGCAGCCAGCGCAGCGCCCACACGCAGAGCGTCGGCACAGTGCACTACATGGCGCCCGAGATCGCCTCGGGCAACTACGGCAAGCAGATCGACATCTACGCCGCAGGGATCATCCTCTACGAAATGCTTACGGGTCGCGTGCCGTTCGACGGCGAGACCGCCGGCGAAATTCTGATGAAGCACATGACAGCCGCTCCAGACCTCAGCAAACTGCCCGCGGGTTACGCCGAGATCGTCGGCCAGGCGCTGGCCAAGGATCCGAAGCTGCGCTTCGCGAGCTTCGGCGACATGGCCCGCGCGGTTGAGCAAGTGGGGGGCGGAGCGCCGGTTGAAGTGCGAGTCGCTCCCGCCGCGCCTCCCCAGCAGAAGCCCAGGAAGGCGGAAGTGCCCGAGGCCCTGCCGGTGCACATCAGCTTACGGACGCGCATCGCCGAGTTGAGCGGTTCCATGGTGCTAGCGGCCACGTTGGCCTTGCTCATGGCCATCATCTGGGCGGCGCTCGAGCGGACGATCGGCAGCCCGGGCGACCTCGCCGACTTTGGGGCAGGGTTGTACCTGATGATTCTCTCCTCGTGGTGCGTGCTCCTTCCCTCCAAGTTCTGGGAGCAGCGGCGCGGCGATAGCTGGCTGAGGCGCGGCATCCTGATGTTCCTCGGCCTTGGAGTAGGGCTGGCTGCGGCGTGGTTGAACGGCTGGTCTTTCGACCTGAATGCCACGCCGCTGGAGTCGCCGTCTCTGGCCGCGGCTACGCTGGCCGAGCTCGGCCACGAGAACCCAATGGCCGCCCACATCTTCGGCTACCTGAGCTATTTCGGGCTGGCATTCTTCATCCTGCGATGGTGGAAGCTGACTGAGCGCACCAGGGCGCGCCGCTTCAGCGTCTTCCCTGTCGTCGTGACGGCGTGCCTCGGCTTCCTGCTGGTGCCCCTGTGGCCGGACTTCACGGGCCATGAGGTTCCCTTCCTGCTGCAAGGGCCCATGGTCCTGACGCTATGCTCGGTGATCGTGCAACTGGTTAGCCCGTGGGAGGAGCCGGCGCCGCGGCCTGCACGTCGGCTCCGCATGCGCTACGCCTGAGCGCTGGAGGGCAGAATGAGGGCGATCGTTACCTTCCTGTTCGTCGCGGGCATCACGCTGCTTGTCGGCCTTTACCATGCCCTGGGCCGCCTGCAAGCCGCCGAGGGCGTCGTTGTCCAGTTCCATGACCAGCGCGGCCCAGGCCCGTGGCACGGTTTCCCGCCGGGGTACCGGCCTCACCAGCCGATGCGCATGGTGATCGGACCGGGACACCAGCCCGCGCCTCGATTGGGACAAAGCCAGGGCCGCAGCATCCACATGACCGTCGTGGGCAAGCCGCAGACCGACGAACACAAGGCTTACCAGGCGGCGCTGATCGACGCGCGGGAACGGCTGATTTCCGAGCTGCGGGAATTGAAGCCCGACCTCGCGTGGGAGGGGCCCCGCCTCAGCAAACTCGAACGCTTCATCACCAAGCGAAACACCACGTCGGAGTACATGAAGCCCCCCGTCGACGCGGTCATGTGGACGACGACGCTGGAACTGGAGCTGACGCCGGCGGACCAGAACGACCTCCTGCGGCACGTCCGGCTGGAAGACGCGCGGCAGCGGCAACTGTATCTCTTCAAGCCGATGCTGGCGGTGCTGGTCGTGCTTCTCATCGTCGCGGGCTACTATCGGCTGGAGGACGCGACCAAGGGATACTACACCTTGTTGCTGCGTCTGAGCGCAGTTGCTGCGGTTGCACTGGCTGCAGCCAGCCTGTTCTTTCTTGTCTAGTCGCAAGCCTTCAGCCACGACGGACTGCCCATCGCTGGTCCGTGCGCATACGATTCTCTGTATGCACCACCGAGCGAGCACCTACTTCAAGGAGCTTCAGGACCGGATTTGCGCCGGCCTGGAACAACTCGATGGCCTCGCGACCTTTCGCGAGGACCACTGGGATCGGCCTGGCGGCGGCGGCGGTCGGACCCGCGTCATCGCCGAGGGCGGAGTCTTCGAGAAGGGCGGCGTCAACTTTTCCGACGTCCACGGCGAGTTCAGCGAGGAACTCGCCAGGCAGATGCCTGGAAGCGGACGAACCTTCAAGGCCACCGGCGTATCCTTGGTCCTCCACCCCCGCAATCCCTACGTGCCGACGGTCCACGCCAACTTCCGGTTCCTGGCCAAGGGCGACGACGCCTGGTGGTTCGGCGGCGGCGCGGACCTTACGCCTTACTATCCCTTCCGCGAGGACGTGGTCCACTTCCATCGCGTCTGGAAGGCTGTCTGCGACCGGCATGCTCCGCTCATCTCACACCAGAAGTTCAAGAAATGGTGCGACGAGTACTTCTACCTGGCCCACCGCCAGGAGGCTCGGGGCGTGGGCGGGATCTTCTTCGATTACTTGCAGGGTGACTTCGAACCGCTACTGGCTTTCGTGCGCGATGCAGGCGATGCGTTCCTAGGTGCCTATCTGCCCATTGCCGAGCGGCGAAAGGGGCTGCCCTACGGAGAACGCGAGCGTCATTGGCAGCAAGTGCGCCGCGGCCGATATGTCGAGTTCAATCTCCTGTACGATCGAGGCACGGTATTCGGATTGAAAACGAGCGGGCGGATTGAGTCGATCCTCATGTCGCTTCCTCCGATCGTCCGGTGGGAATACGACTATCGTCCGCAGCCTGGCTCCCCGGAAGCAGAGCTTCTCGAGTATCTCAAGCCGCGCGACTGGGCGGCTGAGGGCTAACGTTCCCTGCAACGCAGCGAGGAAAGACCATGCCGGCCGCGAAAGTTGCCCTCATCACTGGTTCCGCGACGGGCATTGGCCGTGCCGTCGCCGTCAGCCTGGCCAGGCAGGGATGCGCGATCTGCGTCAATTACTCGCGCTCGAAGGAGGACGCCAGGCAAACGCTCGCCGCGGTCCAGCAGCAAGGAGTGCCCGCGATCCTGTGCCAGTGCAATGTCGCGGTGGAGGCCGCGGTGAAGGACATGGTCGAACGCTGCCAGAAGGAGCTCGGCGGGCTCGACATCCTCGTCAACAATGCCGGGACGACCCGCTTCATCGAGCACCATCGACTGGACGAACTGGACGAGGACGTCTGGGACGAGATTCTCGGCGTGAATCTGAAGGGAGCCTACTTCTGCTGTCGTGCGGCCATTCCCGTGATGCAGCAGCGAGGCGGCGGAGCAATTGTCAACGTGACCTCGGTCGCTGGACTGAGCGGCATGGGCAGTTCCATGGCCTATGCCGCGAGCAAGGCTGGGTTGAACTGCCTGACCAAGTCGCTCGCCCGTGCCTTCGCTCCGGCGATCCGCGTCAACGCGGTCGCACCCGGCCCTGTCCTCACGCGCTGGCTGGAGCCGCACATGGACATGGTCGAGCGGCACGTGGCCATGACGCCCATGCAACGAGCGGCCACGCCGGAGGACATCGCCGACGTGGTTACCTTCCTGGCCACCGGAACCACCCTGATGACGGGGCAAGTGGTGGTCGTGGATGGCGGCCGGACGATGTGACTTGAGTTTCTTCGGAAAGTCGAGGCCGCGGCGCACAACGACCCAACTCGGCCTTGAGGCCGAGCGGGGTCGTTTACTGCCTCATCATGTCCCCAGGCTAACCCTTGCGGTGCCTGATCCGGCTGCGCATCCGGCGCTTCTTTCGACCGACCTTGCGGCGGCCCTTCTTCTTCTTGCGACCCGCCATGGTTCTCCCTTCGTCGCCCCACGCAAGCGAATGTGCCCCAGGCCCGGCTCGGGAACCTCTGTCCCCGCCGACCGTGGAAGTGCATACTATAGTCAGCCTCGCTGAGGCCGACAAGCCGCGCAGCCGAATCGATGCTCCAGCAGGGTATTCTGCGGTCACCCTACCATTCGTTAACTTTGATTAACGGCATTAGCGCCACACGTTAACTGGACTAAGCCATCAGTCGGAACTGTCTTGAAAGCTCCATGTGGGTTTCGTGCGAATGCAGCGAAATCGTCCTCCTGCGACTTCTTTTCGAGATGAAAAACTTGAGCGTGGGTGGAGGAGAGCGATCCTGGCTCGGCATGCTTGTTGCTGATTTTGGCGTTGAAACTTTGCTCTCGGCTGGAATTCGGTTGCTGCCTAAGCTATTCTCTCAGCAGCATAAGTTTCGAGCCGGAGCTAGCACGCCGAAGGCGTCCCCTCGCCTGCGGACTGTGGCAAACAGCCGGCAAGATGCCCTTGGGGCCGAAATTGCAGGACCGACTGGAGCAGCACCCAGCACAACTGGCAAGTGATCGTACCCCTTGCCGGTAGCTTCTCCAGACTGAGCACGGAAGCCCTGGGCTGTTTATCGATGGTCCAAGTTGTCTCCTTACACCTCCCTGACCTGGAAAATCGCCAACCCTCAGACGCCTGGGCGAATGAGGCCCAAGGTCCTGCTGGAAGCAATACCCTGGTCCCGCTGGGCGCGGGCGGGTTGCGAGTTGGACAGTAGGCTGAAGTGATGGCCAGGAGATCGGCGAGCCTGCTGGATGCTGACACTAGACTCGGATACCACCAACGGGCACGGAGTGCGCGCGGTCAACGACTACTGAGGTGACGCAATGAACACACTTCCTGCCAGAATCGAGCAGAACCCCAGGCCCGGCCAGGCCAGTCAGACCGTGCCCGGGAATATCGGCTCCGGCTCGCCAATCCAACCGCCTGGGAGTCCCGCGAGTGCGCCGCCTTCGGCCTGGGCCATGCTCAATGCGCTCCGCCGGCGCTGGTGGCTGGCGCTGCTCCTGGCAATTCCTGCAAGCGCAGCGGCAGCGGCTGCGGTCTGGTTTGTCTATCCGCCGAGCTACACCGCGCAGACGCTTCTGCACCTCTCAGCGATCCCGCCCAGAGGGGTGCTGACCGAGAGCACGCCCGCCAGCGACATCGCTGCATTTCAGCGGACCACGCTTGCTTCCATCAAGACTCGCTCGGTGCTGACCGCCGCGATCCACAAGCTCGAAGCCGATGGAGTGCTTGAGCCGGGCAAAGCAGCCGAAAACCTCGCCTGGCTAGAGAAGGGGTTGCTGGGGGACTTCACTCAAGGGCCGGAAGTGCTGCGGCTGACATTGAAAGGCCAGAATCCCGAGGAACTGGCAGCGATACTCAACACGATAACCTCGGTGTATCTCGACCAGGTCAAGAAACAGGATCTCGAACGCCGCCAAGCCCGCTTCAATCAGCTTCAGACCAGCTACCAGACCCACGAAGCCGAATTGCGGATCAAGCAGGAGCAGTTGCGAGCACTGGAGAAGAAGATTGGCGTCGTCGATCCGCAAGCCATGGTGCTGAGCCAACAGACGGCCCAGGCGGCGGTGACAGCGGCCGAACTGAAGCTGCAAGAGGCCCAGGTAGCGACGAAAAGAGCCCAGCTCGAAGTGAGCAATCTCAGGGCCCGTCTGACGCAGAAGCCCAGGGTCAAGGTATCGGAGGAGGCGATCAACGAGGCTCTTGCCAAGGACGCGGTTGCTGAGCGTACGCGGGCGCAGCTGTCCGAGGTTCAGGACCAGATCAACGAGACCCTGGCAGTCGCTGCCCGCGGTCTCAAGGAGCCGACCCTCCAGCCCTTGATCAAGCAGCGCGAAGCTCTCGAGGCCGTGCTGGAAAGCCGACGCAAGGAATGGGAGGGGCGACTTGAGGCCCAGATGCAGGAGAAGGCCCTCGAGGAAACTCAGGGCAAGCTCCGTGAGGCCGAGCAATTCCTCGCACTGCAGGAGGAGTCTGAGAAACTCCAGCGAGAGGACGTTCAGGAACGCAAGGCGGCACTGGCTCGACTGCATGAGAAGCCTTCGGCAGAGTGGGAAAGCCTGCGTGGGGAAGTGGCGCGAGCCGAGACGAGTCTGCAAAGAGTCGGCGCGGAGATGCAGGCATTGAAGATGGAGCCGCCGCTGCCGGCCCGAGTGAACCTCATGGAGAAAGCCGAACCGCCGCAGACCAATAGTCGAGACAAGACTTTGCGATTGGCAGGGGCCGCGGGAGTAGGCGTCTTCGGCCTCGTGTTCCTTGCCGTGGCTTTCCTTGAGTATCGCGCACGCCGAATCACAAGTCCGGAGGAGGTGTTGCAAGGCGTTGGCATGAATGTGGTGGGCAACGTGCCGCTGGTCCCGGAGGTCGCGCGACGCAACCTCGTTCCGCCGCAAGGGGAGCGTAACCGCACCTGGCACACGATCCTCACCGAATCGGTAGATGCCACCCGCACACTGTTGCTTCATGCGGCACAGGCGGATGGCACCCGAGTGGTCATGATCAGCAGCGCCGTCGCGGGCGAAGGAAAGACCTCGCTGACGTGCCAGCTGGGAGCGAGTCTGGCTCGCGCTGGGCAACGCACTCTGATCGTGGACTTCGACCTTCGAAAGCCCTCGCTGCACGAACTTTTCGGGCTGCCCCTCACGCCTGGCATTCGAGAGATCATGCGCGGCGAAGCCCACGCCAGCGAGTGCTGGCGCGCGTCCAGGATCGAAGGCTTGTCGGTACTGCCGGCTGGGCATGGCGATCACTTCCGATCGCCGCTCACGCAGGAGGCCGTGCAGCTGGTCTTCGAGCAACTCAAGGGAGAGTTCGATTTCATCCTCATCGACACTTCGCCGGTGCTGCCGGTTGCGGATGCGCTGGTGATCGGTCAGCACACGGATGGCGTGCTGTTCTCCGTGCTCCGTGACGTGAGCAGGATTCCGCTGGTGACTGCTGCGAGCCAACGCCTTGAGCGGCTTGGAGTTCGCTTGCTTGGCGCGGTTTTCGTTGGGGCCAAGGGTGATGTCTACGGGCATTCGTATCAATACACTGCAAGTGCGGCGAACTAGCGCCAGCACACAGCGTATGGATACGGACAGCTCTCGATCTGCTTCGAGGGCGCAACTCGAACACATGGAAGGGGATCACGCCATCCCAACTGCCAGGACTGCAGTAACGGCACACGATTCGCTGACTGTATTGTCGGCTCGGTGGACCCATCAAGTGGCTTCTCCCAGCCGCGGCGTCCACGTGGTCGAGTAGGCAGCACGGGGAGGAACCCCCAAGCTGCGGGCAGGAAGCACCCGAGCTCGTTCCCTCATACTTCATTGGCTCGGGGCCAGGAGTGCTGGATATCAAGAAGGGGAGTTCATGATCGAAGAAAATGCACTTGCCGGAGAATCTCAGCGGCGCCGAGACACGGCGCAAGCGCGGCAGCGGGCTGGCGTCTCTGCAGGCGGCGGACCGATCTTCTCGCGCTGCAAGGCCTCATTCGAGTTTCTCCTCGCCTTGTTCATCATGGTCGTGTCGGCGCCGGTGGTGCTTGTGGCCGGCATGCTGGTAAAGCTCACCTCGCGCGGGCCGGTGTTCTACTCCCAGACGCGCGTGGGCCGGAACGGCAAGCCGTTCACGATCTACAAGATCCGCACCATGATCAATAACTGCGAAGTGCTTACCGGCGCGCGCTGGAGCATGCCCGGCGACCCGCGGATCACCCCCGTCGGCTGGTTCTTGCGGCGGACTCACATCGACGAGCTTCCGCAATTGTGGAACGTGCTGCGCGGCGAGATGAGCCTGGTTGGCCCCAGGCCGGAGCGCCCTGAGTTCGTGCCTCGGCTTGAGGAGACCATTGCCAATTACAGCGATCGTTTGCTGGTGAAGCCTGGTCTGACCGGCCTGGCCCAGGTTCAACTTCCACCCGATACCGACCTGGCCAGCGTTCAGCGCAAGCTAGCCTATGATCTCTACTACATCCAGCACGCAAGTTTCTGGCTCGAAGCCAGGATTTACGTGGCCACGGCACTTCATCTGGTGGCTGTTCCGTTCCAGATGATTCGCTTGCTCTGCGCACTGCCCCAG
>Ga0073934_10008159_pt1 | contig 14131 bp, 8 predicted proteins | sample LarsenN4metaG_FD_76834 | JGI IMG/M metagenome (GOLD analysis project Ga0073934, IMG submission 76834) | Hot spring sediment bacterial and archeal communities from British Columbia, Canada, to study Microbial Dark Matter (Phase II) - Larsen... ...
CTTGCGTTGGGGCGTCTGACGCGCACTATTTCGCGGTCCGGCGGAACGGACGCTGACCAACGGGACTGGAATGGACGCGTTCTTGGATCAGTTGCGTTTGGCGGTCGCCGCCTTGATATGCGGCGGCGGCCTGATGACTGCTGCGCTCCTGCTCGCGGATTACGTCCAATGGTGACGCGTCAGGCGTCATAGCCGAGAATCGGAGCCAGCCAGCGCTCGGTCTCCGCAACGCTCGTTCCGGTTCGCCTCGCATAGTCTTCAACCTGGTCCTTGGCGACGTGTCCGACGCCGAAATAGACGGCTTCGGGATGGCTGAAATACAGTCCGGAGACGGAAGCCGGCGGCGTCATCGCGAAACTTTCGGTCAGCGCCATGCCGGCGTTCTCGCCCGCCTTGAGAAGCCGGAAAAGCGTCGCCTTTTCCCGGTGATCCGGTTGCGCCGGATAGCCTGGCGCCGGCCTGATGCCCCGATATCGTTCGGCGATCATGTCCTCAAGGGAAATGGCCTCGTCCCTCGCATACGCCCAGAACTCGCGCCGCGCCCGCGCGTGCAAGTGCTCGGCGAAGGCTTCGGCGAGGCGATCGGCGATCGCTTTCGACATGATCGCCGAATAATTGTCGTGACGGCGGTCGAAGGAGGCGGAGAGGTCTTCTTCCCCGACGCCCGCCGTCACCGCGAAGGCGCCGACATAGTCGGGCTTGCCTGTGTCCTTCGGCGCGACGAAGTCGGAGAGGCAGTAGTTCGGCGCGCCGTCATCGCGTTTCGCCATTTGCTGGCGGAGGCCGTGCAAGATCGCGATCGGACGGTCTCGGCTTTCATCCGCGTAAACTTCGATGTCGTCGCCGACGGCGTTTGCGGGCCAGAATCCGACAACGCCGTGCGCCGAGAGGCGCTTGTTCGCGATTATATCGGCAAGCAGGCTTCGCCCGTCGGCGAATAGCGACCGCGCCGACTCGCCGACGACGTCGTCGTCAAGAATTCTTGGATATTTCCCGGCGAGTTCCCATGTCGCGAAAAACGGCGTCCAGTCGATATGGTCGGCGAGCGTCTTCAGGTCGTAATCACGGAACGGCCGGACGCCGGTGAACGACGGGACCGGCGGCGTGTAGGATTTCCAGTCGATTCTCGGCGCCCGCGCGCGCGCATCCTTGAGCGACAGGCGCGGGTTTCGTTCGCGGCCCTTCTCGTGCTGCTCCCGGATGCGCGCGTATTCGGCGCGCACTTCGGCAAGATAGGCCGGACGCCGTTCCATCGAAACAAGCGCGCCGGCGACGCCGACCGCGCGACTCGCGTCGGTCACATAGACGACGCCATGTTCATATTGCGGCGCGATCTTGACCGCCGTGTGCGCACGGCTCGTCGTCGCGCCGCCGATCAGCAGCGGCATGTCGAATCCCTGCCGCTTCATCTCGCCCGCGACATGACGCATCTCGTCAAGGCTCGGCGTGATAAGGCCCGAAAGCCCGATCAGGTCGACCTTCCTCGCCTTCGCCTCCGTCAGGATCCTTTCCGCCGGAACCATCACGCCGAGATCAATCACTTCGTAGTTGTTGCACTGAAGGACGACGCCGACGATGTTCTTGCCGATATCATGAACATCGCCTTTGACCGTCGCCATCAGGATTTTGCCGTTCGGCCTGCCTTGCGCGATGCCCTGCTCTTTTTTCTCGTTCTCCATGAAGGGCGTCAGGTAAGCGACAGCCTGCTTCATCACCCGCGCCGATTTGACGACTTGCGGCAGGAACATCTTGCCGGAGCCGAAGAGGTCGCCGACGACATTCATGCCGTCCATGAGGGGGCCTTCAATGACGAAGAGCGGACGGCCGAGCTTCTTCCGCGCTTCTTCCGTATCCTTGACGATGAACTCGGTGATTCCCTTGACGAGCGCGTGTTTCAGCCGCTCTTCGACGCTCGCGTTCCGCCAGGATAAATCGGATTCCGCTTTCTTGCCGGCCTCGCCTTTATATTGCTCCGCGATTTCAAGAAGCCGTTCCGTGGCGTCCGCCCGCCGGTTCAAGATGACGTCTTCGACCGGATTGCGCAGCGAAAGCGGGATCTCGTCATAGATCGCAAGCTGTCCGGCGTTGACGATGCCCATGTCCATTCCCGCCGCGATCGCGTGATAGAGGAAGACCGAATGCATCGCCTCGCGCACCGGCTCATTGCCGCGGAACGAGAACGAAATATTGGAGACGCCGCCCGACACTTTCGCGCCCGGAAGGCGCGCCTTGATCGCGCGCGTCGCTTCGATGAAGTCGACGGCGTAGTTGTTGTGCTCTTCAATGCCTGTCGCGACGGCGAAGATGTTGGGATCGAAGATGATATCGTCGGGCGGGAAGCCGACCCTGTCGACGAGGAGCCTGTAAGACCGCTCGCAAATTTCGATCTTGCGCGCCGCCGTGTCCGCCTGACCCTTCTCGTCGAAGGCCATGACGACGACCGCGGCGCCGTATCGCCGCGCTTTCTTCGCATGATCGAGGAACGCCGCCTCTCCTTCCTTCAGCGAGATGGAATTGACGATCGCCTTGCCCTGGACATTCTTGAGGCCTTCCTCGATCACTTCCCATTTCGAGGAATCGATCATGATCGGCACGCGGGAGATGTCGGGTTCAGACGCAATAAGGCGCAGGAACCGGCGCATCGCGGCGACGCCGTCCAGCATCCCCTCGTCCATGTTGACATCGATGATTTGCGCGCCCTGTTCGACCTGCTGGCGCGCGACGGCGATCGCTTCGTCGTATCGCTCTTCCTTGATGAGCTTGCGGAATTTCGCCGAGCCAGTGACGTTCGTCCGCTCGCCGATATTGACGAATGTCGGAAGGGTCATGCGGCGGCGCCGGCGGACTTGGCTTGCGCCGTCGGCCGCACGCCGAGCATCGTGCAAAGGGCGTAGGCGAGATCGTCGCGATTGAGCGTGTAAAAGTGAAAATGCTTCACGCCCTGTTCGGCGAGCGCAAGACACTGTTCGGCCGCGACAGTCGCCGCGATGAGCTGGCGCGTCTGCGGGTCCTCGTCGAGATTTTGAAAGAGCTTCACGAGACGCCCCGGAATCGTCGCGCCGATCGTGTCCGCCATTTTGCGAACGCTTGCGAAATTGGTGATCGCCATGATCCCCGGAACGATGGGAATGTCGATTCCCGCCGCGCGCACGCGATCGACGTAACGGTAATAGACGTCGTTGTCGTAGAAGAACTGCGTGATGCCGCGCGCGGCGCCGGCGTCGACCTTGCGTTTCAGCATGTCGATATCCGCCGCCGCCGAGGGACTGTCCGGGTGTTTCTCCGGATAACAGCCGACGCTGATCTCGAAACCGGCGATCTTCCTCGCGCCGGCGGCGAGTTCGGCCGCATTGGCGTAGCCGCCAGGATGCGGAATGTAGCGCTCGCCTGGGCCCCCCGGCGGATCGCCGCGCAGCGCAACAATGTGCCGCACGCCTTCCGCCCAATAGTCGCGCAGAACCTGATCGACTTCCGCTTTGGTCGCGGCGACGCACGTAAGGTGCGCGGCGACCGGAACGCCCGCGTCCTTGATGATGCGCGCCACCGTTTCATGCGTGCGCTCGCGCGTCGAGCCGCCGGCGCCGTACGTGACCGACATGAAATCGGGGGCAAGGGGTTTCAGCTTTTCGACCGCCGCCCACAGCCTCTGCTGCACCGCTTCCGACTTGGGCGGAAAGAATTCGAAGGAGACATGAAGATCCGACACGCGCTTTCCTTTCAAGCGACGCGCTTTTTCAGCCGGCGCACCGACTCCGGCGCGCGCGCGAGCCAGATCTTGACTGTCAGCGCCTTCTTCGCGCCCGCCCGCGGCGACAGCGTTTCGGTTCCGACGAGCGCAAGGCCCGAGGCCTCGCACCAGGCGGCGACTTCCTCATCGGGAAATCCAAGACGGCGGTGCGCGTGCTCGACTCTGAGGAATTCAAGCTCATGCGGCGCGAAATCGGAAATGATCAGGCGGCCGCCCGGTTTCAGCAGGCGCGCGCTTTCGCGCACCGCCGCGCCCGGCTCGGCGAGGAAATGCAGCACATGATGAATGCACACGACATCGGCCGACGCCGCCTCCACGGGCAGCGAAAACAGGTCGCCGTGTCGGACCTGCGCGTGCGAAACGCCCGCCCGATCGAGATTGGCGCGCGCGACCGCCAGCATTTCGCGCGACAGATCAAAGCCGACGCCGCTCGAATAGGCGTCGGAAAAGACAGTGAGCATGCGGCCCGTCCCGGTGCCGATGTCGACGAATAGATCAACCTTTTCGTCCGCAAGGAGCGCGCGCATCCGATCTTCAACGGCCGATTCTTCGATCTGCAGGCTTCGGACAGTGTCCCATTCGCGGGCGTTCTTCTCGAAATAGGCCGCCGCCGCCGCCGCGCGCGCCTGCCGGCTTTGCTCGAAACGGTCGCCGTCGCGAGCGATAACCCGGTCGCCCGACGCATTGAGCGCTTCGACAGCGCCGAGGATCGCCCCGGTCGCCTCCGGCGTCGGGCCGATAACCCGGTAGAACATCCACGACCCTTCGCGGAATTTGTCGACAAGCCCGGCATCGGTGAGGATTTTCAAATGTCGGCTGACGCGAGGCTGGCTCTGTCCCAGAATGTGGGTGATTTCGCTGACCGTCAGTTCGCCGCGAAGCAAGAGCGCCATGATCCTAAGGCGCGTCTCCTCGCCAATCGCCCTGAATACGTTCAAGAGATCGTCCAGCCTCATGGCCGCTGCCTGCCAAGCAACTTGGTGACATATAAACATATCCTTATATGACCTTGCAAGAGCTCGGGCCGCCAAGGCCGCTTGGGACGGTGGACAGCACGCCTCAATCCCGCCAATCTCGCGCCGCGCATTTGACGACAGGCCGGCGCAGCAAAACAGAGGGACGGGCCCAAGGACCGGCAGTATGGCGTTGCTTGAACTCACCAAATGCGCCCTCGCGGCGCTGGCGGCGGCGGCAATCATTGGGACAGCGTCCGCTCAAGGGGTGGTCGGCGATCAGCCCGACGCCCCCGTCACGCAGTCGGAAATCGACGCCGCGGTTTCGGGAACTGGCGCCACAGAAATTGCCGACCCCTGGGAAGGCTTCAATAGGAAGATGTTCTCTGCCCATCTCTTTCTTGATGGCAATTTGCTTGTGCCGGCCGCGAAAGCCTATCGCGCGACGACGCCCAAGGCCGGACGACGCGGCATCCGGCGTTTTCTCGCTAACATCAAGGCGCCCGGAATTTTTGTTAACGACATCCTGCAAGGCGAATTCGGCCGCGCCGGCGAAACCTTCGGACGCTTTCTCGTCAACACGACGATCGGCGCCGGCGGCTTCGCCGATCCGGCCGCGCAGATCGGCATCCCGTCGCATGGCGAGGACTTCGGGCAGACGCTCGCGGTCTGGGGCGTTGATTCGGGGCCGTTCATGTTCCTGCCGCTTGTCGGACCGACGACGGCGCGCGACGGATTCGGCAAGATCGTGCAGATCGGCATGGACCCCTTGTTCTACGTTCGCACCCCGCCGGCGGATATCGCGCGCTATGCCCGCGCCGGGGTCGGCGGCGTATCCGCAAGGGAGCAATTTCTCGATCCGCTCGCCGAGATCGAGGAGAAGTCGCTCGACTATTACGCTTCGCTGCGCAGCTTCTACGCGCAATCGCGAAAGCGCGAAATCGCCAATGGCGTCGTTGACTATGGCGATCTGCCGGATATCGGCGAGTTCGAGGAATTTGACGAACTCAACTAGGTTCGAGGGAGCGATGAATCCATGAAGTCGACATTGGCGGCGACAGGGCGATTGGCGATCGCCCTAATTGCCGGCGTTATGACGGCTCTTGCGCCCGCCCGCGCCGACAAGGCGGCGGAGGCGTTCATGGCTGGCGTGCTCGCCGAGGCGAACGTCCTCTTCGACGCGCCCGACAAGGCCGCGCGCGACGCCGGGATCGAAGCGCTTGTCGACAAATATGTCGATATGGACCGCGTCGCCCGCTTCGCGCTCGGCCAGTATGCGCGGCAGGCAAGCGAGTCGCAGCTCAGCGTCTACAGGCCGCTTTTCCGCAAATACGCAACAAGCGTCTATCAGGCGACGCTCGACGAATACACGGGCGAGAACCTCGAAGTCGTCGACAGCATCGATCGCACCGAACGCGACATCATCGTGAATTCAAAAGTTGTCGGCGCAAAGCCCGGGAGCCAATACGCCGATCTCGTCGTGCATTGGCGCATTTATCGCGATGCGGACGGCGGGCATAGGGTCGTCGATGCCGGCGCTTCCGGCGTGTGGCTGGCGATTGAACAGCAATCGACGTTCAAGTCCGTCATCGCCAACAATGGCGGCGGCGCGGCCGGCATCGACGCGCTGATCGCCGATCTGAAGGCGAAAGTCGGCGAATAGGCGATGTTGACTGCGATAAGAAAGGCCGCCCCTTTTGGGGCGGCCTTCGCATGTCGCATGCGCGGTCCTGCAAGAACCTCATCCGACCTGATTGCGTCAGGTCGGGGCGCTGGATTATTCGCAGTCGCGTTTTCTGACGATCAACCGGACCCGCCTGAACGGAAAACGCGCTAGGACGAATAAAATTCCACGACGAGATTCGGCTCCATCTTCGCCGCGTAGGGAACCTCGGCGAGCGTCGGCACGCGAAGATAGGTGGCGGTCATCTTCTTCGGGTCGACTTCAACATAGTCTGGGATATCGCGTTCGGCCGACTGAAGCGCCTCGAGCACCAGCGCCATGTTCTTCGACTTGTCCTGAATTTCGATAACGTCGCCGACCTTGCAGCGATAGGACGGTATGTTCGTCCGCCGCCCATTCACCTTGACATGCCCATGGTTGATGAACTGGCGCGCCGCGAAAACCGTCGGCACGAATTTCGCGCGGTAAACGACGGCGTCGAGCCGGCTTTCAAGAAGCCCGATGAGGTGTTCGGCCGAGTTGCCGCGCAGGCGGATCGCTTCGTTATAGATCTTCTCGAACTGCCGTTCGGAGATATTGCCGTAATAGCCCTTGAGTTTTTGCTTGGCGCGGAGCTGAAGGCCGTAATCGGAGATTTTCGCCTTGCGCTGGGCGCCGTGCATTCCAGGACCGGTCTCGCGCTTGTTGAATGGCGACTTCGGGCGGCCCCAGATGTTTTCCGCCACCCGGCGGTCAATCTTGTACTTCGCGTTTTGACGCTTCGTCACTGGTCCTCGCTATGGCGCGCTCCGGCCGCGGAGCTTATCTCCGCGGCGATTTCAACGGCGGCTGACGCGCCCCCCGTTATGAAGGCCGGCCTCTTAGCGTCGCGCCCCGACCCTGTCAAATCGTGCGCGACAACAGGAAAAGGCCCGCTTTCGCGGGCCTTCTCAAGCCGCCCAAGGGGGGAGACTTAGGCGGAATTCCGGCGGCGGCGGCAGGCGCCGAACGAACGATGCTCCTGGCCGGCGCGCGGTTCCCCTTACGCGTATGGGAGCGCGCCGCACCGATCATTCGAATTTTAGATATCATTCATAATTTCGCAAGTTGCTCACGGTTAATGAACCGCAAAAAAATCGCCGCGACGGCGCATTTCGCCGGATCGGCAGTCTCGAAGTCATCCGCATCCGCAGTCGTTGAAAAGCGCTTTTCGTGCCGCGCCGGGGTCGCCGCAGCTCTCCTTTAATTCCAAGCCGATCGAACGGCGGCCGGGTTTCAGGGGCGAGCGGCTCTTCTTCGGATGCGCGCGGTTGGCTAGCTTCGCCTTCGCCGCTTTTATGGAAATACGACAAGATGCGAACGCGAAGCCTTGCCGCCTTCGGCCTTGCCGCTGTTGCGGCCATATCCTGCGGGCGCACCAAAAGCGGAGCGGACGTCCCGGCGCCGACCGCTGCGGAGGCGCCGGCTCTCGTCGGGTCGAAGCCCCAGGCGGCGTTCGTCGCGCGCGACCCGTTCACCTATTCGAACTATGACGCCGTGCGCGTCACGGATCTTGCCCTCGACATTGACGTTATGTTTGACGCCAAAGTGATCGACGGCGCGGCGATCCTTGCGTTTGAGCGCCTCGATCCGACGGCCGCCCAACTCGTCCTTGACAGCAATGATCTCGACATCAAGTCGGCGCAGGTCCTCATCGACGGCGCGTGGGCGGCGACGACCTACGCGCTCGGCGCTGACGATGAAAATCTCGGGTCGCGCCTTGCCGTCGACCTTCCCGCCGGCGCCTCGAAAGTCAAGATCGCCTATCGAACCAATCCGCATGCTGAAGGTCTGCAATGGCTCGCGCCCGAACAGACCGGCGGGAAGAAGCATCCGTTCATGTACAGCCAGAACCAGGCGATCAACGCCCGCTCCATGGCGCCGGTCCAGGACACTCCAGCGGTTCGCATGACCTACTCCGCGACGGTGCGGACGCCGAAGGAACTTGTCGCGGTGATGAGCGCCGGCCAGGATGCGGGGCCCCGCGACGGCGAATATCGGTTCTCGATGCCGCAACCTGTGCCAGCCTATCTCTTGGCGATTGCGGTCGGCGATCTCGAATTCAGGCCGATCAGCGACACGATCGGCGTTTACGCGGAGCCTGACGTCGTTGACGCCGCCGCGCGCGAGTTCGCCGATACGCCGCGGATGGAAACGGCGATTGCGGCGCTTTACGGCCCCTATCGCTGGGGCCGATACGACCTTTTGGTGTTGCCGCCCTCATTCCCGTTCGGCGGCATGGAGAACCCGCGACTTTCGTTTCTGACGCCGACGCTCATCGCCGGCGACAAGAGCCTTGTCGGCACCGTCGCGCACGAACTCGCGCATTCATGGTCAGGCAATCTTGTCACCAACAAGTCCTGGAGCGACGCGTGGCTCAATGAAGGGGTGACGAGCTATGTCGAGAACCGCGCGATGGAGGCTGTGTTCGGCCGCGACCGCGCCGTCATGGAGCAGGCGCTCGCGCTCGCCGATCTCAAGAAAGAGATCGAAGCGGCGGAAAGGCCGGAAATGACTCAATTGCGCCTCCCTGCCGACCTTGAACATCCGGATGACGCCTTTTCGGACGTCGCTTACGTCAAAGGGCAGTTTTTCCTGCATTTCCTCGAAGCGCGATACGGGCGCGCGGCCTTCGACGCCTTCTTGAAGTCATGGTTCGACGCTTTCGCGTTCAAGGCGGCGACGACGGACGATTTTCGCGCCTACCTCATGAAGTCGCTCGTGGCGAAAAATCCCGACGCGGCGAGCGAGACCGAGATCGACGCGTGGCTCTTCGGCCAGGGTCTGCCTTCAACGCTTGCAGCGCCCGTCTCGGCCGCATTCGACCGCGTTGAGGCGGCGCTGACCGCCTGGACGTCCGGCAATGAGAGCGCAGCCGCCATCAAGACCGACGGCTGGACAACGCAGGAATGGCTGCATTTCATCAATTCGCTGCCTGCGGATTTCAGCGCCGATCGCATGAAGGACCTTGATCTCGCGTTCGACCTTTCCAACAGCAAGAATTCGGAGATTGCGTTCGCCTGGTACATGAAGTCGATCGACGCCTGCTACGCGCCGGCGCTGCCCGCGATTGAAGCGTTCCTGACCCGCGTCGGCCGCGGCAAGTTTCTTTATCCGCTTTATGAGGAGCTGACGAAGGAGAACGAGCGCGCGTTCGCCGAACGCGTCTTCGAAAAGGCGCGTCCGCTCTACCATCCGATTGCGGAGCGGCGGGTTGCGGAAATCCTGCAGGCGCGGAATTGACAAGGCTCCCATAGGAGAACGACCGGCGCGGCCGCGCCGCATGGTCGCAAATGCGCCGGCCATTGGGGCGAAACGACGGCGACAGGGCGAAGGCGCGCTCCAAAATTCGCCCGTTTTCGGGATATGGTTAACGCTTCGTTGGTGAGGCTGCGCGATGGTTTCGATCCGGCGTCGTCAAGCGCCGGAAAGAGCGGCGCCGGATTCTGTCGTGAAGCGTATCGCAACCATTGTCGCAGCGCCGATCTGCGCCGCTTCGATTTGCGCGCAGGCGCTGGCGGCGGACGATTATGTCGTCGTCTATGAGGGCGCGCCCGCGGGCCTTGCCGAGAAGCTCGAAAAACTGACCAATCTGTCGCTCGCCCGGCGACCTTATCCGACCGCCGCCGCGGTGCGCCGGGTCGCAAGCGAAGATCTCGGCATTGTCACGCGGGCGCTTGTCGCCGCCGGCTATTACGGCGCCGAAGCTGAGTTCCGGATCGAGGACGAGGCGGAAGGATCGGAGAAAATGCGCGCCGTCTTCGCGATTGTCCCCGGCGCCAAGTTCCGCATCATCAGGCATGTCGTCGTATTCAGCGACGAGGGCGATCAAGACCGGCCCCGGACATTCGACGCCGTCGGCATCTCTTTGACCGATCAATCCCAGGGCGCCATGCTCGAACTCAACCAGCAGCGATTCCTCGAGGCGCTGTGGGGGCGCGGTTATCCCGCCGCGCGGATCGTCGCGCGGCGCGCCGAAGCGGACTTCGAAGCCGGAACCGCAACGGCGATCTACACGTTCGAAAGCGGACCGCGCGCGCATTTTAACGGGATCGATTTCGAAGGCGCCGTAAAGACCGATGAGACGTTTCTTCGCAAGCTGAAGACCTGGGAGGAAGGCGATCTCTTTGACCGCGCGAGGCTCGTCGACTACCGCGATCGTCTCGCCGAAACGGGCGTATTTTCGACGATTGAGGTCTCGCCGGGCGTCGTCGACGACGAGGGGACCGCGCCGGTCCAGGTCGTTCTTTCCGAGCGCAAGCGGCGGACCATCGGCGCCGGCGTATCCTATTCGACATCGGAAGGTCCCGGCGGACGGCTGTTTCTCGAATATCGAAATCTCTTCCGTCGCGCCGAACGGGCGCGTGTTGAAATTGAGGGAACCGAAATTCGCCAGTCGGTCGAATTCGATCTTTTGAAACCGCTTCCCGGCTTTCCGGGTTCGGCGTTCGCCGATTTCGATTTCGTCAACGAGACGACGGACGCCTTCGACGCGCGCTCCATCGCAGTCGGCGCCGGCCTCGCCAAGGACTGGCGCGACGATCGGCTGGAAACGCGCGCCGGCCTTGCTTTTGAAACATCAAAGGTTGAACCCAATCTGGCGCGAACCTCGACAATCCGCGAGGAAAGAAACTATTTCGTATCAATTCCCCTGTCGGCGACCTGGGACACGGAGGACGATCCCCTTGTTTTGTCGGAGGGCCTGCGCGCGTCGATCACCGCAACGCCCCATTTCGGCTCCGATGAGTTCACGCGGCTTGAAGCGGTCGCGCGCAGCCGCGCAAGTTTCGGCGCGGCGAAGCGGTTCACTATCGCCGGCCGCGTGCGGGCGGCGGCGACCGCCGGACAGGCGCTCAGATCGCTTCCCGTCAACAAGCGGGTCTATTCCGGCGGCGGCTCATCGGTGCGCGGTTATGACTATCAAGCGGTCGGCCCGCTCGACGCGAACGGCGTGCCGATCGGCGGAAGATCGGCTGTCGAAGCGGCGATCGAAGCGCGCGCGAAAATAACGAAGCGCATCGAGATCGCGGCCTTCGCTGACGCGGGCGCCGTCTATTCGGAGCCGTTTCCGGACTTCGCAGGCGATTACCTTGTCGGCGCAGGCCTTGGCGTCCGGTATTTTTCAGCCCTTGGCCCGATCCGCCTTGATGCGGCGATGCCGCTCGAGAAACGACCGACAGACCGCGACTTCCAGATTTACATCTCGCTCGGACAGCCCTTCTGATGGCGCGCGCGGTTCGCATTGGAGTCTTGTTCGCGATCGCCTTCGTTATCGCGTCGGCCTTCGCGCTTTTCGCCTTGCTGGCGACGCCGTTCGGCGCGGCGATCCTCAAGCCCGCGCTTGAGACGGCGCTTGGCGACGCGTCGGGCGGCGACGCGCGAATCGGTTCGCTCAAAGGCCGCCTTCCGCATGAAGTCATTCTTGAGAACGTCAAGCTGACGGCGGACGGGACCGACTGGCTCGTTATCGATCGAGCCGAGATCGATTGGCGACCGCGCGAACTGTTGGCGCGGAGCCTTGAGATCGAAAAGATCAGCATTGACGGCGCGACGCTGATTTCGGCCCCGCCTGACCGCGAAGACAAGACGCCGCGCGGCTTCGAGCTTCCAGAGAAGCTGCCGAACGTGAAGGTCGACGAGATTTTGCTGACGAATATCCGGATCGCGGACTCATTTGCCGGCGCAGCGCTCCGATTTGACGGAGTCGGCGCGGTTTCAACCGGCGAGACGGCGTTTGACGCTCAGTTCAACGCAACGAGCAGCGGCGAGCGCGACTTTGTTTCGCTGCGCATTCTGCGATCCGGCGACTCGCTCGACACGGAAGTGACGATCGCCTCAAAGGCGGACGGCGCGATCGCGGCGCTAGCCGGGCTCGGCGACGAAATCTATGTCGAAGCGTCGGGCGAGGGTCCCCTTGCCGCCTACGCTGTGAATTTTCAATCGCGACTCGGCGCTCTCGGCGATTTCAGCGGCCGCCTCGGAGCCGACCTCAAACGCCTTCAGTCCGTCGCCATCGACGCGTCGGCCAGCTTTGGCGAGCGTCTTGATGATCTTGCGCGGATCGCCGGTCCCGGCGCAACGCTGAAAGCCGCCTTTACGCCAGTCGAAAATGGCGGCGATCTCGCCGTCGAAGCGCTCTGGTCGGAGCTTGGCGTCATCGACGGCGTCATCGGCTGGAGAAATCGCGGCGCGAGGCTTTCAACCGTCGAACTTGACGCAAGCGCCGCGCTCGCCGCGCAATGGCGGCCGGACATTCGTCGATATGTCGGCGATAGGATCGCCGTAAAGGGCGCGCTTGCGCCGAGGGCTGGCGCCTATGTCGTCGATGCAATCGTCGACGCGGCGCGCTTTGACGGCGAACTCTCCGGCGTCGAAACGGACCTTAGAACCTACGCCCGCGGACCCGCGAAAGCCGTCCTTGATGCGAACGCGGCGCTGCCGCCCCTCCTCTCGGACGGCGCCTCAGCGGCAGGACCTGCGGAAATCTTGTTTGGCGAGAGCGTCAGCGCGACGTCGGTGACGCTTGCCGCGAAAGGCGGCGCGACGTTCAAGGGCGACGCAACCTACGACTTCAATTCGAAAAAATTCTCGGTCAAGGGGGCTGTCTCGGCGCCGCCGGCGTTCCTCGCTCGCCTCAATCCTAAAATTGGAGCGTCCGGAACATCGAGCGCCGTCATCGACATCAAAGGCGCAGCGCAGGATTTCGGCGGCACGATCGTCGCGACGGCGCCGCCGTTGCGATACGGACGCGCGCGCTTCGGCGCAGCGCGCGTCGCCCTCGCCTTCGTGGATGCGCCCGGCGCGCCATCGGGAACGATAACCGCCCGCGAGATCAACGGCGCGCGACGCCTGTCCGCGAAATTTGCCCGATCGGGCGCAGGCGCCTGGCGGATCGGCGCCCTTGACTATTCCGGACGCGGATACGCGTTGAACGGTTCGGCCGCGCTTGATCCAGCGGCCTCGCGTCTTGCGCTTGATCTTTCCTATCAGGGCGATGAGGACGCCGAACCCTGGCCCGGACTGCGGGTCGCCGGGACGATCGGCGCCAAGGGCTCGCTCGGCGGTCAGGATGGATCTGACGCCCTGCTCGTGCGCGCGTCACTGGTTTCCTCCGGCGGAATTCGCATCGCGGGCCTTGCCGCGCGCGCTGAAGGCTCGACGGCGAAGTTCTCCGTCGCGGCGCAATCATCAGAACTGACCTTGGGGCGGCTGCTGCCGCTCACGCGCGTTTCGACGACCGCGACCGCAACCTTGACCGACACGCTGAGCGTTTCCTTGCAGTCGCTCGACGGCGTCGTTGACGGCGCGGCGCTGCGCCTTTCCGAGCCGGCTCGGATCGTCGTCGGCGACGAGACAGTCGTCGACCGATTCCGCGCGACGATCGGCGAGCGCGGATCGCTTGCGTTCGACGGCGCATTATCAAGAAAGCGCTGGCGCGCCAGGGCGGTTGCGGCGTCCGCGCCGATCGCCGGCGCTGCCTCAACGCTTGATGCGACCCTCGACCTTGATACGGACAAGTCGGCGCCCGCGTCCGGAACGTTCAAAGTCTCATCGCTTCTCTCGAAATTCGAGACGGCGCGCCTTTCCGGCCGGTTCGATTGGGACGGAAAGGCGGCGCGGTTCGGCGACGACGGCGCGAATCCGGCTTTCGATTTTCATTTGACGACGCCGCTTCGACTGACGCGCGCTCCGAGCCTTCGCGTCGATGCGAAGGGCGCATTATCGGGC
>Ga0073934_10008160_pt1 | contig 14131 bp, 11 predicted proteins | sample LarsenN4metaG_FD_76834 | JGI IMG/M metagenome (GOLD analysis project Ga0073934, IMG submission 76834) | Hot spring sediment bacterial and archeal communities from British Columbia, Canada, to study Microbial Dark Matter (Phase II) - Larsen... ...
TAGGCCCATTTTGCCTGTGCTACGACTCCCTTCCGCTCGTAGAGCTTCCCAAGCGCCTGATAGGTTTGCCAGAGCTGGGGAGGATTGCCGATCTCCCGGGCAAGGGTGATGGCTCTGTTCAAAGCCTCCTCGGCCTCCTGGATGCTTCCCTGCTCCAGGAGCACCTGTCCCTTCAATCGCTGGCCCTTGATCATATTTTTTCTGGCCAGCGTTGGCTCCGCCAGCTTCAGGCATTCCTCCGCAAACCCTAAAGCCTTTTCAAGGTCCCTCTTCTTGAGCCAGAGCTCCCCTAAACTATGATAGAGGTGCTGCAGGTAGCGCCATTTCATCCACTCTTCGCCCCACTTTCCGCGCTGTTGAGAGTCATGGTGGACTTTTTCGAGACACCTCTGAGCCTGCTCTAAATTTCCCAGGAGCAAATAACAATCTCCGAGGTTGATCTCCGCGTTCCGGACGATTTCGGGGTCCCCGATCTTGTACGAGGCCTCGGCGCCCTCTTTATTGTAACGAACGGCTTGCTCCAGGTTGTAGAGTTCCCCGTACACCCATCCCAGGGTATTGAGAACCCGACATTTGAAGACCTTATCGCCAAGCCGCTCGCTCAAACTGAGGGCCTCTTGGAGGGAAGCGAGGGCCTGTTCGTACTCTCCCCTGCCGCAGCGGACGAGGCTTCTCTCCCAGGTGATCCAAATTAAGATGAGCGCCAGGTTGTGGGTGTATCCGATGTTAAAACCCTGCTCCATAGACTGGATGGCCTGTTCATACTCTCCCCGCCAGTTATGGAGTTGCCCCAGCAGAACGAGGCTGAACCCTTCCAGGCCTTTGTCCCCAACCTCCCGGCTCACCTTTAGAGCATCTTCACTACAAAGCGTGGCCTGATCCAGCCCGCCGGTGACCGCGTGGACGAAGCCGATGACGAAGAGGCTGGCTGCGAGGATATTCTGGTAACCGATCTCCGACGCCAGCGCCCTTGCCTGCTCGGAATATTCGAGGGCCTTTTCAAATTCGTGGGCCCAGAAAAAACCAAAGCCGATCTGGTAGAGGGCTTCCGCCTCCTTGTTTCGGTCTCCAAGGCGTCGAGCCATCTCTAACATGTGCTGGTAAGCTTCAATGGCGGCGGGGAACTCGCTCCGGAAGATGTGCACAGCTCCTTTGCCCGCGTAGAGGTTCATCAGGGTGGACGGTTCCACCGCCTCCTCCAGCCGCTGACAGACTTCCAACGCCCGGTCATAGTGGTCCAGGGCTTCTTGATTTGCGTAGGCTTGCTGCAGCTTCTGGGCCGCCTTCTGGAGATACTCCAAAGCCTTCTCCCAGACCTCTCCCTGTTCATAATGATACGCCAGCATCTCGAAATATTCCTGGAGACGCTCCGCGTACAGCTCCTCGATGGCCATGGCCACCAGTCGATGCAATTCCTTACGCCTTTGAACGAGCAGGCTGTTATAGGCCACATCGTGGGTCAGCGCGTGCTTGAACATGTAGGCAAGTTCGGGAAAGAGGCTTTGTTCGTAGATGAGCTCCAGGGACTTCAACTCCTGAAGGAGCCCCTCGAGCTGCCCGCGGACATCCAAGATGCGCCCCAACATGCGCGCGGTAAACTCCCGTCCGATGACCGAGGCCAGTTGCAGGGCCTTCTTGGGAGATTCCTCCAGCCGGTCTATTCGGGCCATGATCACGTCCTGGATCGTATCGGGAACATAAATCTCGGACACCTTTTTCGTGAGCACGTAGCGGCCCTCCTGCTTTTTGAGCACCCCTATCTCTAGGAACGATTTGATCATCTCCTCGACGAAGAAAGGGTTCCCCTCCGCCTTTTTGAGGATGAGATCCTGAAGCTCCGGGAAGAGCTCGGTCGTCGCTAGCACCTTTTCCGCCATTCGGAGGCTCTCGGGTACGGATAGCGTATGAAGAACTAAGCGGGTGGTATAGGTCCGTTCTCCGAAGGGATTCGGGTAGCCGGGCCGGTAGGTCAACAGCAATAACACTCGGGCCGTGGCGAGGCTGTCCGCCAGGTAGAGCAGAACTTCCTCCGAAGTCTTGTCGATCCAGTGAAGATCCTCGATCAGGAGGATCAGGGACCTGGTTTGGCTTCCCTTCAGGATCATGGCTCGTAGGGCTTCAAAGAGCTTGACCTTCCGCTGTTGTGCGTCCAGGTTGAAGACGGCCTCGTCCCCCGGATGCACCGAGCACAGGTACTTGATATACGGGATGGCAGGTCGGAGCTCCTCCCCAAGCGCCGCGGTTCCTTCCTCGATCTTGGCGATAACGACCGCCTCGTCGTCTCCCTCCTCCACCTGGAAGTTTTGTTTTAGCAGATGGATGATGGGCAGGTACGCGATCTGCTTACCGTACGAGATGCACCGCCCGGTCAGCCACGTAAAGGTCTCGTCCTCTAAGTGGTTCTGGAACTCCAACAGGAGCCGGGACTTGCCGATACCCGCCTCCCCCATGAGGAATACGACCTGTCCTCGACCTGCCTTGGCTTCTGCAAAGCGATCTTGAAGGAGGGCCAGTTCTTTCTCACGCCCCACGAAAGGGGTTAACCCGCGCTCGGCCCGCACGTCGATCCGCGTCCGAAGTCCCTGGGCCCGGATGACCTCGTAGGTTTTGATGGGCTGAGCCTTACCCTTGACCGCCTTCTCCCCTAAAGACCGGGTGACAAAGTTAGAGACGCGATGCTTCGCGTCTCTAACTTTTTTGTGGGTATCTTCGGTGATGAGGATCTGCCCGGGTTCTGCCAGCTGTTGCATTCGGGCGGCCAGGTTCGTGGTGTCCCCCACCGCCGTATAATCCATGCGCAGATTGTCCCCGATGCCGGCTACCACGACAAGGCCGGTGTTCAGTCCCATCCGCACTCGGAACTCGATCCCGTTGGTTCGCTGGAGCTCCTCCTGGTAGCCTCGCAACGCGTGCTGGAGGCTGAGGGCCGCGTGGATCGCCCGCTGGGCATGATCTTCATGGGCGATCGGCGCACCAAACAAGGCCATGAACCCATCGCCCAGAAACTGATTGATCGTCCCCTCGTAACGGTGGATCTCGGTCAGAGCCAGCTCGAAGAACTTGTTTAAGACGGTATGCATGGCCTCGGGGCCCAGACGCTCGGCCAGGGCCGTCGAGCTGGTAATGTCGCAGAAAAGCACGGTCACCTGCTTCCGCTCCCCTTCCAGGGCGCTCCGGGAGGTCAGGATCTTCTCGGCCAGATGCTTCGGGGTGTAGGATCGGGGCGTGGCAAAGCGGGACTCTGGAACCGACAGGGGTTGCGAAACCGATGGGCCCTGTGGAGCCGGCGGGGTCGGCCGGTCCGGCGCCGAAGCTAAGTTCTGGCCGCATTGGTAGCAGAATTTGTTGATAGGCGGATTCTCGGTCCCGCAGCTCGGACAAAGACGCCGGAGCTTGGCCCCGCACTCGCCACAGAACTTTGCCCCCTCGGGATTCTCATGGCTACAGTTCGGACATTGCATAAGGCTCCTCCTCCAAGAAGGCTCATTAAAAAACCTTGAACTACTTCTTTTTGACTAAGAAGCAGGCACTTATCTCTTAAAAAACCAGCCACGAGAGGCTGCTTTAAATCCTTCTGGGCCCGTTGGGTTATCCTTATGGATGCCAAGCCGGTATAAAGCTCCTTCAAAAGCCGGTCCTATAATAAACTATTACAGTTCTTTAAGGTTTTTATGTCAAGCAAAATGAGTCGGCGACCGGGAGGGCATGTAAGCCGACTGCGCGGGGTTGGGAACGGACCCCTTTTCTGCTCACTTCGGCCCTGCCTCCCTTTCTCCTTGGTGGCCAACGCTCGACCCTTTTGGGTGGCTTACCGACTCCGTTTGGCTTCAGGCTCAACCCCGTCCTGGGCCCACGGGGATCTCAACGGTTTTGGGAGCTTACCAGCTTGGGCTGGTTGCAAACTATCACAAGTGGGCGCTGCCTCAAGCGAGGGCCTGATTCAGGTCCTCGATCAGGTCGTCGGGATGTTCTAGGCCCACAGAGATCCGGAGCAGGTTCTGCGGGGTTCGGGTCTGGGGGCCTTCGATGGAGGCGCGATGCTCGATCAAGCTTTCCGTTCCCCCCAGACTGGTCGCCCGGGTAAATACCTTGACTTTCGCGGCCACGGCCATGGCAGCCTCCGCACCGCCCCGGACCTGGACGGAGAGCATCCCCCCGAACCGGGTCATCTGCTTAGCTGCGATGGCATGTCCGGGATGGCCCGGTAATCCAGGGTAGTGGACTTGCTCGACGGCGGGATGGGTGCTCAGGAAGCGGGCTATTTTCTCCGCATTCTCCGAATGGACCCGCATTCGGTACGGGAGGGTTTGCACCCCGCGAAGAACCAGCCAGCAATCGAAGGGGGAAGGGACCGCCCCGCCGTTGACCTGAAGGCTGCGAATGCGCTTGACCAAGGAGGTCTCCTCTCGAGCGATGAGGAGGCCCCCCATGAGATCGCAGTGCCCGCCGAAATATTTGGTGGAGGAATGCATGACCAGATCGGCTCCGAGGTCCAGGGGGCGTTGAATCGCCGGGGTCGTCCAGGTCCCGTCCACAACGGCCCAAGCCCCAACCTGGTGTGCGATCTCCGAGATGCGCGAAATATCCGTGATCTTCAGCAGGGGATTGGAGGGCGTCTCCATCCAGATCAGTTTCGTTTCCGGGCGCAGGACTTCCTGAACCTTTGAGGGATCCGTCATGTCTACAAAACGCACCTGCAGGCCCCACGGAATGAAATGGGTTTTGAGCAACTGCCCGGTCCCATAATATGCATCGTCGGCCACAAGGACCTGATCGCCCGGAGAGAGCGCCTGGAAAGTGCTCATGATGGCGGCCATCCCTGAGGAGAAGGCGAGGGCCACGGCGCCTCCTTCCAGGATCCGAACGGACTCTTCGAGGGCCTGACGGTTCGGATTTCCGCTTCGGATATAAATGTATCCATGGGGAAAGCTCCCGTCCGTTTCGCGGAGAAACGTGGTGGATAAGTGAATAGGGGGAGTTACAGCTCCTGTAGCCGGATCTGGCGCACGCCCGGCGTGCACGGCGAGGGTTTCAAGTTTCATGGGCTACCTCCGTAGTCATTGGGGTTAGAGTTACGTTCCAGCTCATCTTCTCTCTCTACGTAAATGACTCCCGGTTCCTCTCGCAAGATCGGGGACTCCAATAAAAATAAGAGAAAAACCAAAAAAAAGGGCAACCCTCCTCCGGGTTGCCTTTTTGCATAGCCCAGGGCCTGACGGGCCACGGACGCGGTCTTGCTGGAGTTTAAAAATGTTGCCCTTTTTGCATAGCCCAAGGCCTGAGCTTAGAAGCTCCTTATTTTACCGTAAAATGGACCACGTCCACGTAGGGCGGATCGGTCGGTTTACGGCCAAGCTCTGAATGGTCGTTGTTTCTGATCTCTACCATCAGGGTATGGGGGCCCGGCTTCACGTCTTCGAATTCGAAGGTATCCCCTCCGTGGACCTGCAGTTTGCCGTCCAGGAAGAAATGGGCGTGCCCTTCGCCCGCTTTGCTGGTTTTTCCTATGCAATCCCCACAGAGCTTGAAATTTTCTACCTTGATGCTTGCTTTGACTTTGGGCCCCTGGACGGTTTCGCCTTCCTGGGGCGAGACAACTTTAACCATGGCACGCTCTGCAGCCATGGCCGGGTAGTTCAGGATCACTGCGGTTAAAAAGGCAATCAGCATCAGGAAGATCCCTCTCTCGTTTCCTTTCATAAGAATTATCCCGGATTAAAAGGGTCTGTGCCCCGTTAGGGATACAGACCCTTTTAACCCCCTCCTCGATCTTGTAGAAAGCTGTTTAATAAAACGACCTTGCCTGACCCTCCACAGGTCGTGGCCTCTGAAGAGCAGGTCCCGATTCACCTATAACGATAGGAAGGGAGGTAGCGAGCGTCAAGAAGTTTTTTCTGTTTAAACAGAAAAAATTGTTTAATATCTATAGAATTGGAATTAACACCGATACGTCGGGATATTTTTTTAATTCCTAATAAATTCTTTGACGGAGGACGGTCCATCGGTTAACATGAATAGCAGAGGGCTATTTCTCCTGGGTTAGGGAGGAAACCTGGCAGTTTGATAGATTTCGGAGGGTACGAAAGCGCTTTTATCCCCATCTTTTATAGAAGAGAGAAAAAACATGAAGAAACTTACTACAAGGTATAAGATTCTGATCCTTTTGCGAAAGCAAGGGGGGATGGCGGTCGATGAGCTTTGTAAGGCTTTAAAAATAGGTGCCACGGCCGTTCGTCAGCACATGGCGAACCTCCTCAACGATGGGCTGGTCGAGTTTAAAGAATTAAAGCAGGAGGTGGGTAGGCCTCGGTTTGTTTATGCGCTGACCGAAGAGGGGCACGACCTTTTCCCAAAATCTTACCATGCCCTTGCGGACTCTATGCTCGAGGCCCTCAAGGCCCTTTATGGGGAGGCGGGCCTCGATCGAATTTTTCAACAAATCGCCCAGAAGCTGATCTCCCAGAACCTGGGCAAAATGGAGGGAAAGGATCTCCACGGGCGCGTTCGTGAGGTGGTCAAGATTCTGGATGAACAAGGATTTCTGCCGGAGCTAGAGCAGAGAGCCGGGGGTTATACGCTCCGGGAATATAACTGTCCCTCCCACCGGATCGCCGTAAAGTATCCCCACGTTTGCGAGATGGTCCTTCGGGTTCTATCCGAGCTCCTGGGCGCGGACGTGACCCGCACCCATTGTATACGTAGCGGGGATCCCTATTCGGCCTATACCATTACCCCTCGGCCTTGAGAGATAAAGGTCCAAAGGCACTTTATAACCAGGGAGGATCCCCTTATGAAAGACATCCAGGCTTTTGTTTTTGATGCGTACGGCACCCTTTTCGACGTGCATTCGGTCATGGCGGCCTGTAATAAAGCTTTCCCCGGACGTGGGGAAGCGCTGAGCCAGCTCTGGCGCGCCAAGCAGTTGGAATATACCTGGCTGAAGACCCTTATGGGTCGTTACGAGGATTTCTGGCAGATCACCGAGGCAGGGTTGATCTTCGCCTGCAAGGCCCTAGGCCTGGACACCCCTCCCGGGGTGCGCACGCAGCTTATGTCGGAGTACCTCCGGCTCGCCCCTTATCTGGAAGTGCACGAAGCCCTCACGTCCCTGGCCCCTCTTCCTTTATCCATCTTGTCCAATGGTTCCCCCTGGATGCTGGCGGCCGTCGTGGAACGGGCCGGCTTAAAAGAGAGGTTTGTGCAAATCCTCAGCGCGGATGAGGTCAAGGTTTATAAACCCAGCCCGCTCGTTTATGAGTTGGCCCCTCGGAGGTTGGGTATACCCAAGGAATCCATTTGTTTCGTGTCTTCCAACTCCTTCGATGTCATCGGCGCTAAAGCCTTTGGCCTTCAGGTCTGCCGGGTGAATCGAGCCAATGTTCCGTTGGACGAACTGGGATTCGTTCCGGACGCAGAGGTTCGCCGCCTGACGGAGCTTCAGCAGCTCCTTAAAACCTGATCTGGGGGGAAGGCCCGGATGAAAAAAACCGCGCCGGTCGGATCCCCCGGCCCGGGGCGTCGGGTAAGGAAGGGTTTTATCGATGGAAGAGATCTGGGGAAGGGCCCCCGGTCGGTTCCTTCAAGCGCCCTTGGGGGGCCCCCTTTGAAGATATACGGAAGTAGAACTCTTATCTCTTTCCCATAGATCTCTTACTGGCTTTGATGGGATCTACGGGACCGGAAGGCTGTTGAATCTTTGCCTTCTCCTGTTCCCTTTCTTCGGAAACGGCCTGAGCTACTTTCTTATCAAATAATTTTATATATTCCTGTCGGAGGGTTTCTACATTGGCTTTCTTACCTACTGTGGGGCACTTCTCCGAGATAATTTTCGGATTTGCGGACCCATTCGAGATAATCAAGCTAAACTCTTTAAATACAGATCCATTATCCCGAACCTCGCGTTCGGTTAATTCAAACTTGGTATTGCCTACCTCTTTTTTTCTTAAAATCACGGTCTCTAGTTCCATGAAGTCCTCCTATAAAACATTGGGCTGGTTTTTGGAATGGGAAGCTCAATCGAAGCAGCCCCTTCAATTGAACTATCGCTCAACTTCAATTTCTTTAGAAGAGCGATGGTCAGGGTTTCCAAGAACCCGTGCAATTTTCCATATTCAAAAATAATGCCTGCATCGCGCCCCGTCAATTTTTTTTTACCGTTCAACCAGAATAATTAACGAAGGTCGTACGGCTTTTCTGCACCCAAGAGCGGGCGGAGGGACTCCATTTCCCCCCAGGAAGATTTTTTGAAAGGGACGGCTACGGAGATGATCTCAAGGATCCCGGGGCCTGGAGAAAGGGATCCAGACGCCCCGCTCATCGAAGTATCCATACGGGGCGAGGGGAGATTCTTCGGCATAAGACCTGCCCGGAGCCGGAGATGGTTTTGAGGGCTTTCGCCCATAAAAACGCTTCTTAGAGGGTTTGGTTCGGGATATCCTCTTTTTAGGAGGTTGGACATACGCCTTCGGAGGGGGGGGCCAGGAATAATCAGGCCATCCGTATACCGGTGGGCAGAAGGGGATCGCTTCCCAAGGCATAGGGGGAGGGGGCGGCGGCGGATAAGGCGCCCCGTAACTCCTCCACTCCCACCCGTGCCCTGCAACCTCACCGGGGAGGACAGCCCCAAGGAAAGTACCTGCGGCCAGGAGAGAGGTCGCGTATTTCTTCCAACGCTTTAAAACCCGTTTGCATTTATATGCATCCATAATGCTACAAATTTCATAACTCTTCATGGGAAAAAAGTCAAGAAAATTCAACTTTAGATATCTCTATCTTTAGATATCCAGATTTAAGGAAAGGTTGAAGGGCTGCCGTCGGAGGTGGGAAGCCCTTCCCTCAACGTTCGCACCCGGCGCCTCTAAATTTATCTTTAGGTTGAAAATTGCCCTTGACAGTTTTTAAAGAGGGTGCTTTTTTGTACTTGAAGCTTAAAATATGAAGGGGCGAAGGGACTTCTTCCATGAAACAAAAGCAAAAACTCTTTTTATCTATCTTATTCCTGACTTCGTACCTGACCCTCCTCGGTTACGGAACCCTGTGTCTGGTCGATCATGACCTGGAACTGCTCCATACGGCCAAAACCTCCCACCCTTTTTCGTCCTCGCCGCATGAAGAGTCCAAAGACTCCAAGGGTTTGCTTCATTCCTGTCTGGTTACCCAGAATCTTCTCTCAACTTCCTTAGTCGTTATTTTACTGTTTCTGACCCTGGTTCTGATTGCAGGTCGGCACCACCCGGAGCAGGAGGAGGAAGTTTATCAGAGAGATACTTTTTTTTACACCAGCCGATCTCCCCCCTTTTTCAGACTTACCTGGTAGTTCTTCTTACAAGAAGAAGTCAGTTATTCCGTTAGTTCATAAAGTTTGCGTTCCTGTACCTTTCCCTCGGTAGCTGTGAAGGATGGTTTCGTCTGACGAGCCCGATGATAGGGCAGAGAAGATAGACCCTCCATAGAGGGTTCGCCGGGCAGACCTGGGATCTGAGGTTCGGTAAGGCGTGGGCGTGAAGGTGGGATGATAAGGTTCTGAGCCTTCTTCACCGTCTTTAACCGTAGGGGTCGAAGCCTATCCAAGACGATTTTAAGGAAAACGGACGCAGCAGAGGAGGCGTACTTTTATGAAAGGAATTTATCTCTCGCATCTACCCTTGAGCGCCAAGGTGTTTTGCACCCTGTTCCTTTTAGGGATCGGGTTAGGATCTCTGGCGGCTTTCCTCCAGGCATCTACCGCCGTTGGCCTCTCCTATGAGGATGTGAAGAGCAGTTTGGCGCCGGAGATGCCCATGATGCCCATGGAACATGGGCAGATGAGCATGGAGAAGGAGATAGATCTGGGTCAGATCAGTCATACCGCCAAGGTCTGGATCCGGACCCCCTTGTTGATCCAGACGAGCCATACCCACCTTTTCGGTCAGACCCTCATTGCCGGGCTGTTAGGATTAATCTTTCTCTTCTCTTCCCTGGGAGAGTGGAAAAAATCGATCATTCTGGCGCTTCCCTTTGTCGGAACCCTGATAGATATCGGTGGGATGTGGTTGACGCGCTTCATCTGGCAGCCCTTCGCGGTTTTGGTTCTAATAGGGGGGAGCACCTTCGCTTTAGGCTACGTTCTGATTACCGCGATCTCCCTGTATGAGCTTTGGCTAAAGAGGGGGGCGCGCGTATGAAAGGAGCATATGGACTTATGAGACCTAGACAACTTGCAAAGACGATCGGGTTCGCCCTGGTTTTCTCCCTGGTCCTTGGGAGAGGGGCGGCCCTTGCCCATATTACCCCTCCTGTAATCCTCATCTCTGACCGGGATGCCGTGCTGAGCATGACGAACGGGGCCAAAAAGTTCTTCGTCCGAGAGGTCAGGCTGAGCCCGGAAGAACGGGAGACCCTTCGGAAGCAGTTGGGATGGCAGGCCGACGAAGAGTTTTACCGATTCTACCTGGGTCGAGACGAGCAGGGAAAGGTGGTAGCGGCGGTGGCGTTCATGACGGAGTTTACCATCCACGGTCCAGTTCGCGTAGCGGTGGGGCTTGGTCCCGATGGGAAGGTCAAGGACGCAAAAGTGGTGGAAATGACCGAAGAAACTTATCCATGGCTCAAACCCCTTCTCGATCAGGATTTCACCCGAAATTATGTGGGACAGGATAGCCACGGGAACTTTACGATGGCGGCGGGCCACGATGGGGGGCAGGAAAATATGACCCTCTTTTATGGTCAGATTGTCGCCAGCCTTATCCAGCGCGCCGCCGGCCTTTTTGAGATCGCAGTCCTGAAACGGGGGGACATCTGACCCGAAGCTTTAATGGGAAGAGGCCGAGGTAGAAGCAGGGGCTTCTCGAGTTCCATCGTGACGGGAAATTTTATGGTCTCAACGCTCAAGCCATCTAGAAAGTTCTTCTCCTGGACGCAGAGGTCCGTTCTGATAGGCTATCTCTGTTTCTTATACTATGCGACCTTCTGCCTGGTAGAACACGAACCGGGTCCTTTCCCGATGGCCTCTGCACCTTCTCCGGACCTTGTGGCTTCGGGTCCCCTCCCTTCCCCATCCGGCCTCCCCGTCGGACACCCAGAGCGATTACTTCATAGCTGCGTCTTCCTGCTCAGCCTTATTCTGGGGAGTCTGATCTCCCATATAAAAATCTTTAAAGGAAACTCTGAGTTCTTCGGCTATAGTTTCCCACAAGTTGAACGTTTTCATCAAATCTTAGACCTCTCCTCTAAGAGTCGAGCTCCTCCCCCAGTCTCCATGGATTACAGCTTGTCGGTGGCGGGTTAGAAGTGCAGATTAGAAAGATTCTCTGTTCCTGTCTGCCCTTATTCCAGTTTTAACACCTTTTAACGCCTTTTTTCTGCGGGGCGAACGGGTCTATCGCGTCCATTCTGTCTACGACGCGTTGTATCCTTTGGAAGGGCAACCCGGAGTCTGACCTTACAACTCCACGATATTTCAAGGTGGAACCGGTATAAGGGCCCTCTGGTGTTCAGACTTGTCGACTTGTTAACTTTCCGGATGATTCTATAGATGGATAAGGAGGTAAAAATGTTTACTTGGCATGCTTTAGAGAGGGTCGTAAATCGTCAGGATACCCCACAAAGTCAGAGAGGCGCCCCATGCCTGCGTTTCGGGGCCCTGTGTCGGTGGGTCGGCAGAGATTCCCTGGATGCATCATCGATAGCGCCACGAAGGGAGGCGAAAGCAGGGACGTGGCGCGCGGGTGTCCTGTACATCGGTATGGTGATCGGAGTTTGTGTGATGGCCTGGCCCGCCGATGGTCTGGCCCAGGCATCCGGCCAGGAGCGGGAGATTACCCTCTCCCCCCAGGCGCCCGCTCAGGAGCGGGAGATTACCCTTTCCCCCCGGGCGCCCGGTCAAGAGACCCCCTTGGACCTCGCGGGGCTTCCCAAAGAGATCGTGGGCGTAAAAGTGAGCGGTTTCCTGGTCGGATCGTTTAGTTACAACTCGGCCATCCAGATGGTTCCAGAATTCGCCGGGGGCGCTCCGGCCCTGGCGGACCCTGGGGCGACCAATTTCAGTTTCGATAAGTTCGGCCTTTCTCTCTCCAGGACTTTCGCCCCCTGGCTGTCCGCCAGTGGCTCCATCGAAGTGGAGAGCCATCGGAACCGACACGTGCACGGCTTTGATCCGGATTTTGGCTGCCCGGGCACCGGTCCTTGTATTGAAAGGTTTGGAACTGAAGAACCTGAGATCGAGGTCGGGTTGGACAAGTTTGTGGTGACCGCCGTAGCTCCCCTGGGCAATGGCCTTGCGCTTTCATTGGGGCGGTTCGACGTTCCCTTCGGTATTGAGCGGCACGATGAGCCCCTGATACTTACCGCCACCACCTCCGAAGTTTTCCGTTTCGGTCGCCCCCAAAAGGTCACGGGATTCCAGACGGCTTATCAGGTGAATCCTAACGTGGATTTCGCCCTCTTCCTGGTCAATCGTTGGGAGTCGGAGACGACCGAAGATGACTTTAACGACAATAACAAGGGAAAAACTGTGGGAGGGCGGGTTGGCTTCACCCCCTTCCCTACGACGGGCCTTTTGAACTTCGGAATCGGGAGCTTCTACGGCCCAGAGCAGGAAGACGATGACTCGGACAAGCGTTGGGTTGTGGACCTGGATGCTACCTGGACCCCGGTATCTCGATTCCTCATAGCCGGGGAGTTCGTTTTTGGAGGTGAACAGAACTTCGAAGCTCGGAAGGTCGGCCAGCCCATCTTTCAAGCCCCCCTCAGTGGGGATGTAAATTGGTTTGGGTTTTACGTGCTGGGCCATTACGATGTCCGTCCCTGGTTTGGCCTCTCCGTCCGTTACGGGTACTTCGACGACCAGGACGGGTCAAGAACTGGGGTCGAGCAAAAGCTCCAGTCCCTCACCTTTGCGCCGATCGTCCATCTCTCTCGACTGATCCCCGATCTTCGTCCGACGGGCGCTACCTATGCCCGAACCCGACATCCCATCGACTGGGTGGACTTGAAGATTGAGTACCGTTATAACCACTCCAACCGACCCGTCTTCTCTGACGAAGACCCCGGCGTGGACCTCCTGGAGGCCGATGAGACGAGCCATCAGTTCCAGTTCCAGATCGTTGCCAATTTCTAAGGGTCAGAAACTGGGACCGAAGGGTCCCAGTTCCTTGCGGGAGATCCAGGGAACGAAATCTGGACCCCCGGAGCTACCCGCCTATTTTTAAATTGAGCTTGACAATTTTAGAACAGAGTGGTTTCTTATTCCTAAATGAAATTTCATGGTGTTAGGGAGATATGGAGGGGCGAAAGGGCGGATCGGGTGATACAAGAGCGAAGGCCCGTTTTTATTTCCTTGATAACTTTATATCTGGCTTTCCTTGGTTATGGAACCCTTTGTCTGTCGGATCACAGCATAGCCCAGTTTCGCTACGTAGAAACTTCTGACCCTTCTTCGCCCCATCGGCAGGGGGAATCTAAAAAGTCCAAAGACTCTACCCATTCTTGTCCGGTGGCTCAGCACCTTCCTTCAACTTTCTTCCTGGTGGGCGCACTTCTCTTTATCCCGGTTCTGGTCCCCGGCAGGTGCTGTGCCGAATGGGCCGAGAAGTTCCATCGAACGCGCCATTTTTCCTATACCGACCGCGCTCCCCCTCTGATTTTAAGCCCTGATTAAGTCTAATTCCAGTTCCTCGCGGCCCAGGGGATAGGGAAGTTCTAAATAGAAACTTACCCGCCGATGCTTTGTATTCACTCGTAGAGTAAATAAGTTTTTGTATATCTTAATCACTAGTCCTTTGTAAAGTTCGTTTGGGGTCATTTTCGGCCCTCACCCCCGGCCCCTCTCCCACGCTGTGGGAGAGGGGAGTGGAGGAGGGAAAGCGGAACTGTTGGGCAAAATTAAGTAAATAGGGTCATAGTCCCTTGTAAAGTTCGTTTGGGGTCATTTTCGGCCCTCACCCCCGACCCCTCTCCCACGCTGTGGGAGAGGGGGGTGGGGAGGGAAAGCGGAACTGTTGGGCAAAATTAAGTAAACAGGGTCATAGTCCCTTGTAAAGTTCGTTTGGGGTCATTTTCGGCCCTCACCCCCGGCCCCTCTCCCACGCTGTGGGAGAGGGGGGTGGGGAGGGAAAGCGGAACTGTTGGGCAAAATTAAGTAAACAGGGTCATA
>Ga0073934_10008161_pt1 | contig 14129 bp, 11 predicted proteins | sample LarsenN4metaG_FD_76834 | JGI IMG/M metagenome (GOLD analysis project Ga0073934, IMG submission 76834) | Hot spring sediment bacterial and archeal communities from British Columbia, Canada, to study Microbial Dark Matter (Phase II) - Larsen... ...
TAAATGCCCCCGCGGCCTCTGGCGCGGAGGAAACACAATCTGCTATCTTGGCGTCGCACTCCCCGCCATGAGCACGACACCTCCCTTCCGCCCCTCCCTAGAAACCACCCGCCTCGAAGCCGCGCATCTCGAGCGCCTGCGCGAACAGGTGCAGGCCGACATGGCCGCCCTCCGCGAGCGCGAGGCCAATCTCCGCGCCTACGAGGACCGCCTCCGGCTCGCCGGTGGCGATCCGGTGGCCGCCGCCCCCGCTGCCGTCCCGATGCACAAGATGCCCGAGATCGCCGCCGAACTGCACCGCCTCCAGACCGGCACGCAGTTGCTCGAAGCCGAGCGCGCCGTCGTGCGCGACGACCGCCTCAAGCTCCGCGACTTCGAGGCCTCGCTCAAGAAGCGGGAGGCCGAGCTGAAGGCGCGCGAGGAGCGCCTGACCGCCCGCGAACGCACCCTTGCCGCCTCCGAGGCCTGGCTCGCCGCGCAACAGCCGCCCGAACCCTCGATCAAGATCGGCCTCAATGCGATTCCCTTCGCCGGGCTCTTCCGCGGCCAGCAGCGCAAGACGGCCTGAAACCGCCTCTCTTTGCCTTCCGTGCGAACCCGGCCCTCGGGCCGGGTTTTTGCTTGGGCCGGTCCAGGGCCATGATGTAGGAGCGGCTCCATGCCGCGACTCTACATGCATGTGGAACAACCGGTCCGGATCGGGGCATAAAGCCCCTCCTGCTGGGGAAACGGAACCGCGTGCTTGATTTTGCAGGCGCGCCTAGCCCAAGGCTTCCAACTGATTCAGCTTGGTCGCCGCGGCCTCCCATTCGGCGGTGGCGGCCTGCAGGAGGTCGACGGTGGCGCTCAGCTCGCGGTTCAGGTGCTGGGCGCGGCCGGGTTGCGTATAGGTCTCCGGCTTCTCCAGCTCGGCCGTGATCTCGCTCTGCTTCGCCTCCAGCTCGCTGACGTTCTTCTCGAGTTTACCCACCTCGATGCGCAGCTTCTTCAGCTCGGCGGGCGAAGGTTTCTTGGGGTGGGGCGCGGCCTCCGGCCGCGCCTTCGACGCCGCCCGCAGGTCGGCGTCCGCCTTCTGCGCCGGCCGCGCGTCGGTGAAACCCGCCGTCAGCGCGGCGCGGGCGTTCGTGGCCTTGGACTTGTCGAGATAGTAGTCGTAGTTGCCGGCGTAGGGCGTCAGCCGGCCGCTGTGGACGTGGAGCACGTTGAGCGCGAGCTGGCGGATGAAATACACGTCGTGGCTGATGAAGATGAAGGTGCCCTCGTATTGCTTGAGCGCGTTGACGAGCGCGTCGATGGACGGGATGTCGAGGTGGGTCGTGGGCTCGTCCATCAGCAGCAGGTTGGGCGGGTTGACGAGCAGGCGGGCGAGGGCGAGCCGCGACTTCTCGCCGCCGGAGAGCACGGAGACCTTCTTGAAGACGTCGTCCTTGCGGAAGAGGAAGCCGCCGAGGACGGCGCGGGCCTGCTGCTCGGTGAGCTGGTTTTCCGCCGTGCGCAGCTCCATCACGTTCTCGAGCACGGTGAGGTCGAGGCGGAGGTTGTCGGCGCGGTTCTGCGCGAAGTAGCCCGGGGTGACGTTGCTGCCCAGCTCGCGCGTGCCCGCCCGGATCGGCACCACCCCGGCGAGGATCTTGAGCAGGGTGGACTTGCCAGCGCCGTTCGGCCCGACGAGCACGATGCGCTGGCCGCGCTCCGCCTCGAAGTTCAGGTCGCGGTAGACGACGTGGTCGCCGTAGGCCTGCTCGACGTTCTTGAGCGTGACGACCTTCAGGCCCGAGCGCGCCGGCTGCGGGAAACGGAAATTGATGCGCTTGAGGTCCTCCCACGGCTCCTCGACCGCGACCTCCTTGAGGCGCTCGATCTGCTTCTCCTTCGACTTGGCGCGGGTGGCGAGTGAGGCCTTGGCGCCGAAGCGGTCGACAAAGCGCTGGAGGTGGGCGATCTCGCGCTGCTGGTTCTTGTAGAGCGCGGCCTGCTGCTCCTTGCGGGCATCCTTTTCCGCGAGGTAGTCGTCGTAGTTGCCGGTGTAGCGGTTGAGCGTGCCGCCGCGCAGTTCGAGGATGCCCGTGCAGAGCGTGTTCAGAAACTCGCGGTCGTGCGAGATGATGAGCAGGCCGCCGGGATAGCGCGTCAGGTAGTCCTGGAACCACAACAACGCCTCGAGATCGAGGTGGTTGGTCGGCTCGTCCAGCAGGAGCAGCGCCGGCTCGCTCACGAGCAGGCGGGCGAGGTGCGCGCGCATCACCCAGCCGCCGGAGAAGGACTTGGCGGGCTTGTCGTGGTCGCTTTCGCGGAAACCGAGGCCGGCGAGGATCTTCTTGGCCCGCGGCTCGAGCGTCCAGTCGATGTCGTAGTCGTGGTCGTCGTCGGGCACGAGCTTCTTGCCGCTGGTCGCGATCTGCAGCACGGTCTCGTCGCCGACGGGCGCGCTCTCCTGCGGCAGGTAGCCGAAGTCCGCCCCGCGCTCCCACTCGATCGTGCCCTCGTCGGCCGTCTCCTCGCCGAGGATGAGGTTGAACAGGGTGGATTTGCCGGCGCCGTTGGGGCCGACCAGGCCGTAGCGGTCCGTGCGCGCGACGAAGAGCGACACGTCCGCGAAGAGTTCGCGGGTGCCGTAGGACTTTGCGACGTCGGCCAGGGTCAGCATGGAAAACCCGCGAGTCAGCCTGCCGCCACCATACCCGTCAACCCTAGGCTTCAACATCCCCCGCCCTTGGCGGCACGCCCGTCCTTTTTTAACCAATAGGCTACAGACCGGGCCGGGGCCCGGAGCCGCACAAAGCCAACACGCAGTTGCGTTTGCCCGTCCGGAGGCCCGGTGCCGCGCGTTTGGCTTTGCTTCCGGGCGTGGCTGCGCGACCGTGAAAGCGATGCCCAACCGTCTTGCCGCCGCGACCTCGCCCTACCTGCGCCAGCACGCCGACAACCCCGTGGACTGGTTCCCGTGGGGCGACGAGGCCTTCGCCAAGGCGCGCGCGGAGAACAAACCCGTCTTCCTCAGCATCGGCTACTCGACCTGCCACTGGTGCCATGTGATGGCGCACGAATCCTTCGAAAACCCCGCCGTCGCGGAGGTCCTCAACCGCGATTTCATCCCCGTGAAGGTCGACCGCGAGGAGCGCCCCGACATCGACCGCGTCTACATGACCTACGTGCAGGCCACGACCGGCCACGGCGGCTGGCCGATGAGCGTGTGGCTCACGCCGGACTTGAAGCCGTTTTTCGGCGGCACCTACTTCCCGCCGGAGGACCGGCACGGCCGCGCCGGGTTTGTCTCCATCCTCAACGCCGTGAGCCGTGAATGGGCCGCGCAACGCGAAAAGATCGCAACCGAGGCCGACCGCGTGCTCGAGGCCTTGCGGCAGCACGCCCTCACGGGCGGCGCGCACGAGATCCGGGCCGAGGGTGCGCCGGTGCCGCTCCACGAGGCGGCGGGCGACGCGTTTGAGAAATGCTACCAGTATTTCCACGAGGCCTTCGACCCGAAGTGGGGCGGATTCGGCGGCGCGCCGAAGTTTCCGCGCGGCTCGGCCATCGATTTCCTCTTCCGCGTCGCGGCCCTGCAGGGGCCGGACACGGAGCTGGGGCAGGAGGCGGCCAAGCTGGCGGGCTTCACGCTGCAGCGCATGGCCGAGGGCGGCATCCACGACCACGTGGGGGGCGGTTTCCACCGCTACTCGGTGGACGAGGAGTGGCATGTGCCGCACTTCGAGAAGATGCTCTACGACCAGGCGCAGATCGCGCTGAACCTCCTCGCCGCCCGGCAGGCGACCGGCCGCGAGACCTTCGCCTGGGTGGCGCGCGGCATTTTCGACTACGTGGCCCGTGACCTCACCGGGCCGCACGGCGGTTTCTACTCGGCGGAGGACGCCGACAGTCTGGTGGCGCACGGCCGGCCGGAGCATGCCGAGGGCGCTTTCTATGTCTGGACGAAGGAGGAGATCGATGCGGCCCTCGATCCCGCCGCCGCCACGCTGGTGGCCGCGCACCTCAACGTGAAGCCCGGCGGCAACGTTGCGCACGACCCGCACGGCGAGTTCCGCGGCAAGAACGTGCTGCGGCAGACACAATCGCTCGCCCTCACCGCGCATGCGCTCAAGCTCGAACTGCCGAGGGCCGAGGAGCTTTTGCTGGTCGGCCTGGAGAAGCTGCGGGCGGTCCGCCTGCGGCGCCCGCGCCCGCACCTCGACGACAAGGTCATCACCGCGTGGAACGGCCTCATGATCTCGGCCTTGGCGCGGGCCACCCAAGTCCTCGGTGAGCCCGCCCGCCTGGCCGCGGCCACCCGCGCCGCGGAATTCATCCGGCGCGAGCTGTATGATCCGGCCACGGGCACGCTTTACCGCAGCTGGCGCGGGCAGCGCGGCACCGCCCCGGCCTTTGCCGAGGACTACGCCGCGCTCATCCAGGGCCTGCTCGACCTCTATGAAGCCGGCTTTGACGTCCGCTGGCTGCAGTGGGCCGTGCAACTCCAGGGTGAAATGGACGCGGCGTTTTGGGATGATGCCGCGGGCGGCTATTTCAACTCACGCGCCGGTGCCGCGGATGTCATCGTGCGCATGAAGGACGACTACGACGGCGCGGAACCGGCCCCGAGCTCGATGGCGGCATTGAATCTCGTGCGCCTCGACTGGATGCTGGGCGGGTCGGGCTCCTACCGGGGGAAAGCCCGCCGCACCCTCGAGGCCTTCCGCCGGCAATGGAGCCGCACACCGCACGCGCTGCCGCAGATGCTGGGCGCGCTCGAACTCTACCTTGAGCCGCCGCGCACCGTCGTGCTGGCCGGCGATCCCGGTGCGGAGGACTTCCGGGCGCTGGCCGCCGTGCTGCACGAAAGGCTCGGTCCGCGCCGCGCCGTGCTCTGTGCCGACGGCGGGGCCGGGCAGGCTTGGCTCGCGCAACACGCGGCTTATCTCGCCGTGATGAAACCGCGCGATGGCCGGGCGACCGCCCATGTGTGCGAGAACTACGCCTGCCGGCAACCCGTCACCGCGCCGGAGGATCTGCGCGCCCTGCTGGCCGGGTGAGGGCTCATGCCGGGTGTCATCTATTATTTGACACTCGGTTTTGGCGCTTCAGCGCCGCAAGGCTTCCCGCGCGAGGCGGTCGTCGCCGTCGTTGGGCGCCGGTTTCAACCCGAGGATGGCGCAGACCAGGTTGTAGACGTGGATGTTGTCCGTGCGCTCGATGGTTTTCCCGCGCGCAAAGGCCGGCCCGGCCGCGACGAAGAGTCCGCCCATGTTGGCCGAACGGTGATCCCAACCGTGGTTGCCGCGGGAATAGGTGAGCCGCTTCGCGCCCCAGCCGCGCTTCTCCTCGATGCTCCATTGGTCGTCGGCGATGAGCAGCACGGCGGGGATGCGGTCGCTGCCGCTGAATTCATAGCGGGCCGGCACCTCGTCGCGCGTGTAGACCTGCACCTGCCGGGGCGCGCGGGTGCGGATCGCGGCGGCGAGCTCGGCGTCGGTGCGCGTGCCGGGTTTGGGCCGGAGACCCGCGTAGGGGCCCGTGGTCTCGATCTCGATCGTGCGCACGTCCACGAGGTCCTCGAGGAAGACCACGCGGTCGGGTGATTGCGGCGACATGCCGTGGTCGGAGACCACGATGAGGTTGGTGCGGCCGCTCAGGTCGAGGCGCTTGAGGCCGGCCATCAGGCGGGCCAATGCGCCGTCGACCTCCGTGATGGACTCCTGCAGCGCAGGCGCATCGGGCCCGTGCTTGTGGCCGGCGTGGTCCACCGCGCTGAAATACAGCGTGGCCAGCCGCGGCCGCTCCGCCTCCGGCACATCCAACCAGCGGAGCAGTCCGTCCACGCGCTCGTTCGACGGGATCTTGTCGTTGAAGGGCACCCAGCGCGACGGCCGCACCCCGTCGTGCGCGGCTTCGGAGCCGGGCCAGAAATAGCAGACGCTGCGCACGCCCTGCCGCTCCGCCGTGATCCAGAGCGGCTCGCCGCCCCACCAGCGTTGCTCGGTGTTCGAGGCGGCCTTGCTCATCCCGAAGGTCTCGCCGCTCTCCGGATCGAAGAACCAGTTGCCGACGATGCCATGGTGCGCCGGGCGGAGGCCGGTCACGAGCGTGTAGTGGTTGGGGAAGGTCTTGGTCGGGAACGACGGCGTCAGCGACCGCATCCGCACGCCCTCCGCCGCCAAGGCGCGCAGGGTGGGCGCCTCGTAGCGGTCGAGGTAATCCCACCGGAATCCATCGAGCGAGACCAGGATCGTGAGCCGGCCCGGGTCGGCCGGGCGCGGCAGATTGACGGTTCCGCAGGAAACAAGCAGCAGCGAGGCCGCCAGCAGGGCAAGGAAACAGACCGGTCGCGTCATCAGTGGGGTCGCAAACTAGGGTTTGAGCACGGAGCGGCAACACGCATTGTGTCTTGCCACCCGCGATGAACGAAGACGAACGCCTGACCCGCCTAGAGGAACGCTTGGTGCATCTGCAGCGCCACGTGACCGAGCAGGACAAGGCCATGCTCAAGCTGGCCGACGAGCTGGCCCGCATGCGGCGCGAAATGGAGCTGATGCGCGATCGCCCGCGCCCGTCCCAAGAAGAACCGGGCGGGCCCGCGGACGAACGCCCGCCGCACTACTGAGCCGGAAGCTGGAAACGACCCGCCACGACGCCGGGCACCGAAATATCCTCGTCAAGCTCATCCCAGCGCAGGGCGTAGCCATTCAACTCCAGCTTCACCAAACGAAGCTGCGCTTCACTGGCGGCGCGAAGCAGTTTGAACCGATCGGCCGGAAACCCGATGATGCGCCCATCGGTCAGTTCCAGAAAAATGATGCGGCCCTCCGTCCACACCCGTAGGGCGGCGGGCTCGACGCTGACAGGATTGGGACTAGCGGTGGAACTCACGATACTTGGTCAGTAAGACCCGATTATGCTCAAAGACAAGCTGCTCGATGACGCGTAAATCATGCGGTTTGACACCGCGATTGCGAGCCAGACGGACGTCTTCGAGCCAGAACTTGCATTCACCGTCTGGCGTGCGGATGTGGATATGTGGCGGCTCGCCCGATTCGTCGGAATAGAAATGAAACCGGAACGCGCCGATGCGCAGCACGGTTGGCATCGTTTCAGAACGTCGCCGTGATTTCGGTGTGACGGCCGGGTTCGAGGACGATCTCGCCGAGCGGCGCGGCGACCTCGTCGTTCTTGTAGAGCTTCACGCGCACCGGCCCGGCCACTTCGGTGCTGGACCAGCCCCACTTGCCGATGGAGACGAATTGCATGGGCTGGCCGCGGTCCCAGCTCAGGCCGGGTCCGTCGCCGCGGATGAAGAGCTTGTTGCCGATGCCGATGTAGGCCGTCGCAAGGAGTCGCGTGGCGCCGTCGGAACTGGCGGACACCTCCGGCGCCTCGGCGACCGCGGGCTCGGCATGGGTCGCGACCGGGTCGGCGGCCGGCGCCGCTTCGGCGACGGCCGCAGTCTCGACCGTGGCGGTGGTGGCGGAAATCTCGGCGAGCAGGGCCTCGGGTTTCGGTTTCTTGGCGCGCGGCTTTTTCGGCTTCGGGACATCCGCGACCATGGCCGATAGATCGACCGATTCCACCGCCGGGGCGGCGGCGGTTTCCGAGGCCGGGGTGGGCTCCGCAATCGAATCCGAGACCACCGCCGAGGGGGTCTCGGGGGTGGGGGTGTGGAGTGGCGCGGTGCGGTCGGGGGTCTCGGAAGCCGGGGCGGGTTCGGCCAGCGAATCCTCCACCACGGCGGACGGAGTCTCGGCGGGTTCAGCCTCGGTCTTGGCGGTCCTGCGCTTCCTCTCCACCGGGGCGGGCGCGGTGGCGAGGCGGGTCTCCAATTCGGCCAGCGCGGACTTGATGTGGGCCTCGACGTCGTTGGCCGCCTTGGTCACGGCCGCCACGGCCTTGTCGGTGGCCTCGGTCGTGCTGGCGTTGAGCTTGGCCTGCGCGTCGGTGGCCTGCTGCAGGTGCTTGCGGGCGGCGGTCTCGAGGGCGGTCCAGTCGGCGGAGATCTTGTGGATCTTCTCGGCGAGCGCCTTGAGCTGGTCACTGTTGGCGGCGCGGAGTTCGTCGAGTTCGCGTTCCAGCGCCTCGCGGTCCTCGTTTTCCTTCTCGCTGAGGGACTCATTGAACTCGGCCAGTTTCTCCTGCATGCGGTAGGGCAGGTTCTCGGCGGCGTGGGCGGCCTTGTGCACGGCTTCCTCGACCGACTTGATCTGGCTGGCGGCGCGGGTGAGCGACTCGGCGGCGGCATTGAGGCGCGCGGTCTGCTCGGCGAGGCGTTCGCGTTCCTCGCGGGCGGCCTCGGCGCACTCGGCGGCGTAGTCGGTGAGGAAAGGGATGAGCAGGGCGATGCCGCCGAGCACCACCAGGGTGACGGCGCTGACGAAGGGCAGCGGGGCGAACGGGTCCTTGGCGTTGTAGGCGATCAGGCCGGCCGTGCCGAGAAAGACCAGATCGATCAGGATGAAGTGCAGCTTGGACAGGCGGGGTTCGTTCGGGAGGTTCATGAGGGTTGGTTCCGCGCACCGGAGTTTTCCGCCGGGCCGGGCGCAGGCACAAGGCCAAATGCGGGCCCGGCGCGTGAGAACGGCCTTGAGACGCCGGTGGACTTGGCGCAAGCTTCCGGCCGTGCCGCCGCCTTCACCCCATTTCGTCCGGGTCGACCGTGATGACCGCGCCGGCGGGCGCCATTTCGTGGTGCACGGACACGAGCCGCGCTTTGCCCTCGAACTGGCGCCCGATGCCGATGCGCCCGACCGGATGGGCCGCGGCGTCATCCGGCGCCTCTGCGTGCCCAACTCATGGGCCGGTGACTACGGCAAATACGCCCGCCTGCTCACCCAGGCCCAGGACTTCTTCGCGCAATCCTCCCCGGCGCAACCGGCACGCCGCTGAAGCCTACAGCGCCATCAGCCGCCGCACGCTCGAGCCGAAGAGCGAGATGAGCATGCCGACGCGGATCGATCCCTCGAAGGTCAGCACGACGAGCACCCACTTCAGCCCGCAGGTCGTGCGCAGCGAGTAGCCGATGGCGGTCGTCATGAGCAGGACGAAGCCTTGCGCACGTCCGACCGGGTGCAGGAGCAGCGTCACCATCCACAGCGAGTAGAGGATGAGCCCGAGGCTCCAGAACGCCGCCAACCCCTCGCGCATCGGCAGCTCGCGCGGGTCGGCGTTGGCGCGGATCTGCTTCACCCCCATGTAGCGCTCGCTGATCACGAGCTGCCAGAGCTCGAAGATCAGGAAAAGCGGCGCGAGCAGGGCGAGGGGATTGAAGGGCACGCGGCCAGCATCACCAGGCCGGCCGCAGTGGCAAATTTTTCCGCGCCGCGTCCGCCGGTCATCCGGACGGATCGCCACGGCCCGCCCAGCGGGCCTCGCGATGACAAGGCCTCCGGAAGGCCCTCGCTCCAGCATTGCGCGGGACCACCGCACCCGCACACTGCCCGCAACCCCATGCCGGAACAAGGCACCCTCGGCCGCTTCTCCCGCTGGCTTGTCCGCTCGCTGGTCAAGTTCTACTACCCGCGCATCGAGGTGACCGGTCTCGGCCTCATCCCGCGCTCGGGGCCGGTCCTGCTGGCGGCCAACCACCCCAATTCACTCATCGATCCCGTCCTGCTGGGCATCGCCGCGCGTCGCCCGGTCCACCTCATGGCCAAGGCCCCGCTGTTCACGGTGCCGGTGTTTGGCGACCTCATGCGCGCACTCGGGATGGTGCCCGCCTACCGCGGCAGCGACGACCCGAGACAGGTCACGAAGAACCTCGAATCGCTCGCCGCCGCCGCGCGCCAGCTCGCCGCGGGCAAGGTCATGGGCATCTTCCCGGAGGGCAAGAGCCACGACGCCACCGCGCTCGCGCTGGTGCGTTCCGGCGCGGCCCGCCTTGCCATGCAGGCGCTCGCCGCCGGCGCCACGGATCTGCAGGTCGTGCCCGTCGGCATCAACTACGAGCGCAAGGAGCGCTTCCGCTCCGCCGTCTGGATCAAGGTCGGCCGCCCCATCCACGCGGCCAGCTGGCTGGCCCAGCACGGCGGCGACGAACACCTCGCGATGCGCACGCTCACGCAAGAGCTGAATTCCCGCCTGAAGAACTGCATCGCGCACCTCGACAACCCCGCGTGGGAGCCCTACCTCGCCGACCTCGAGGCGCTGCTGCCCGCGGCCGGCTTCCGGGCCAAGAATGCCCTCGCCGCCCTGCATCGCCGCAAGCGCGCCGCCGACGCGCTCAACTGGTTCCACCGGCACGACCCCGCGCGCGCCGAGGCCGCCACGCGCGCCCTTGCCGCGCACCGGCATGCGCTGGAGCGCGCCGGGCTGCCCGGCGACGCGCGCTTGTTCCAGCTGCGCGGCTGGCGTCTCTTCGGGGCCATGGTGCGCGACGGCCTGCTGCTGTTGCTCGGCGGCTTGGTCGGCCTGCTCGGCGCGCTGCACCACATCGTGCCCTACGGGGTGGTGCGCCTCGCGGTCGGCCGCATCGCCCATGACGGCCGCATGATCGTGGCGCTGTGGCGGCTGCTGCTCAGTCTGCCGGCCTACGCGCTGTGGTATGCCTTCGTGTGGTGGCGGATGGACTTGTATTTCCTGTCGTGGGTGGCGTGGGCCTGGGCCGCCGCCATGCCCTTCGCCGGCCTCGTGGCCGTGAACATCAGCCGGCGTTTCCGCACCGCCGTGCCGTTCTGGTGGGCGGAATTCCGCCTGCTCGTGCGCGGGCGCGATCCCGCGCGCCTGCGCGCCCAGCACGACGAACTCGTGCGCCTGCTCGACGCGATTGCCGGCGAGGCGAAGCTCAAGACCACCGTCGCGCCGCCGCAAAGCGTCACCTACCGTCCGCCGTGGTGGGTCAACGTCACGGTGGCCGCCGGTCTCGCCGCCGCCGTGCTCGGTTGCGGCATGTGGCTGCTGCGCGACCGGCCGACGGAGTTCCTGCGGCAGCATTCGCCGGCCCTGCACGAGATGGCTCCGGCCACCCTCGCCGCGCACCTCGATGGCGACGAGCGGTCGCTCATCGCCGTCATCACCGGCCTCGAGGAGCTGGAGACGCGGTTCCGCAAATTCGAGCAGGCCCTGATCGCGGGCGAGAAGAGCTATTACCGGCAGGAGGACGACGACGAGATGCGCCGCATGCTCGTCACCTATCTCAGTTACCGCACCGCGCTGCTGCGGCTCGCGTGGTTCTACCAGCGCAACGACCAGATCGCCGACGGGCGCGCCCGCCTGCGCGCCCTGCTCATCCATTACACGGCGGCGGCCGTGGCCTACGACTACTCCGCCCGCTTCGTGCTGGCCTTCGACGGGCAGGAGACGGCCATCAAGAAGCTCAACGAGGCCGAGCCGCGCTGGGACCTGCCCGCCGGCACCTACGACGCCATCCGCGCCAACCTCGGGCACGTGGCGCACCGCGCCTGGTTGGAGCGCGGCTGGCGGCATTACCACGAGACGCTGCCCGCGTGGACGGCGGCGGGTCTGCGCGAGGCCGAGCCCCACGCGCGCTTCCATGCCGCCATCGCCACGGCCGGCGCCAACACCGCGCACCTGGCCGAGAAGCTCTTCCGCTACAAGTTTGAGACCGCGGTGGCCGACGTGAAGAAATTCGCCGGCGGCGGCTACTACCGCGCCAGCTCGGCCGTCTCCACGCTCATCGGCGACACCAAGCTGCGCGAGCCGGTGAAGGACGTGGGACTGATCTCGCCCGCGCAGGTCGAGTCGCTTCGCGCCCGGTTGCGGCCCGGCGACATCCTGATCGAGCGGCGCAACTGGTATCTCTCCAACGCCTTCCTGCCCGGCTACTGGCCGCATTCGGCGCTCTACCTCGGCACCGTCGAGGAATTGCGGGCGCTGGGGGTGGACCGGGATGCGCGCGCCGCGCCGCACTTCGCCAAGCTCGCGCAACCCGACTACGCGGGCCATCGGCTCGTCGTCATCGAGGCCATCAGCGAGGGCGTCGTGTTCACGTCGCTGGAGCATTCGGTCGGCGAGGCCGACTCGGTGGCCGTGCTGCGCCCGCGCCTCGGCGACGCGGAGCGGCGCGAGGTCCTCGCCCGCGCCCTCAGCCACGCCGGCAAGCCCTACGATTTCGACTTCGATTTCTTCAGCAGCGACAAGCTCGTCTGCACCGAGGTCGTCTACCGCGCCCTGAACGGCTACATCGACTTCCCGTTGTCGGACATCCTCGGCCGCAAGACCCTGCCGGCGCTCGAGATCGTGCGGTATTGGACGCAGCCCGAGGGCGCGGCGAAGCTCGAATTCGTGACGTTCCTCGACGGCGACGACCGCAAGCTCACCGTGGTCGAGCGCGACGCCGCCGCGCTGAAGGAAACCCTCACCCGCCCCGCGTTGACGTGGCTGCAGTAGCATCGCCCGCACCCTCGGCCCCCTCCACCCCGTCGATCAGCCGCTGTGAGAACCGACTAGACCTCAGACATCTAAGCGCTAGATTCCTGGGCTGGGAGCCGTCCGAGAACAACAAGTTCCGGCTAGACCACAGATTCCGAGGCGCTAGATTAACCGGCATTCCCGGCACCAGCCAAATCCGGTTCCGGCTAGACCACAGATTCCGAGGCGCTAGATTGTGTCGTATGGCCGGCCGGGTCCGCAGCCGGTTCCGGCTAGACCACAGATTCCGAGGCGCTAGATTGCGCCCCAGCTCGCCCGCCGGGCCCCGCGTGTTCCGGCTAGACCACAGATTCCGAGGCGCTAGATTCGTCACCGACGCCCGCCTCGCCGAGCTGCTGTTCCGGCTAGACCACAGATTCCGAGGCGCTAGATTGGGATCGACATCGAACTCCTGCGCGGTTTCGTTCCGGCTAGACCACAGATTCCGAGGCGCTAGATTGATCGCGTGCCGCCCGGCTGGCTGACAGCTGTTCCGGCTAGACCACAGATTCCGAGGCGCTAGATTCAACGAGATGCTTGGCCGAAGCAGTGCTTCGTTCCGGCTAGACCACAGATTCCGAGGCGCTAGATTCATTGACATCGGCACCGACACCCTCGCCGCGTTCCGGCTAGACCACAGATTCCGAGGCGCTAGATTCCCCGGCCGCCCCAGCACGAACGGCACGCTGTTCCGGCTAGACCACAGATTCCGAGGCGCTAGATTAGGCGCTCCCGTGCACCTACAACGCGGCCAGTTCCGGCTAGACCACAGATTCCGAGGCGCTAGATTTGAGTTGTGCGAACTGTGAAACCTCAAGACGTTCCGGCTAGACCACAGATTCCGAGGCGCTAGATTAATTTTTTGCTACGGGATGGGAATTTCACAGTTCCGGCTAGACCACAGATTCCGAGGCGCTAGATTCCTCTCCGTCCTCGCCCCCCGCACGCTCAAGTTCCGGCTAGACCACAGATTCCGAGGCGCTAGATTTTTGAGGGCCTCGTCGCCGCCGGCCTCATGGTTCCGGCTAGACCACAGATTCCGAGGCGCTAGATTGAGGTTGTCCTGGGTGGGGGCTACTGCGCGGTTCCGGCTAGACCACAGATTCCGAGGCGCTAGATTCACGGAGCCGCTCGGCGCCATCATGAAGTGGTTCCGGCTAGACCACAGATTCCGAGGCGCTAGATTCGCCCTGACCAACGACCCCAACAACAAGGGGTTCCGGCTAGACCACAGATTCCGAGGCGCTAGATTCGGCGGCGACAAGGGCCGCATCACCAACCGGTTCCGGCTAGACCACAGATTCCGAGGCGCTAGATTAAGCCACCGAGGCGCTCGTGCTGCTCGACAGTTCCGGCTAGACCACAGATTCCGAGGCGCTAGATTCGCCAGCACCAGAGCCCGGGCCAGCCGCCGGTTCCGGCTAGACCACAGATTCCGAGGCGCTAGATTGATCGCCGCCCTCTGGCGCACCGCCGCTCTGTTCCGGCTAGACCACAGATTCCGAGGCGCTAGATTCACCGACACCCGCGCGCCCGTCGAGTCCCTGTTCCGGCTAGACCACAGATTCCGAGGCGCTAGATTCCTGGGTCTGGCGCTGCAGGTCGCTGATGCGTTCCGGCTAGACCACAGATTCCGAGGCGCTAGATTCCGAGCAGGTGAGGTGCAGCAACCGTGGCGGTTCCGGCTAGACCACAGATTCCGAGGCGCTAGATTCCAAGCTGATCTTGCCCGGTGTAGCGCTGGGTTCCGGCTAGACCACAGATTCCGAGGCGCTAGATTA
>Ga0073934_10008162_pt1 | contig 14126 bp, 9 predicted proteins | sample LarsenN4metaG_FD_76834 | JGI IMG/M metagenome (GOLD analysis project Ga0073934, IMG submission 76834) | Hot spring sediment bacterial and archeal communities from British Columbia, Canada, to study Microbial Dark Matter (Phase II) - Larsen... ...
TCGTTCTAAACCAGGTGGAATGGACGGTCGCCTTTGACAAACCCGGCGTCGCGATCGACCTCGGCGCCATCGGCAAAGGATACGCCCTCGACTGCGCCGCGGAAATCCTTCGGTGCGCTGGCGTGACCTCGGCATTCGCGCACGCAGGCACCAGCACGGTCGTCGCAATCGGCTGCCGCGAAAGCGGCGAGCCCTGGAAGGTGGCGCTCGACTGCCCCTCCTGGGCAGATTCGCGGCAAGGCTCGCCTGCCGGCGGCGTCGCGACACAAACGCTGGCCGAAATAGCCCTCCGAGACGAGGCTCTTTCGGTCTCAGGGATGGACCAGAAATTCTTTCAGGTCGAAGGACGCGTCTTCGGCCACATCATTGACCCACGCACCGGCTCACCAGCCACGGAGGCACACCTGAGCGCGGTCATCCTGCCTTCGGCGACGGAGACGGACGCGCTTTCCACGGCGCTGCTTGTGGCCGGACTGGAACAGGCGGAATCTGTTTTTTCCATTCGGGAAGGCATGCGCGCGCTCGTGGCGGCGGCAGGCCCGTCCGGCATGCGTTGTGTGTCGCGGGGGATTGAGGTTGCTGCCCAGCTTGGGGTCAAAAGCCCGTTTGAAAAACACCCTCCTACCGTCTAGTTTGCATTAAGAAATGTTGGAAGATCGTTCTTACATGCGCGAGCCCTCCTACCGCGGCGGCCCATCGCACGCGCTGGTGCTGCTGGTCGCCAATATTTGCGCATTCATCCTTCAGTTGGCCGTCGGCTATTACACGAGTTTTCCTCTCTCCCGGTATTTTGCGCTCAGCCCTGAAGGACTCGCCCACGGCTACATCTGGCAGTTGCTGACTTACCAGTTTATGCACGGAGGCTGGCTGCACCTGTTGCTGAACTGCTGGGTTATCTATGCTTTCGGCCGGGAGTTGGAAGAGCATCTTGGCCGGAAAGCATTCTGGACGCTGTACCTCTCCAGCGGGGTCTTTGGAGGCCTGTTGCAGGTTGCCGCGGCGTTCGTTTTTGGAGACTTGTTCCGGTCCGCCGTGGTGGGCGCTTCCGCCGGGGTGTTTGGGCTGGTCGCCGCCTACGCCACGATTGCGCCTGAGCGCCCGATCACGCTGTTGCTGTTGCTCATCATCCCCGTCACCCTCAAAGCCAAGTACCTGCTCTTGTTCAGCGGCCTGATCGCCGTCGTCGGTGTGCTGATCCCGACTGACAACATCGCCCACGCCGCCCACCTCGGGGGCATGGCGGCCGGGATCTTCTTCGCGCGAAAGGGCTTCCCGTGGCAATGGGACCTGCCCCGGTTGCGGTTGCCAGGACCCAACCGCCGCCGTCCGCTCATCCGCGTCCACGCGGAGAAGCCAGCCGGCTGGACGCGGGGACCGACGCTCGACGTGGACGACCTGCCGGCCGAGGAGTTCCTGAGCAAGGAAGTAGACCCCATTCTGGATAAGATCTCGGCTCAGGGCATTCAGAGCCTGACGGAACGCGAGCGCCGCATTCTGGAAAAAGCGCGGTCCAAGATGGCGCGCCGTTGAGAGACTGACGCCCCTTTCAGCCAAGGGTCCCCCTGGCCGTGGCCGCCGGTCCCTTCCCTGATGGACATCCGGCAACGGGTTCCTAAAATCACTTTATGATTCAACGTTACTCCCGCGCGGCGATGCGGGAAATCTGGAGCGAGCAGCGAAAACTGGAGATCTGGCTTCAAATTGAGCTGCTGGCGGCGGAGGTTCTCCACCAGCAGGGCCTGGTGCCCGCCGCGGACCTCGCCCAGATGCGCCGGCGCGCTTCCTTCAGCATCGAGCGATGCCGCGAGTTGGAGAAGACCCTCAACCACGATGTCATCGCCTTCACAACGAACGTGGCGGAGAACATCGGCGCGCCCGCGAGCCGCTGGCTGCACTTTGGACTGACCAGCAGCGATATTATCGATACCGCCTTCGCGGTGCAAATGACGCAGTCCGCCGACATTTTGCTGGAGGACGTTCGCGCCCTGAGAAACGTGATAGCGGCCAGGGCCAAAGAGCACAAATTCACTCCCCTGATCGGCAGAAGCCATGGCATCCATGCCGAGCCCACCACGTTCGGGCTCAAGATGGCTTTGATGTACGATGAATTCGGCCGCGCCGAACGCCGGCTTCAACAGGCGCGAAAGACCGCCGGTGTGGGCAAGATCTCCGGCGCGGTCGGCACCAGCGCGCATCTCAGCCCGGCCGTGGAGGAGTATATCTGCCGCAAGCTCGGCCTTGAACCTGCTCCCATCGCCACGCAAGTAGTGCAAAGGGACATCCACGCCGAGTTCATGACCGCCGTGGCGCTCGTAGGGGCCAGCATTGAACGGTGGGCCACCGAATTTCGCCATTTGCAGCGCACGGAGGTTCTCGAGGCCGAGGAGTTTTTCGCCAAAGGCCAGAAGGGTTCCAGCGCCATGCCCCACAAACGCAATCCAATCACAGGCGAGCGGCTTTCGGGCTTGGCCCGGGTTCTTCGCGGGAACGCCCTCGCCGCCCTTGAGAACGTCGCGCTGTGGCATGAGCGGGATATCAGTCATAGCTCGGTCGAGCGAATCATCTTCCCGGATTCCTGCACCTTGCTGGATTACATGCTGGTCACGCTCACGAAACTGACGGAAGGGCTGATTATTTACCCGGAGAACATGAAGCGGAACCTGGGGCTTTCCCTCGGCATGTGGAATTCACAAACCGTGCTGCTGGCGCTGATTCGCAAAGGGCTGACCCGGGAACAGGCTTACGACCTCGTGCAGCGCGCCGCCATGCAAACGTGGCAAGCCAAGCACGCAGGCCGGAACGACGCCGATTTTCTCACCCAGCTCAAACAGGACCCGGAAATTGCCCGTCATTTCACGCCAGGGGAACTCGAGGGTCTTTGCTCGCTCGACTTTCACTTCAAAGAAGTGGAGGCCAGGTTTGCGAAACTCGGATTGTCGTAGAGCCGCTTGCCAGGGTGCCTGCGCACGGCCATCTGTCCTGCCCGCCATGGCGGACCACTACGGTGTCAAAACTCGCGCGCGAGCGCCGCGGCCAGGCGCCCGAGCCAGTACGCGGCACGCGCCATCGCGTCCGGGCTGGAGGTAAGGTCGGTGAGAGCCCGCACCGCGGTGAAGGTCGGGGCGCGTTTGGCTTCGGGCGCGACCATCCCAGCCAAACCGACGCACGGAATGTTGAGGCTGGCGCAGTGCGCGGCGACTAACCCCACGCCTTTGCCCATCAAAGTAGACCGATCGATGCTGCCCTCGCCGGTGATGACCAACTCGGCCTCGCGCAGTTTGGCCTCGAGCCCGGCGTAGTCGGCAAACAAATCGAACCCAGGCTCGATTCTGGCCCCGGCGAAGGCCCTGAGACCGAATCCCAGCCCGCCGGCCGCACCGGCCCCGGGCGTGGCCGCGTAGTCCGTCCCGGACATGTCACGCACAACCTCGGCGAGTCGTCCGAGGCACTTCTCCGCGCGGCGAAAATCCTCGCGCCGCAGCCCCTTTTGGGGGCCGTATACCCGGGAGGCGCCCTGCGGGCCGAGCAGAGGGTTGGAGACGTCGACGGCCACAACAAGGCCGCCGCGCCCCCCCTCGCCATGGCCTTCTCCCTCAACCGGCAGCCTGCCTTCGCCCTCGTTGCAGTCTGAGCCCCACTGGTCCAAACCCAAGCCGGTCTCGTTGGCGGCCGGCGGCACCAGCCGCACAAGCCTGTCGAGTTCGGTCCAACGTTCGATGGCCAGCCCACGCCGATCGTGAAAGCGCCAGCCAAGCGCCCGTGCCACGCCAAACCCGCCGTCGTTGGTGGCGCTGCCACCAATGCCAACCAGGGTTTGTATGCTTTGGCCAGGTTCACGCTGACGACTGACACGCTGTCGCCCAGCGCGCAAACGTCCCGCAACTCGGCCTGAGATTGCCCCTTTGCAGGCGGCGCGCAGAACTTTGCCCAGACCGAAGGTATCGAGCTCGAAGGGGTGGAATTTCCCGGGAGGGAGCATGGCCAGGCCGATCGCGCGAGCCGATTCGACAATTGCGATTGAGCCGTCGCGTGAGCGCCACCACGGAGTGCTGCACGGGCGGTGCGCGGCGTCCACGGTGCGAATGCGCCGGGCCTCCAACTGGAGCCTTTGGCCGAGGAGCGAGCCGAAGCCGTCGCCGCCATCGCTGATGGGCAGGAGTTCGAGGTGGTCACCAGGGCGAACGGAGCGCCAGCCACGCGCGATGGCCCGCGCGGCCGCGAGGGCGTCCAGGGTGCCTTTGAATTTATCCGGGCAAACCAGAACATTCATAGCTCGTGCGAATCGCATGCTTGCGGACTGGCGCATGGCCGGATGCGGGTGGAGGCCGGCGCTGAATTATCGCTTGCGCCATTCGACTTTTGGCGGCTCGGGCAGCCCCTGCGCCCGCAGGGCGGTCCGGAAGTGCATCTTTGCCACTTTGGGCAAATTCTCGGCCCCGTATTTCTCGACGAATAGTTTGGCCGCGGCGTCCACCGCGGCCGATCCACCCTTGGGCAGCGCCATTTCGTAAGTTTTCTCGAGCTTGCCGAGCCGGGTGACAAATTCATTGCGTGCAAGGATGGAGGCGGCCGCCACGGCCAGGTCATCCTCGGCGCGGTGCTTCTGCACCAACTCGATCTCGCGTCCGAGACTCATGAGAGCCTTGCTGACGACTTCCTTGCTGGAAGCGAACTGATCGCTAATGGCCCGGACCGGCGGCGGGTTCATCTGGTAGCGCAACGCCATCAGGTTCTCGATGACGCGCGCGTGGCCCCAGGCGAGCATGGCGTTGACGCTGCGCATCTTCAGGTAAAGCCGGTTGTAGGCTTCGTTGCCGATCACCACGACGGTGTTCACGCACCCGGGGGTCTTCCGGATGATCTCGGCCAACTCGCCAATGCGCTTGTCGCTGCCTACCTTTTTCGAATCGCGGATCCCCTTGGACTTCCAGGCCTCCACCACCGATGAGTTGATGTAGACTCCGGCCACGCAGAGAGGGCCGAAGAAGTCGCCTTTGCCGCTCTCATCCACTCCTAGGCGCGGCAAAAGCAGCTCCGGGTTGAGCACCGCTTCGTAGCCCAGGCGCGCTTCCTGCAGGATCTCCGGCTCGAGCACAAATTCAACGAAGTCCTGGGTGCCTTTGCCCTGGACCACGAGCTTGCCGCTATCGTAGAAGACGACGTTGACCTTGTCCTTCCCGGCCGCGAACCGCGCGTAGGGAACCTCACGAAACGAGTAATTGTGGTCAGCCAGCCACGAACGGAGTTTGTCGGCCTGTTTGGAAGTGAGTTTGCAGGTGTGTGAGGTAACCGGATTCACAAAAACTGTGGAATCCTAGAGTCTTGCCCCGGGCTGCGCCAGTCAAAGACGATCGGGGCGGTCACGGAGTTGATCGTGAATTGCGTCACAGTGGGAACTGGAGCGAGCAATCCGAGTAATCGAGTAATCGGTGGAACTTTGAAGTCGGGCCGAAGATGTTTGAAATTGGGGAGACCACAAAGTCTGAAGTGCAGACGAAGCTCGACAAGCCGGCAAAGACCACGAGGCGGCAAAGCGAATCGGATCCGATCGCGGAAACAGAAAAGCAAAGGATCTTTTGCACGGTTATTCTCCGTCGCATCCATTTGCCGGCGGCAAGAACCGCTGGCAGACTGCTGCTTGGAGCAGAAGCGAGGTTGCGCAATCGCGGTCTGCATATCCGAACGGTGTGAGGACCATCCTGTTCAGGCGAATGGTATCATGAACAAAACAGCAAGAGCCACGGACCGAGACCGGGCCATCGTAAAGGCGCTGCTGCCGTGGTTTGCGAAGAACGCGCGCGACCTTCCCTGGCGGCGGACGACCGACCCCTACGCGATCTGGGTCTCCGAAATCATGTTGCAGCAGACCCAGGTGAAAACCGTCATTCCTTACTGGAAACGCTGGATGCGGGTTCTGCCGGATATTGAGTCTCTGGCAGCCGCGAAGCCGGAGGTGATCCACAAACTCTGGGAGGGATTGGGGTATTACATTCGCGTGGGCAATCTGCAGCGGGCCGCCCGCCAAATCGTGGAGCAGCACGGCGGCGTCTTCCCTTCCTCGTACGAGGAGGTGCTGGCCCTCCCGGGCATCGGCCGTTACACCGCGGGGGCGATCTGCAGCATCGCGTTCAATCGCCCCACGGCGATCCTGGATGGAAATGTGATTCGCGTGTTGAGCCGCGTTTATCGTGTGGCCGGCGATGCGCGAGAAAGGCAAGTGAATGCGCGCCTGTGGCGGTTGGCCGAGGGGCTTGTCCACGCCGCGGACCAGCAACAGCGGTTAGGCGATCATCGTTGCTCGGGGCTGAATCAATCGCTCATGGAACTGGGGGCCCTGGTTTGCACGCCACGGAACCCTGCCTGTCCTGCTTGTCCCCTGCGCCGCATTTGCGAAGCGAGGCAGGAAGGCAGCATTGCCGACTTCCCCCAAAAGAGGCCACGGCCACGGACGCAGCGTCGTCATGCGGTGGCGTTCATTGTGCGACACGGAAACAAGTTCCTGGTCCGGCAACGGCCGCCAGGCGCTGCCAACGGCCAGCTTTGGGAATTTCCTGGCGGAGATTTGCGCGGGACCACGGTGGATGAGTTAGCCCGGAAAACGCTGGGGGGGTCCCCTTCCCGGTTGTCGCGACTCCTGACCGTGAAACACAACATCACGCGATATCGCATCACACTGGACGTTCGGGAAGTTCAGATAGGCGACGGTTCCTGGACCGCGCCAGGCAACAGCAGATGGGTAACCAGGGCGGCACTGGACCGCCTGGCTTTGCCAAGCGCCCACAGAAAAATCGCGGCCGCGCTGGCGATCCGGGATCACCGTGGGTTTGCTTGTGGTGGGAGAGTTGCTCGCCATTGAGGGAGCAGTCCGCCAGGACTGCCCGCAAACGGCGTCCGCGGCGAAGGGGTCCTGCTTTGCCATACGGCGGGCGGGCGGGCGGCAGCAAGCCTCATTGTGGATTTCTCACGCAAGGTTGCAGCTCTGTTCGGCGCGCTCGGAGAGACGCGCCCTACCGTTCCCCGGCGCGCCGAGGTCTGTCAGGCGGCATAGTGAGAATTGCTGGCCGGGCGGAGGACAGCTTGCGCGCCGGGTGATCCGAAACTATCGTGGGGGGCTGGTTTCACCCTGGGAATCACACGGCCCTGAAACGGAAGTTCGACCTATGATGACTCGACGCGACGCAATCAAGACAACGGCACTGACAGTCGCCGCCTGCGCGACTGCCACCACCGCGCTCGGGGCGGCCCAAGAGGCGCCCGCAACCGGTCCGTTTACGCTGCCGCCCCTGCCCTACCCTGTGGATGCGCTCGAACCTCATATCGACGCCCGCACGATGGAGATTCACCACGGCAAGCACCACGCGGCCTACGTGGCCAATCTGAACAAGGCCCTGGCGGAGGCCCCTGGGGCGGCAAACCTGCCGATCGAGAAGATCCTGGCCAGCCTGGATAGCCTGCCCGAAAAAGTCCGCACGGCGATACGAAACAACGGCGGCGGGCACGCCAACCACTCGCTCTTCTGGCAGATGATGAAGAAGAACGGCGGCGGCCAGCCCACGGCTGAACTCGCCAGAGGCATCGAGCGTGCATTCGGCAGTTTCCCGGCGTTTAAAGAGAAGTTCACTGAAGCAGCCACCAAGGTATTCGGCAGCGGCTGGGCATGGCTGGTGGCGAGTCCCTCGGGCCAGCTGGCCATTGAAAGCACTCCCAACCAGGACACCCCGCTCATGGGCGCCGCCCGGAACCTGCCGTTGCTGGGGATCGACGTGTGGGAACACGCCTACTATTTGAAGTATCAGAACCGGCGCGCGGATTACATTGCCGCCTGGTTCAACGTGATCGACTGGGACTTCGTGGCAGACCGGCTGGCCAAACACCAGCGCTGATTGCCGGGGACTCGTGGCCGGTGAAAAGGCACACTGGCCTTCCGTCGGTCGCTCGCCAGTGCCAAAAAGAGTTCTCTTTCGGAAGCACACATTGTAGCTTAGCGCCATGAATCAGAACATTTCTCGCCGGAACGCACTCAGCCGCATGACGGTTGGGGCAGCCGCGATGGCGGCGGTTTCGACCCTCCCCTGTGCCACCACCGCCGCGGAGGACCGCCCGAAGCTGAACGGCCGGATCCGCCACTCGGTGTCCGCGTGGTGTTACGGCCGGCTCTTCAACGCGGACAAGAACAAGCCTGCGCAGATGAGCTTCGAAGATTTCTGCCGGGAAGTCGCGAAAATGGGAATCGAATCGGTGGAGCTTCTTGGGCCTGGCGAATGGCCTGCCGTCAAGAAAGCCGGCCTGACCTGCGCGATGTGCAATGGGCCGGACAGCATTGGCTACGGCTGGAACAGGGTCGAGCACCACGATCAACTGCTGCCAAAATTCGAGAAAGCCATCCCGGAGGTGGCGGCCAACGGCTTTCCGAACATCATCACCTTCTCGGGCAACCGCAAAGGCATGAGCGACGAAGAAGGCCTCGAAAATTGCGTCAAAGGCCTCAAGCGCCTGGTGCCCATCGCCGAGAAGCACAACGTGACGGTGGTCCTCGAACTGCTGAACAGCAAAGTGGATCACGCGGATTACATGGCCGATCACACCGCCTGGGGTGTTGAGGTCTGCAAGCGCGTGGGCTCGGAGCGCCTGAAACTCCTCTACGACATTTACCACATGCAGATTATGGAGGGTGACGTTATCCGCACGCTCAAAGCCAATGCCCAGTACATCGCTCACTACCACACCGGAGGCGTGCCTGGCCGCAACGAGATTAATTCCACGCAGGAGCTGTACTACCCCGCGATCATGAAGGCGATTGTGGATACCGGATACAAGGGATTTGTGGGCCAGGAGTTCGTCCCCAAGCAGCGGGACGCGTTGGCCTCGCTCAAGGAAGCCATCCAGATCTGCGACGTCTAATCCCAAGCGCCGAACCAAGGAGGCAAACTCCTGTCGCGCACCGCCGCTTTTTTAGCCCCGTCGTGCTTCGCCTCCCGTCATGCCAGGAGTGATCGCCATCGTCGGCCGCCCTAATGTGGGCAAGTCGGCCCTGTTTAACCGCATTGCCGGGCGGCGCATCGCGATCGTGCACGACGAACCCGGCGTCACCCGCGACCGCGTCAGTGCTGAAGTGGAGTGGCGAGGACATTCCTTCACCCTGGTCGACACAGGTGGGATTGGCCTGCTGCGTCGCGAGAAGGCCGCCGACGTCATTACACGGGCCGCCCTCGAACAGGTGGAGATCGCGATCGAATCTGCCAGCGCGATCATCTTCGTGGTGAACGTGCAGGAAGGAATCGCACCGCTGGACCGCGAAGCCGCCCTCCGGTTGAGGCAAAGCGGCAAGCCCACTGTGGTGGCCGTCAACAAGGTCGATGCGGACAGATTCGAGGCGGCAGCGGCAGAATTCGCCGAATTGGGGTTTGAGAAGCTGTTCCCGGTAAGCGCCATTCACGGGCACGGCGTCGAGCGGTTGATGGCAGCCACCGTCTCGCTATTGCCCGAAACCGCCGTTCCTTCCCCGGAAGGGGAGGCTGGCGGACCCGGCGAGTCCGCACCCGCGCAGGGACCGCTGAAACTGGCCATCGTAGGGCGGCCGAACGTCGGAAAGTCCTCAATCATTAACGCGCTCACCAAATCCGAGCGCGTTGTGGTCAGCCCGATTCCGGGCACCACGCGCGATGCGATCGACGTGCCATTTGAGGTTGAAGCGGACGGCATCCGTGAGCGCTATGTCCTGATCGACACGGCCGGGATGCGCAAGACGCGCCGGGTTGATGATTCCATCGAGTTCTTCAGTGTGAAACGCGCCGAGGACTCGATCGAGCGCTGCGATATCTGCCTGCTTGTCCTGGACGCGGAATCGGGCATCACCGAACAGGACAAAAAGGTCGCGGACAAGATTGTGGAAGCGCGCAAGGCCTGCATCGTGGTGGTCAACAAGTGGGACCTGGTGGAGGAATCCGTTCGCAAGGCCCGCGAGGAGGAAATCCGACGCCGCAAGGAGAAAACCGCCAAAGAAGGACCGCGGCGCATGACCACTCTCGCAGAGTTCGGCGAATGGGTTCAGGAGCACCTTTTCTTCCTGGATTACGCGCCGGTGATCTTCAGCTCGGCGCGCACCGGGTTCAACCTGGACCGGCTCCTGGAGGCGGTGCGATACGTTGCGGCACAACTTCAGCAGAAAATCCCCACCGCCATCCTCAACCGCACCCTCCAGAACGCGGTGGACCGGCGCCAACCGATCAGCGCGCATGGGCATCGGCTCCGTTTCTTCTACGCAACCCAGGTCCGCCAGGCGCCCCCCACCTTTCTGCTGTTCGTGAACCGGGACGACCTCTTCTCTCCGCCGTACCAAAAGTACTTGGCGGGGGTCTTGCGCGAAGCGTTCGGCTACGAGGGGTGCCCGATAGTGCTGGTTCCAAAACCCCGGCCCAAGAGCATTGAACCGATCCGGAAATCCAAGCCCCAGCGCCGCGCCGACCGCGACCCGCGAAAACCTGCGCGAGCGAGATAGAAAGCTTGGAGCGCCGCGCCAGCGGGAGATGAAATCAGCCTGAGATTAACGTTAGCGTAAATTTTTTGAAAATTTTCTTGCTACCCCACATATGGTAGCTATGCTTACGACATTCCCCTACTAATGGGGCTCAGTAGTCCTCGCAGGGGCTACAGACAGTGCTGGAACGACTTTTTTAGCTAACAGATTTGCCGGGTGTTTTGTGCTCAAAAACGGGGCTGTAAATGTGCCCGGCAGCCAATTCGGTCAACGCAGAAAACCCATGATTGATGCCACTGACGGAATCATGTCCTCTCCTCCGCAAACCCGCCGCCGCGCCGCTGGAATAACCGCTTCCCGGGCCACCAAAGCTGGCTCTAACGGCGGCAGGAAGCACCTGAACATCGAGCGGGTCTTCAGCAGCGCCAAGGTCAAGCCTTTTGATCAGGTCGAGTGGGAAACCCGGACCGCGGAGATCACCGACGACGCCAACAAAGTGATTTTCAGGCAGGACAACGTCGAGGTTCCCAAGAGCTGGTCGCAGTTGGCGACAAAGGTGGTGGTTTCGAAGTATTTTTACGGCGAACAAGGGACGCCGGAACGTGAAGTCTCCGTTCGGCAACTGATTCACCGAATCTGCCGTACGATCGCGGACTGGGGGATCAAGGACGGGTATTTCAGGAGGGCCGACGGCGAGGTGTTTTACGATGAATTGACCTGGCTCTGCCTGAACCAGCACGGCGCGTTCAACTCGCCGGTTTGGTTCAATGTGGGACTCTACCACCAATACAACGTGGGAAACCAATCGAGCCGCGGGAACTGGTACTACAACCCGGCGACGAAGCAGGCGGAGCGCGCCAGCACGCAATACGAGTACCCGCAGTGCAGCGCGTGCTTTATTCAGTCGGTCGAGGACAACATGGAATCCATCATGCACCTCGCGTATTCCGAGGCCATGCTGTTCAAGTTCGGCTCCGGCACGGGGACGGACCTGACTCCGATCCGCTCCAGCAAGGAGAAATTGAGCGGCGGCGGGCGGCCGAGCGGCCCGCTCTCCTTCCTTCGGGTTTACGACCAGGTGGCGAATGTGGTGAAGTCCGGAGGGAAGACACGGCGCGCGGCGAAGATGAACACGCTGCGCGATTGGCATGGCGACATTGAGGAGTTCATCGAGGCGAAAATGCGCGAGGAGAAGAAAGCCTGGGCGCTAATCGAGCAAGGGTACGACGGTTCTTACAACGGGGAAGCCTATGGGAGCGTCATGTACCAGAATGAGAATCTTTCGGTCCGGGTGAGTGATGAATTCATGCAAGCGGCGCTGGAGGGTAAGGAGTGGCACACCCGCGCGGTGACGAACGGCCAGATTCTGGCAACGAAGGATGCCAGCACGCTGCTGAACAAGATCGCGGAAGGCACGTGGACGTGCGGCGATCCGGGGCTGCAATACGATGGGGCCGTGCAGAAATGGCATACTTGCAAGGGCACGGAACCGATCCACTCCACCAATCCCTGCTCCGAATACGTGTTCCTCAACAACACCGCCTGCAACCTCGCTTCGCTGAACCTGCTGAAGTTCAAACGCGAGGATGGCCGGTTTGACATTGAGCGCTTCAAGGCCGCGGTGCGCATCTTCATCACCGCGCAGGAAATCCTGGTGGACAACGCCAGCTACCCGACCAAGGAGATTGCCGAGAATTCGCACATTTTCCGCACGCTCGGCCTCGGCTACGCGAATCTCGGATCGCTGATCATGTCCTACGGCTTGCCTTACGACTCGGACGAGGGCCGGGCGCTGGCCGGCGCGCTGACCGCGGTGATGACCGGCGAGGCCTACGAGCAATCCGCGGAAATCGCCGCGGCCATGGGCCCGTTCCAGGGCTACCACGACGCGCGTTGTGCCCACGTCCCAAAACCGCTGGCCCCGAGCAATGTCGAATCCATGCTCGGCGTGATCCAACAGCATCGCGACGCGGTCGAAGCCATTCAACCCAGCCGAGAGTTCGACTACCTCAAGGAAGAAGCGCGCAACTGCTGGCAGCGAGCGCTCGACCGTGGCCGCAAGCACGGATTCCGCAATGCGCAGGTCACCGTTCTCGCCCCGACAGGCACGATCGCGTTCCTGATGGATTGCGACACCACCGGCATCGAACCCGACATCGCGCTGGTGAAATACAAGCTGCTGGCCGGCGGAGGACTCCTCAAGATCGTCAACCGCACCGTCCCCGAGGGGCTGCGGCGGCTTGGTTATTCTCAAGCTGAGATTGACGCCATAGTGGCGCATATCGAGAAGTACGACACCATCGAAGACGTTGAAGAGGCGGGGCAGACGATCCGCAGCGGGCTTAAGCCGGAACATTTGAACGTGTTTGACTGCGCCTTCAAGCCATTCCGCGGCAAGCGGAGCATTTCGTACCTGGCTCACCTCAGGATGATGGCGGCCGCCCAACCGTTCATCAGCGGCGCCATTTCCAAAACCGTCAACATGCCCAAGGAGAGCACCATCGCGGACATTCGCGACGCCTACGTGCAGGCCTGGAAGATGGGTCTGAAATGCGTCGCCATTTATCGCGACGGCTCGAAGCGCTCCCAACCGCTGAACACCAAGCGCACGACGGAAGGCGGCGACAAGTCAAGCGCGGGGGTGGAAAGCCTGGAGGCGCGGATCAAGGAACTGGAGGCGCAGGTGGCCACGCTTCAGGAGCAGGCGGGCAAGCCATTGCGACGGCGGCTTTCTGACACCCGCACCGCGATCACGCATAAGTTTGATATCGCGGGCCACGAAGGATACCTCACCGTTGGCCTGTTCGAAGATGGGCAGCCGGGAGAACTGTTCATCACCATGGCCAAGGAAGGTTCCACGATTGGCGGCCTGATGGACAGCATCGGCACGCTGACCAGTCTCGCTCTCCAGTACGGCGTCCCGCTCGACGCCCTGGTCCGCAAGTTCGCCCACCAGCGATTCGAGCCGTCCGGTTTCACCCGCAACCCGGAAATCCGGAACGCCTCCTCAATCACCGATTACGTGTTCCGCTGGCTTGCGTTCCAGTTCATCCCCGGGTTCCGCGACGCCAACTCGCCAAATCGCAACCAGCCCGAACTGGCTATCCCGGGGCTGCTCGAGGAAGTAAAAAAAAAGGTGAACCGTCCGGTGCCTGAACTGCCGATCGCTGAGGATACGGACCTGGTGGAGGTGCCTCCGCAGGGCGCCAGCCACGCTGCGCAGAAACCGGTGAAAGCGGTCATCCCGACGATCAAGACCCTGAGCGACTCCGTGGCGCATTTCCAACAGGACGCCCCCACTTGCCCCAACTGCGGCCACGTCGCCGTGCGCAACGGAGCCTGCTACAAGTGTCTCAACTGCGGCGAAAGCCTGGGGTGCAGTTAGCAACTTCGGCCCGTTTTGACGTTTTGAAAGGGAGCAGGAGCAATCCTGTTCCCTTTCCTTTGCACCGAGCAGTCTGGATACCGGGCAACCCGCAACTTAGTACTGCGTTTCTTAAATACACTAACGTATTATCACTTGCCTTCTCAGGCACCCTTCGGCATAGTTTCTCCGCGCAAACAAATGCGCTCGCTATGCCCCGAAAAAGCCCATTCTCCATAGTCCTCACGCCGGATGAGGAGCGGGAACTCAAACATCGAGCCGCAA
>Ga0073934_10008163_pt1 | contig 14126 bp, 11 predicted proteins | sample LarsenN4metaG_FD_76834 | JGI IMG/M metagenome (GOLD analysis project Ga0073934, IMG submission 76834) | Hot spring sediment bacterial and archeal communities from British Columbia, Canada, to study Microbial Dark Matter (Phase II) - Larsen... ...
CCGCCCGCCTCGAGGGCACCGCCGCGATCGAGCTCGGGATCGTCCCCGGCGGCTACGGCTGGGCCTTCCCCAAGGGCGACCACGCCAACCTCGGCGTCGGCGGGTGGGCGAGCGAGGGGCCCAGGCTGCGGGCGCACCTCGCCCGGCTGGCGCAGGCGTGGGGGGTTGGGCCGGGCGCGCTCTCCGGCGTCCGCGGCCACCGGCTGCCGATGCGGCTTCCCGGGTCGCACCCCCGGCGGGGCCGGGCGCTCCTGATCGGGGACGCGGCCGGGCTCGTCGACCCGCTCTCCGGGGACGGGATCTACGAGGCCTTCGTCTCCGCGAGGCTGGCCGCGGAGGCGATCCTGGCCGGGGAGCTGGACGCCTACCCGGAGCGGCTCTCGGCCGCGCTCGACGGGCACGCCGAGGCCTCCTGGGCGGCCAAGCGCGCGCTCGAGCGGAGCGCGTCCGCCTGCTTCTGGGCCGCGCGCGCGCCCGGCGTCTTCGGGGTGGTCGCGGGCCTGCTCGCGGGCGACGTCCGCCATCCGAGCGAGGCCCGCGGGCTCGCCCGCCCGCCCTTGCGGGCGCTCGCGCGGCTCGCTCGCTCCGCCTCGTAGCGCGCGGCCGCCTCAGGCGACGCGCGCCTGCCGCTCCGGCCTGAGCACGACCGGCCCGAAGGCGAGCCTCGACCCGATCCGCAGCGCGTCCGCCGGCGGGGCGTAGTAGTAGCCCTGGCCGAGCGCGCAGCCGAGCGCGCGGAGCACGTCCGCCTGCTCGCGCGTCTCGATGCCCTCGGCGACCACTTCGAGCTCGAGCGTGGCGGCGAGCTGGAGGATGGCCTCGACGAACGTCCGGTCGCGCTCGATCCGGTCGACGAACGGCTTCGCGATCTTGAGCATGTCGATGGGGAAGTCGCGCAGGTGGCTGAGGGAGGAGTAGCCGGTGCCGAAGTCGTCGAGCGCGAGCCGGACGCCCAGCTCGCGCAGCCTGCCGAGCGTCTCGATCGCCGCGGCCGGATCCCGCATCGCGCTGCTCTCGGTCAGCTCGAGGACGAGGCGGTCGGGCGGGATGCCCGTGGCGGTGAGCACCCCCTCCACGTCCCGGGTCAGGTTCGGGTTGTGCAGCTCGCTCTGGGAGAGGTTCACGCTCACCACCAGCCGGTCGTGGAAGCGGTGCCGGGAGCGCCAGGTCCGCAGGTGCTCGCAGGCGAGGCGGAGGATGGCGTTGCCGATCGGCGGCATCAGGCCCGTCTCCTCGGCCAGCGGGATGAAGGCGTCGGGGAGGACGAGGCCGCGCGCGGGATGGTGCCAGCGGGCGAGCGCCTCGAGCCCGACGACGCGCCCGGTCTCCAGCGCGACGATCGGCTGGAAGTGCGCCTCGATCTCCTCGCGCTCGACCGAGCCCTCCAGCGTCGTCGCCAGCTCCTGCCGGCGCTTCGCGCGCACGTGCATCTCGGGGTCGTACCAGGCGAACCCGCCCTTGCCGTTCGTCTTCGCCGCGTACATGGCGACGTCGGCGTTGCGCAGCAGCTCGTCGGCGATCGTCCCCGGCTCGGCGCGGGCGATCCCGATGCTGGCGTGGATCCGCAGCTCGCGGCCCTCGAGCATGAAGGGCGTGCGCAGGCTCTCCACGAGCCTGGAGGCGACCGTCTCGGCGTCGTGCCGGTCCGCGCGCTCGAGCAGGACGGCGAACTCGTCGCCGCCGAGCCGGGCGACGAGGTCGTCGGGGCGGAGCGATCCGCGCACGCGCTCGGCGACCGCGATCAGGAGCTGGTCGCCGGCGCTGTGCCCGAGGCTGTCGTTGATCGTCTTGAAGTCGTCGAGGTCGACGAAGAGGACGGTCGGACGCCGCTCGCCGGCGCCCGCCAGGGCCAGGGCCTGGTGCACGCGCTCCGCGAAGAGGACGCGGTTCGCGAAGCCCGTGAGGCTGTCGTGGAAGGCCTGGTGCCGGAGCTGGCTCTTGACCCGGTCGTTCTCCAGGAGTGCGCCTGCGTGGCTGGCGAAGGTCTCGAAGAGCCGCCGGTCGTCCTGCGTGAAGGTGGCCGCGTCTCCGCGGCGGTTGCCGACCAGCACCATTCCGAACACGCGGTCGACGCCGTGCAGCGCGGTCACGATCGCGTCCTCGAGGCCCTCCCGGGCGAGGTAGGCGTCGAGCGGATGGCGCTGGCGGCCGCGGGGGAGGAGCACCGCCGCCTGCTGAGACGACACCTCGCGCAGGGCCTGCAACCGCGTCTCGTCGACCTCGATCGGCTCCAGGAGGACGTCCTCCGCCGGGCTGACCGCGCTCCGGAGGGCGTCCCCTTCGGCCCCCTCGGGAAAGACGACGATCTCGGCCACCTCGGCGAACAGCATCGTGCGGGCAGACTCGAGCAGCTCCCGGACCGAGGAGCGGAACTCGGCTCCCTGCATCGCCCGCATCGAGCGGGAGAGGAACTCGAGGTGGCCCTGCCGGCGCCGCTGCGTCGAGTAGGCGGTGAGCGCGAGCACGGTGGCCGCGATGGGCGCGGCCATCGCCCAGAGGGAGCGCGGGTCGACCTGCGCGAGCTGCACGGCGGCGATCGCGAGGCTCGCGCAGGCGAAGCAGGCGCCGCCTGCGATCGCGGCCAGCGTGGGCAGCTCGTCGGCCAGCGAGCGCCGAGGGCCGAGGAGCGTCAGGGATCCCGTGGCGAGCAGGGCGGCGAGGGCGTACGTGCCGGCGGCCACGACCGCCCCCGCCCAGCCTGCGGGCCCGTGGGCGGCCCCGAGGCGCAGGAAGCCGTGGAAGGCGACGAGGGCGACCGACGTGCCGAAGGCGAGGACGGCGAGGTTGAGCGCCGCCGTCAGCGGACGCTGCCGGCGGGCGAGGGCGAGCGCCGCTCCCGCGCCGAGGAGCAGGGCGAGCAGGAGCTGGCTCGGGGAGACGAGGTAGAGCCCGAGCACGAGGACGAGCTCCCCGAGGGACACGCTGTGCGTCTCGCTCCGGAAGTGGACCTGGACGGGCAAGGCCTCGGCCAGGAAGAAGAGGAAGACGAAGCTCCACCAGGGAACCGCGATCCGGGCGGCGGGCGGCTCGAGCTCCGAGAGGAGCGCCGAGTGAAGGGCGAAGGCGACCAGGGCGGCCCCGGCGGCGAGCCCGAGGGCGGACGCGACGCGGGCGAGCGACGGGCCCTGGGGCCCCCGGCTCACGGTGGCAGAGAGGGTGACGCTCACGGGCGCGCCCCCGAGCGGCGCGGCCGCCGCTGCCGCCTCGCCGGGGTTCCGTCCCAGACGCCTCTCTCCGTGGTCACGAGTCGGTGCTCCCTCGTCGTCTCCGCCCTCGCGCTCCGCGCCCGCTCGGCAGGCAGCCGGGCGCCGAGCCGCTCCTGTCGCCGAGCGCACCGTAGGGAGAGCCCTCCCCCGCGGCCTCCCCCCGTCGGGGGGTGTGCCTCACCCGACCCGCGGGAGTGACCCGCGGCTAAAGCCGCTCCCCGTCTCTGCCGATGCCGAAGGGCCCATGGATCTCAGCGCGGTGCTCCGGCATGCGGTCGAGAACGGTGCGAGCGACGTCCACCTGAAGGTGGGCCAGCCGCCCGTCTGCCGCTACGACGGCGAGCTGGAGCCCGCGAGCGACTTCCCGCCGCTCGCCGACGCCGACCTCGAGGAGGTCCTGGAGCAGGTCACCCTGCTCGCCCCCCGGCGGCGGCAGCTCTTCGACGAGACCGGTGACCTCGACATCGCCTACTCGGAGCCCGGCCTGCCCCGCTTCCGCGTGAACGGCTTCCGGCAGCGGGGGGCGATCTCCTTCGCCTTCCGCGTGATCCCCGACCAGGTCCCGGGGTTCGACGAGCTCCACCTCCCGCCCGGGGTCGCCCGGCTGGCGGAGGAGCGGCGCGGCCTCGTGCTCGTCACGGGCGCGACCGGGTCGGGGAAGACGACGACGCTCGCGGCGATGCTCGACCACATCAACCGCACTCGGCGCCAGCACATCGTCACGATCGAGGACCCGATCGAGATCGTGCACGAGGATCGCGGCTGCATCGTCAGCCAGCGCGAGGTCGGTCTGGACACGGACAGCTTCGCGCAGGCGCTGCGCCGCGTGCTGCGTCAGGACCCGGACGTGATCCTGATCGGCGAGCTGCGCGACACGGAGACGGCGCAGGTCGCGCTGCAGGCGGCGGAGTCGGGGCACCTCGTCCTCTCGACCCTCCACACCCTGGACGCGGCGGAGACGATCGGGCGGCTGGTCGAGTACTTCCCCGCCGAGAAGCAGGCGCAGGTGATCTCGATCCTGGCCGGCGTCCTCAGGGGCGTCATCAGCCAGCGGCTCCTGCCCGCGCTCGGCGGCGGCCGCATCCCGGCGGTCGAGGTCATGGTCACGAATGCGCGGATCGCGGAGCTGATCAGGGAGCGCCGGACGGCCGAGATCTCGGACGCGATCGCCGACGGCGAGTTTTTCCAGATGCAGACCTTCGGGCAGGCGCTGATCGACCTCGTCCTGCGCGGGCTGGTCGATCGCGAGACGGCCGCCAACGCGGCTACCAACCGCCACGACTTCGTGCTCGAGCTGGAGCGGGCCGAGAAGGCGGCGCAGGCGGGGCAGAGCGCCGGGCACCGGGCGGCCCGGGAGGCGCCGGCGCGCGCGCCCGAGGACGACCTGCCCGCGTTGCGCCTCGCGGGGACATGAGCCGCGTCCTGCCCAGCGTGCGCCAGCGCCTCCGCGACGAGCGGGGCTTCACGCTGATCGAGCTCCTGACGGCGATCGCTCTGCTCGGGATCGTCATCGGCGCGCTCGCCACCGTGCTGATGGCGGCGACGCGGGCAGAGGACGACCTGAACCGCCGCTTCGGCGCCCAGATCAACGCGCGGCTCGCCCTCGACCAGCTCCGCCGCGAGATCCACTGCGCCAGCTCGGTGACGCCGGCCGGGGCCTCCTCGAGCATCACCATCGTGCTCGGGAACCGCTGCCCGAGCGCGGCGGGCGGGGCCACGGTCACCTGGTGCACGAGCGGCTCGGGTACGCGCTACGCGCTCTACCGGGCGCCGGGCTCGACCTGCAGCACGTCGGTGAAGAAGGCCGCCGACTTCCTGACCACGGGCCAGGTGTTCACCTTCACCCCGCAGTCGGCGAGCAGCCTGGCGACCCTCTCCGTCACGCTGCCGGTGAACCCGAAGCCCGGCAGTGGCCTCCCCGACTACCGGCTGCAGGACGACATCGTCCTGCGCAACTCGACCCGGGCGTGAGCAGGGAGCGCACCCTCCCCCCGAAGGGGGATGCGCGGCCGGCCGCCCCCGCCTTCAGTGGGCGGGGATCTCCGAGAAGGAGCATGGCGTGCCCCACACACTGCTGACGGCAACCCTGCGGCGACTGCGCGACGAGCGCGGCGTCGCCCTGCCGATGGCGCTCGGCGCCACCGTCGTCCTGACCGCGCTCGCGGCGGCGATCTTCCTGTACGCCTCCACGAACCAGAGCGCAGCCGAGCGCTCCCGTGCCGATCAGCGCGCCTACGGGCTGGCCGAGGCCGGGCTGAGCTACGCCATGTCGACGCTGAAGAACGCGGCCGACCCGTACTCGCCGAGCGCCGTGCCCGAGACCACGGTTGCCCTTCCCGGCGGGAGCGTCACCTACCGGGGCACGTTGAGCGGCAACCTCTGGACCCTGAGCGGGACCTCGAGCGTCGCCAACCCGACCGGGCCGGGCGTCGCGGCGGTGAGCCGGACGGCGAGCATGCAGGCGCAGGTGACGACGGTCACGGTCGGCGACCGCCGCCCCTGGAACTACCTCTTCGTCGACCAGCCCTCCGGCTGCTTCACGCTGTCCAACACGGTCACGCTGGAGATCGCCCTCTACGTGCGCGGCAACCTCTGCCTCGAGAACAACACGCTCGTCAGGGGCCCGGCCGTGCACGTGCTCGGCAACGTGTACGTGAACAGCCCCCAGGCCTCGATCGGGACGGCGACCAACCCCATCCCCGAGTTCCTCGCCACCGGGAGCTGCTACTACAACGGCGCGCTCACCACCTGCGGCCCTGCCGGGCGCATCTGGGCGAGCACGATCGGCACGACCCCACCCGTGCTCTCCAAGCCGCCGATCGACCTCGCCTACTGGTACGCGAACGCCGACCTCGGCCCGCAGAGCAACTGCACGACGGGGAGCTTCCCCGGCGGCTTCGACAACAACGGCGTCCGCGACGTCAGCCGTGGCAATGTCGACCTCACCCCGAGCTCGGCCTACAGCTGCAAGAAGGTCGTGAACGGCCAGACCGTCGCCGAGCTCAGCTGGGTCCCCGGCTCCAGCCCCTCGCAGACCGGCACGCTGACCGTGAAGGGCACGATCTACTTCGACGGGAACCTGACCTGGTCGAACCTGTCCCTGATCCAGTACGACGGGCAGGCGACCATCTACGCCTCGGGCAAGCTGATCATCAAGAACCAGGCCGACCTCTGTGGCGTGGCCGCCTGCGACGCGACCTGGGATCCGAGCGTGGACTTCCTCGTCTTCGTCGCGGGCTCGATGGTCTCGGAGACGAGCACGACCCCGCTCTCGGGCGACATCGGCAACAAGGTCAACTTCCAGGGCGCGATCTACTGCGTCAACGACTACGACCAGGACAACAACACGACCATCTGGGGCCCGGTCATCGCGCGCAACGCAACCATTACCAACTCCGGGCTCTTCAAGCCGCTGCCCGGGGACTTCGGCGACCTCCTGGCCGGCATGCCCGCCGGGACGACGACGGAGACGCGGGTCGAGGCGATCGCCGGCAGCTACGCGGGCTAGGAGGCGCCCGTGGACGCCGCGGCCGCCGCCCTCGTCCTCGCTCCGGCGCTCGCGCTCGGGAGCTTCCTGAACGTCGTCGCGGCGCGCGTCCCAGCCCGGCGCTCGCTCGTGCGGCCGCCCTCCTCGTGCGGGAGCTGCGGGCAGGAGATCCTCTGGCGGGACAACATCCCGCTCCTCTCCTACCTCGTGCTGCGGGGCCGCTGCCGGCACTGCCGGGCGCGCATCTCGCCTCTCTACCCGCTCGTGGAGGCGGGGACGGCGGGGCTCCTCGCCGCCTGCGCCGCCGTCTACGGGCTGACGCCGTACGCGGCGCTGGCGGGCGCCTTCTGCGCGGTGCTCGTCGTCCTGGCCGTGATCGACGCCCAGCACCGGATCGTCCCGAACCGGATCGTGCTGCCCGCGGCCGGCGGCGCGCTCGCCGCGCGCACGCTGCTCGACCCGAGCCCGGAGTGGCTGCTCGCGGCGCTCGCCGCCTCGGGCTTCCTCTTCGTGTTCGCGCTCGCCTACCCGCGCGGCCTGGGGCTGGGGGACGTCAAGCTCGCCTTCCTGCTCGGGGCCGTCCTCGGGCAGGCGGTCGCCGTCGCGCTGATGGTCGGGCTCGTCGCCGCGCTCGTGCCTTCGGCCGTCTTCCTCCTGCGCCACGGCGCGGCGGCGCGCAAGCTGGCCGTCCCGCTCGTCCCCTTCCTCGCGCTCGGCGCGGTGGTCGCCCTCTTCGCCGGCGACGCGCTCCTCGACCGCTACCTCGGGCTCTTCTGACCCGGGCGGGGGAAGCGCCCGTCAAGCGCGTGGCGTTTCCTGCCGATGACCCGTTCGAGGGAGCCTCGATGGAGAGAGAGCGCTCAGCCAGCCCGACGCTGCCCGCGGCCGCTGCGCGGCCGGGCGTCGGCGTCGCGGGGAGGGCGGGCGGAAGCGCCTTCGCGGTCAACGCGACCGCCGAGCTCGTCCTCGACCTGCTCGCGGCCACGGGGCTCGTCCCCCCTCCCGCTCTCGACCTCGTGCGCGAGCGTGCGCGGCGAGGCGTGCCGGTGACGCAGGCGCTGGCCGAGGAAGGCGTGGCCACGGAGGAGGGCGTGGCGCGGATGCTGGCCGCCCGACACCACCTTCCGCTCGTCGACCTCGCGGCGACCGGCGTCGCCGCGGACGCCGTCCAGGCGATCCCCGCCCACACGCTCGAGCGGACCGTGGCCATCCCGTACGCGCTCGTGGACGACGTGCTCCAGGTCGCCGTCGCCGACCCCGGGAACCTGCACGCGATCGACGAGCTGCGGCTCTCGACGCGCTTGCCCCTCGAGCTCGCGGTCGCGGCGCGAGGGGAGATCCTGGCCGAGCTGCGGAAGCTTCGGCGGGCGGCGGAGGCGCTCGGCAGCGTCGTCGAGGTCGACGAGGAGGCCGCTCTCGGCGACGACCTCGACGCCGATGACGGCGTCTCGGATGCTCCGCTCGTCCGGCTTGTGAACGCGCTCGTCTTCCAGGCTGCCGAGGAGGGCGCCTCCGACGTCCATTTCGAGCCGCAGGAGGACGCGCTCGTCGTCCGCTTCCGGGTGGACGGCGTGCTGCGCGAGACGCAGCGCATCCCCCGGCGTCTGGCGGCGGGTGTGACGACGCGACTCAAGGTGCTGGCGAAGCTCGACATCGCCGAGCGGCGCAAGCCGCAGGACGGGCGGATCACCCTCTCGGCCGGCGGGCAGATGCTCGACATCCGCGTCGCCACCCTGCCCACGGTCGAGGGGGAGAAGGTGGTGATGCGGCTCCTGGACAAGTCGCGGCGCGCGCCGACCCTCTCCGAGCTCGGCTTCTCCGACCCGATGCGGGGGGCGCTCGAGGAGATCGTCCGCCTGCCGACCGGGGCCCTGCTCGTCACCGGCCCCACCGGGTCGGGCAAGTCGACCACCCTCTACGGCTGCCTCGCCCACATCAACCGGCCCGAGATCAACATCATCACCGTCGAGGACCCGGTCGAGTACCGGCTCGCCGGCGTGAACCAGATGCAGATCAACGTGCGGGCCGGCCTCACCTTCGCCTCGGCGCTCCGCTCGATCCTGCGCTCCGACCCCGACGTGGTCATGGTCGGCGAGATCCGGGACGCCGAGACGGCGAAGATCTCGATCGAGGCCGCGCTCACCGGCCACTTCGTCCTCTCCACGCTGCACACGAACGACGCTCCCTCCACCATCACGCGGCTGGGCGAGATGGGGGTCGAGCCGTTCCTCGTCGGCGCGGCCGTGTCGGCGGTTCTCGCGCAGCGCCTCGCGCGGAAGCTCTGCCCCCACTGCTGCGAGGCCTACCAGCCCGGGCCGGCCGAGCTCCTGGACGCGCGCGTCTCGCCGGAGGTCGCGCATGCGCTCGACGGGGCGGTCTTCTACCGCCGGAAGGGGTGCCCGCGCTGCGGGCACACGGGGTACCGCGGTCGCATCGGCGTCTTCCAGCTCCTGCGCATGTCGGAGGAGATCGCGGCGCTCGCCGTGCAGCGCGCGAGCCGTGCGGAGATCGAGCGGGCCGCGCTCGCCCAGGGCATGCGGACGCTCTGGGACGACGGGATGCAGAAGGTCGCGGCGGGGCTCACCTCGGTCGAGGAGCTCGCGCGGGTGCTCGCGTAGCCCACGACCCGCGCGGACCGCCGGTGTCAGACACCGCTCTGCGGGACCGCCGCGGAGGGCGGAGTGCGCGGACCGGGCCTAAAGAGCCATGCTGCCCGGACGGCCCGGCGGCACCGCCGAGCGGACGGCGTGCATCGAGGTGCAGCCTGTGGACACGTTTTCGCACAATTGGCGCACTCGACCCTTGACAGCGATCGGTGTCTGACACCGGGTGTGCCACCGGGTGTGCGCACGGGGGCGCGGGGTGGCTGGGCGCCCGCGTCAGGAGGCCTGCACGTCGCAGCCGAGGGCGATCAGCGCCTCCACTGCATGTGTGACGAAGCGGGTCGCCTCGACCGCAGACGGGAAGACGTAGGGGCCCGGGCGAAGGGGAGGGGAGTCGACCCCCGAGCCAGCCTGCCAGGCTTCGGCCTCGACGACGCACCGCGCGCCCTCGTCGACGACGCGGAGCCGGGCAAGCGAGCGTCCGTGCAGGCGCGCATGGCGGACGTACAGCTCGCGGCCGGGCCCGGCCGAGGCGCCGGCCGGGGTCACCTCGGCCCCGGGCGGCCAGCCGCGGCCGGGATCAGCGATACCCTGCGCCATCGTCTCCGGCGGCGAAGCTACCGCCCACCGGCCCCAGCCGCGCGCTCACCGGCGCGCGTGCGAGACAGCCTGCGCGACGACCTCCCGGTCGCTCACCCCCAGCGCCGTCACGAGCACGCCGGGCCGGCGCACGACGAGGATCGCCGGCTCGGACAGGATCCCGGTCTTGGCGACCAAGGGGCGAACGACCCGCTCGCTCGTCGCGGTCACGGACACGAAGCCGGCGCCAGTGAGGAAGGCGGCCGTGCGGGCCTCCCGGCGGACGAACGCGTCGACGGGGGAGCCGGGCAGGGTGACGGCGACGACCACGACGCTGTGCCGCCTGAGAGCCCGGTCGACCACGGGCGGGAAGCCGCTGCGGGTCTGGCCGGAGGCCGTGCGCGGCCCAGTCGCTCGCGCCGGCCTCGCCGCCGGCCTCGCCGCTTCCGGCCGGGCCGTTCCCGCCGACGTGGCGGGCTGCCGCGCGCCCTCGGCGACCTTCGCCTGCGCCGCAGCCGCGTGCGCGCTCTCGCCCGTGCTCCCGCGCCCGAGGAGGAAGAGGAAAGCGGCGACGGCGGTAGCCGCGAGGAGGCCGACGAAGGCGGCGAGGCGCACGGGTGGGCTCAGGGTGACGCTCACGGTGTCCTGTATCGGCAGCGAGGCGGGGTGGCTTGACCGCTCGGCCCGCCGGAAGAGCCTCCGGGCTACCCTGGGCCGAAGGCGCGCGCGCCTGCAACGCAAGGGGGCGCGGTCGCCCGCGCCCCCTTGCGCCGCACGTGTCGCTCGAGCGCGCCTAGCAGGTACCGGTGACGGGGTCGGTGTTCCCCGGCCCGGCGATCTTCCAGTTCTTGCCGCCGACCGTGCTCTGGATGCAGTACGCCGTATCGCTCTCCGTCACCGTCGTCAGCTTGATGTTCTGGTCGTAGGTCGACTTCAGGTTGGCGAGGGTCATGCCGTCGTAGGTGCCGTTGTCGGCGAAGTAGGCCTCGACGGCCGGCAGGGCGGCGCGCACGTTCGACTTAGCCGCGCTGTCGTTGGCGCGATCGCGGAAGCCGAGGTAGGACGGCACGGCGATCGCGAGCAGGATGCCGATGATGACGATGACGACGAGGAGCTCGATGAGCGTGAAGCCGCCCTCCGAGCTGCCGCCGTCGAGACGCTGCCGGATCCGCTGGATCATGAGGTGATCTCCTTTCCGCAGGTTCGGGGTGGGTGCGGATGCCGGCCTCGTATCGGCCGTGCCTCCTCGCCCCGGTACCCCATTTCGGGTGATTCGCGGGTGAGCCCGTGGGGGAGGCCTCCCGGCCGAGGCCGCCCGGGAGCGTGCGCTCAAGGTCGCGGCGGCCGCTGCCGATACGTCGGCTTGTCCCATGGATGCGGCGCCGTTCTCCATCGACGAGCTCCTGGCGCGCACGGTCGAGGCCGGCGCGTCGGACCTCCACCTCGTCCCCGGGGCGCCGCCTGCCGTTCGCGTGCACGGCGAACTCGCCTGGCTTCCGGGGGAGAAGCAGCTCAAGGCCGACGACACCCGCCAGCTCCTCTACCGCGTCCTCTCCACGGAGCAGCAGAAGCTGCTCGAGGTGAACCGCCAGCTCGACTTCTCCTACGGCGTGCCCGGGCTCGCGCGCTTCCGCGTGAACGTCCACTTCCAGCGCGACTCGCTGGCCGCGGCCTTCCGGCACATCCCCGAGGAGCTGCGCACGCTGGAGGAGCTCCGCCTGCCCCCTACCCTGCGCGACCTCGCCATGAGGCCGCGCGGCCTCGTGCTCGTCACCGGCCCCACCGGATCGGGCAAGTCGACCACGCTGGCGGCGATGGTGGACGAGGTCAACCGCGCCAAGGCGCAGCACATCCTCACCATCGAGGACCCGATCGAGTTCGTGCACCGGCACAAGCGCTGCGTGGTCACCCAGCGCGAGATCGGGACGGACGCCCCCAGCTTCGCGGCGGCGCTGCGGGCCGGGCTGCGCCAGGACCCCGACGTGATCCTCCTCGGGGAGATGCGCGACCTGGAGACGATCGCGACCGCGCTGACCGCGGCCGAGACCGGGCACCTCGTGCTCGCGACGCTGCACACGCAGAGCGCGCCCGCCACGATCGACCGGGTGATCGACGTCTTCCCGCCTGCCCAGCAGGAGCAGGTGCGCATGCAGCTCGCCGGCACGCTGCAGGGTGTCGTCACGCAGAGCCTCCTCCCCACCGCCGACCGCACCGGGCGCGTCGCCTGCCTGGAGATCCTCATCCCCGACGACGCCGTCCGGAACCTGATCCGGCAGGGCAAGGTCGAGCAGATCTACTCGGTCATGCAGACGAGCACCCAGCGCGGCATGCAGACGATGGAGCACGCGTTCCTGGAGCTGATCCGCAAGAGCGTGATCAGCGCCGACGTCGCGCTCGCCGCCTCCAGCCGCAAGGAGCAGCTCGTGGGGATGCTCGAGCGCGCCGGGATCCCCGTCGGCGTCACTCCGCCGGAGCCGCCGCTGGCCTCCGGCCTCAGGCTCGCCGGGAGCGCGTGATGGAGGACTCCGTGGTGGCCCCCGCAAGCACCGAGAGCACCGTTCCCCAGCCCGCCGAGCCCCAGCAGGCGGAGGTCGGGGCCGAGCCGTCCTCCCCGGCGCCCGAGCGCCGCCGCCGCCTCTCGCTCCGGCGCGGCCGCGGGCCCAGGGTGGCCGAGCCGGCGGTCGCGAGCCGCAAGAGGGCGCGCAAGCTCGTCGGGCTGAAGATCGGCGCCTCCCAGATCGCGGCCGCGCGCGTCGTGAACAACGGCGTGCCCGAGCTGGTCGGCCTCGTCCGCGAGCCGCTCGAGCCGGGCGTCGTCGTCTCCGGCGAGCTGCGCGATCCCGAGGAGCTCGCCGGTGCGCTCGAGCGCTTCTTCGCGCTCCACAAGCTCCCGAAGAAGGGGGTTCGGCTCGGCCTCTTCAACAACCGCATCGGCGTGCGCGTGTTCGAGATCGAGGGCGTCACCGAGCCGCGCCAGCTCGACAACGCCATCCGCTTCCGGGCCGAGGAGGTGCTCCCGATCCCGCTCGACGAGGCGGTGCTCGACTACGTCATCCTCGCCGAGGGCACCCGCGAGAGCGGCGTGCCCTTCCGGCGCATCCTGCTCGTCGTCGCCTACCGCGAGGTGGTGGAGCGCTACCTCCAGGCCTGCCGGACGGCCGGGCTGGAGGTAGTCGGGATCGACCTGGAGGCGTTCGCGCTCCTGCGCGCGCTGGCCGAGCCAGCCGACCGCGACCCCGCCGACGGGGCGCTCGTGGCGGTCGCCGTCGGCCACGACCGCACCACGATCGCCGTCTCCAGCGGCCGAATCTGCGAGTTCACGCGTGTGCTCGACTGGGGCGGGTGGTCGCTCAACGTGGCCGTCGCCCGCGAGCTCGACCGCGCTCCGAGCGAGGTGGAAGGGATCAAGCGCCAGCTCTCCTTCGCGGAGGAGACCGAGGTGGACGGCCTCACGCCCGAGCAGGTGGCGAAGACGCGCGCCGCGCTCCAGCGGGCTCTGACCGCCTTCGCGCGCGAGCTGATCTCCTCGCTGCACTTCTACCAGGCCCAGCCGAACGCGCTCGGCATCGGCGAGATCCTGCTCACGGGCGGGACCGCGCACATGGCCGGCTTCGCCGCCGCGCTCGCGGGGCTGATCGGCGTTCCCGTCCGGCTCGGCGACCCGCTGCGGCGGGTGAAGCTCGGCACGCAGGTCGACCCGGAGCTGCCGCTGGGCTCGCTGGCGGTCGCGATCGGGCTGGGGATCGAGGACTAGAGCCGATGCGCGCGATCAACCTCCTACCCAGAGACGAGGAGCGCGCGCGCCTCGAAGGCCTGCGTACGCCCCTCCTCGTGCTCGCCGGCGGCCTGGCGGTGGCGACCGCCGCCGCGGTCGCGCTCGCCGCCGGCGCCTCCGGTACGGCCGAGGCCCAGCGGACGGAGCTGGCGGCGCTCGAGGCGACGATCGACCGCCTGCCGAAGGCGCCTCGGCCGGCGGTCTCGCAGGCCGTGCTCGCGCAGGAGCGGTCGAATCGCCTCGCCGCCCTCGCGGCCGCGCTCGGGTCTCGCACCGCCTTCGATCGCGCCCTGCGCGAGATCGCGCTCGTCCTGCCCGACGACGTCTGGCTGACCGGGCTGCGCGCGATCGCGCCCGCCGCGGCGACGCCCGCGAGCGGCGGGCCGCCCGCCGCCCCGCCCTCCGCCGCCGGCCCGGCCGAGGGCTTGACGATCGAGGGCGCAGCCTTCACCCACGGCGGCGTCGCCCGCGCCCTC